>Ga0209232_1000802_pt1 | contig 18144 bp, 38 predicted proteins | sample ETNvirenome_2_60_FD_184066 | JGI IMG/M metagenome (GOLD analysis project Ga0209232, IMG submission 184066) | Marine viral communities from the Pacific Ocean - ETNP_2_60 (SPAdes) (version 2) | ecosystem: Environmental > Aquatic > Marine > Oceanic | place: Pacific Ocean | collected 2013-06-22
CGATCAGGCGTAACTCGCACCACTCCTGACTTAGCCAAGGCCTTCATGTTCAGGTTTCTGGTCTTCAAAAATGAGACACACTCATCGTTTGGGGCCAGCTGATGCAACTGCAGTGACGAGGCCCAAAGGTTCTTGATTTGATGATGCGGTGGTCGCTCACCCCTCAACTTCTGAGGTTGACTAGTGATGTTTGCACCGTCGCTTATTTCACCTTCGAACCACACTCGTACTTTGGTTTTCATGTCTGGGGTCAGCTCAGCAAACTTCGACCCACCGAGACAATACGACACCAGATCAATCCCCGAACCTTTGGCTCCACATCGATGACACTGCCAGCCTTTGTTGTCAGTACGTATGCCTATCGTGCCTCGCTTGTCTTTCGAGCCACGCTCGACAGCAGCACAGTTTGGGCAGGGTCCAATCGAGTTGGACTTCATGAGTTTAAGGTTGAGTCGTCTAGCTACTTCTACTACTGCAATACGCTCAGCGTCGTGTATCCACACGGCAAGCTCCATCTATCTAGGGGGAAGGTTGATTAGAACACAATCAGCTGCGTTCAATTTTCCACTTGAGCTTGCCGTCACACTCAATCAGCAGGGTCATCTTTATGCCCGTCTTTCTGTGTGCCTCTGCTGCATACCTGGCGAGCAAGTTCACCGAAATAGGCTTGCGCTCACCTTTAAGAGCGTGCCAAAGATGTGTGTGCGACACACCCAAAATACGCCCTACCTCTCGGTAAGAATCTCCGAGCTCATTGAATAAAGCCTGCAGAGCTGGGTTTGTGTCGATGCGAAACCTGCTCCCGACCTGCTGTTCTATTTGTGACATGTGCTGCCTCCTTGTGGTGTAGCAACAGTAGTGAACAACTCTGATCTTGTCAAAGCAAGTCACTACATTTAGTGATTGTCCGTGTTTGTTCAACGGACTAAGGTTTGGTAGAATACGATGTCTTCGCTGGGAGTATCTGATGGCACTGACGGTAACTGGCTTCGCAAACAACTCTTTGAGCTACAAGATCGCCACTGAGTCGAATGCAAGTGACTCACTGAGCTCCGACATTTTTGGTGGTGGGGGTACCCTCTACGCAATCGATTTCGATAACCAGTCCAGCAACTCTGCACACTTGAAACTGTATCTGCGATCAGGGACCGTCACTGCTGGTGGAAACTCTGGTTCTGAGCCCGACATTATGTTCAAGCTCGCAGCAAACAAAGCAACTACAATTCAACTCCCGGCAGGTCTTGCGTTTAGTCAACTGTCCTTTTGGGTGACAGACGCTGCAGCAACAAGCGACACGGGCGATCCCGGCACCGTAGTCGTCACTTTCTTTTGCGCTTGAGGTAAGCATGGCCGTAACTACTACGACTGCATCCAACCCATTGGTGACCACAATCGTGGTCGATGTCGACGCAGACTTGACTGTTGAGGCTGTTGCTTCTGGCAACAAGACTGTCTATGCGGTTGAAATCACCAACCCAAACACAACCGATGCGGTGTACTTGCACCTCAAGGAAGACACGTCAGCGACACAGACAGCGCAGCATGACCATCAGCTCTACTGCCCAGCAAACACAACTTGCTACTACTACTTCCCGACGGGCATTGAAACTTCGACGGGTATAATGATGTATGCCTCGACAACTGCCGGTGGTGGCGCCAGTGCAACAGCTCCCGAAGAGTCGGTCACAGTCACATTCGGATTCACAGCTCGATAGCTAGACCAGACAGTCAGCTGCGCCTTCAACAGCGTGCAGCTTCCTGTTTGTCCGGTTGGGTCCATCGCCGTAGTACAGTATGCCTCGCTGCCTAAGGTTTGAGACCGCGTCGTACACGGCGTTGAACACCTTCTTGCGTGTGCCAGTGCCATGGTACAGATCATCAACGATGCTGTTGACGGTCTCCTCACCTGGCTCTGAAAGTACGTAGGTGAGCACGGTGCCTCGCATTGAGGTCTTTTTTACAATAGTAGTAATGAACATGTCGTTCTCCTTGTTTCGGTGTGGTTTCAGTAATGAAGAGCTTCTTCAAATCGTACAGAGACATCCTGGTCTACCATGACTATGGACCCCTCTTGTTGTTCTGGAACATCGCTGACCTTGCCAACAATCGCGTGCTTTGGATGAGCTATGGCGAGGCCTTGGACAACGGGATGGAGTGGGCCTACTTTCAGTACGCTCTTTACTTTGTAGTGGCTCTCGGCATGCTCTTCAGCCTGCCCAACGTCAAGTCCTGTTCCCGCTTCGTGGGCACCTACCTGCTGCTGTACATCTTCTCCACTACTCGATTTGTCGTGAAGGTTCTGGATGACCCAGACTTTGCCGCTGGAGAAGTTGGGCGCAGCCTCGTGGTCACAGGCGTCTACTTTGCCTTGTGGGTTTGGATATACGTTAAAATGCGTGTGGAAGTAATGCACAAGGATCTCCGTGGATAAGCCAACCACTACAGCTGCAATCGTCGCTGCCGTGACCGGTGTGTTCAGTGCTGGTGCGTTCAAGTTCTATGAGTTTATTCTGAAGCAAAAAAGAGAGAAGCAAGTCGAGGAGAAAGCTGAACAAGCTTTGTACAGGGACGACCTAATCAAACGAGTAGAGCGTCTCGAGGAAGAGAGAGAGTCTCACCTTGAGCAAGTCATGGAGCTCACGTCAAAGCTCGCAGGTCTGCAGGTAGAGGTTGACTACGTGAAGCGTGAGAACGAGCTGCTGAAGTTGAAGATAGATGCACTGAGATAAGGCTGGGGCGGATGGACTTGAACCACCAACTTCCTGGGTAACAACCAGGCGTTCTGCCAATTGAACTACACCCCATGATTTTTAGACCGGTCCAGTACCAGCCGGTCAACAGCTGAGCGGTAACGCACTTCGTCGATCTCAGCTCCGATGTATCGCCTGCCAGTACGCTGGCAAGCACGACCAACACTGCAAAGCCCAGCGTAGACATCCAGTACGAGGTCACCGGGGTTCGACCACACTTCAATCATGTTGGCCTGATACCCAATCGGCTTCTCACTGTGCGCGAGCGCCTCTCCACCCCTCCTCCTACCGAGTCCTCGGTGCTGCTCAGAGACGTGTGTCGAGCGCAGCAGCTTAGTGTTGCAAGGCTTGGCCTTACCCTTCTTGTAGATGAGGATGGGCTCGGCGTTGCCTCTCCAGTGGAATCCACTGCCAGGGGCTCCAGTCTTAGCCCATGCACCGCCGGTCACGTAGGTCCACTGGATGTTCTCGGGGGTGGCCACCGCCATCCACTCCGCCAGTAGCGGGAACGTGGCCCACACGACCATGTAGGCATCGTCCGCAGCACACTCATAGGAACTGCGGACGTGCCTTACGATGTCATCCATCGTCAAGCATGGATAGTGGCTTGCTGCACTGCGAGTCTTGTCGCCACTGTTACTGTATGTCCACGGCGGGTCTACAAAAACCATACGAGCACCACGAACCTCATCGAAGAGCTCATCGATCCCGCAGTTACGCAGGTCAATGCCCTCCGGTTGATTCGGTTCAGGTACAGATACCAGTGACAACTGCTCCATTAGAACGGAATCTCGTCATCGTTGTAGCTTGAGCCACCAGCTGGACGAGCTGGAGCTCGCTCACCCATACCATTCTGTGGTTTGCTCATGAACTCTACGCGATTCGAAATGATCTCGATGCTCTTGCGCTTGTTCCCTTCCTTGTCCTCGTAATCGCTGACACGAAGCCTACCTTCGACCAAAACCTTGGACCCCTTGTCCAAAAATCGCTCGCAGTTCTCCGCTTCCTTGCCGAACACAACCACTCGGTGCCACTGAGTCTCGTCTACGTACTCACCGTCACGCTTTACACGCTCATTCGTGGCCACACTGAAGTTTCCAACCTTCATTCCACCCTTTGTTTCACGGATCTCCGGCTTCTGCCCAAGATTCCCAGCCAATATTACTTTGTTCATTCTTTTTCCCATCGGAACTTTTGTTGTGTTGGATGTAAATCGACTCGAGGTCTGCTTTTCCTAGACCAAGAGCCTCCTGTTGTCTCTCCGATGAGCTTCCAACCTGCTCCTCGTAGAGATGCCCCTCCCTCTTGTGGGAGGGTGTACGTTACGCACTTGCGATACCCCATGGCTCGAGCGACTCTCCAGGCTGCGCCATACAGAGCTGAGCAAGCGTTCGGACATCCGTCCGTGGCCACTCGATTGACCTCTACGGTCCAGCCATCGTCCAGCATTCGATTCACAGGTCTGCCCACCATGGCGACACCACGAATCTTCTCGTCCTCATCGGCCACACCGATACAGAACTTGCAGCCTCTGCTGGGCTGATGATGCCGGTGATGCTCCTCGACGAACTTACACGCTTCTTTGAACGTGATCGGAACAATCATCAGCTTGTCTCGCTTCTTCTTATCCACCCGCAGCAATCCTCTCCTTGCACGAGTGACACAGTCCACAGGGCTCGTTGAAGTTTACCGACTCATAGCAAGACCAAGCCTTGTCGAGCTCCATGTTCAAACTGACGGCCTCCTCAATGATCTGCTTCTTGTTCATTCGAACCAGTGGCGCTTCAATCTCAACCGCAATCATCGAAGCAGACAACGACAAGTTCATTGCCGATATAAAGTTCTCATTGCAGTCTGGATAGTCTTTGTCGTCTGCGTTCGCCCCATACCAGACCTTGGTACACCCCTTCGCCACAGCAACATTCGCAGCGTGCGCGCACATCACCATGTTGCGACCTGGCAGTATACGAAGCCCGTCTTCGGTTGGGCCAATCGCCATGCAGTCTTCGACGCCTGAAATGTCGGCGTCAACTACATCGACCGTGTAGCCTCGAGCTTGTGACCATTCCGCAACCGCTTTCATTTCTTCGAAGTACGCTGGTTGCCCATAGTTGATAAATAGAAGCACCTTGAGCGTGCCTTCTCTGTGAGCTCGCTCGGCCAATAGCATTGAGTCGATACCGCCAGAGAACAGCAGTGCAATATTTTCCTTAGTGTCCGTCATTGTTTCCTCCCGAACAGTTGTCGTTGTCTTGCGGCTGATGGCAACAAGCTTGCTGCAACCGAAAATCTTGATGCGCTAGAGCCGTCTATAGAGTCCACGCCTGCGCTCTGACATGCTCTCAATCTCCTGATGGTGTTGACCCTTGCCACATGAAAATGCACTCCCTTTTTCCGGCAGTAATCACCCCACATCTGCATTGATTCAAGCTTGTATTCTGTACTGCCACCTAGAAATATGCCGTTGTTGTCAGACACTATGGAGTCGACATGTTCTGGAACCATTCCATCTTGAACAGCAATCAGTACTTTGTTGTGGTCGATGCGTGGTAACCAGCTGCGCGTCAGCTCAAGTGATTCCATCCCACCAGCAACTATGTCCGGTGCGACCACCCACTCAGCACCAGCACCTATTCTTTCATATGCCCACAGGAATGCTTGGTCATTGAATGGTTCCCCCCTCTGGTGACAACCCCAAGCACCATTGTCCAGTACGTATGGAGCCTTCGTGCCGTCAGGCCACAGAGGAGCACACTTGCCACGGCAACGGATCAATGTGTCTGGACTCATCAGCAGACGCCACCCATGAGCTCTGAGTGCCCTTAGGTTCTTCTTCGTTCCGGTCCAGCTCGCGTACATCTTCAACTCACATCCTCTGGCGCGTGACCTTCTGCTGCCTCTCGAATCATGGATGAAAAGTCCACAAGCGGGAGCTCAACAGTGAGCATGTTGTAGCCGCAGTCCAAACATTTACGATTGCGAGCAACGAAGTCACAGGTGTACCAGCCGACTACTTTGAGAGCTTTTTTGACCTCAGCTCCTCGACCTGGTTTGTTGACGCTTCGGGTAGTGACCACTGTAGTTTTCCCTCCGCACTTAGTACAGTTCATTTGGCACGACCCTTGAAACCTTACGCACATCACAACCAAGGCTCTTGTAGAACCGATCACGCTTCTTGTGCATGTAGAACAGCGGTTTGTAGGTGTCGACACAATCAATCACGAGTGGGGTCTTCTTGTTGTCTGCACGTCGCATGATGCGTCCGATGCGCTGCTGAATACGTCCCATCGACTTTGTGGGCGTTGTCAGTATCAACGTATCGAGGCCGGGAAGGTCTAGTCCCTCGTCAGCAACAGTGGTGGCAAACACGGCTTTTATTTCTCTAGCATCGGCGAGCTCCAAGACTTCGCGCCTTTGCTTCTTAGACATCACACCAACCAGAGTCGCTGAGCTGATGCCTTGTTCCGCCATCCTCTCCGCAAGATATTGGCAGTGCTTGACCCTATCACTCAAAACCAAGACCTGCCTTCCCTGCTCCACAAACCCCTTCACCAACAGCTCAATGTGTGCATTCCTGTGCTCATCCGACACCATCTCTTTGATGCACTTCTGCCAGTCGAACTTGTCGCTCGATGGCTTCCACTGTGTCGAGTAGAACTGCACAACCGGCGCCAAGACGTTGCCGCTCTTGATGAGGTCAGTCGTGTGAATCTCCTTCACAGCTGCACCGAAGTGCCAGTACATGATGTCACTGAGACCATCTGATCGGTCAGGCGTTGCGGTCAGAGCCAGTCGCGACTTTGCTGGCATGCCGAACATCACGGCACTGAACGTAGACGCAGGAACGTGGTGGGCTTCATCAACGATGCACAGTCCGAACTGCTTGCCAAACTCGAGGAGCTCATCGAACCTCATGCGTGCCAACGTCTGAAAGCTGGCGATGACTATGTCACCCGTGTCGTCTTTCTTTCCGTTGCCATAGAACGTGACGCTCACATCGTCGCCTTGACTGTTCATCAACTGCGCCTCGATGCGTTCCTTCCACTGGTTGGCAAGGTCTGCCGTATGGACCAAGACGACCGTCTTCACACCCTCGCACTTAGTAATCGCACCCAAGCCCATCATCGTCTTGCCTGCACCACACGGAGCAACGATGATGCCGTTGCAGTCTGCAGCAACCCAACGCTGCACAGCATCCTCTTGGTACTCTCGCAGTGAGATGCCATCCACAAAACCATAAGCACTAACGTCGCTGACCTGTGTGGTCCGAACGTGGATGTCGAACTCGTATGAGCTGATGTCGATGCCTCGAGGAATCATCAGGCCACCACCCCACTTGTGCCAGAAAGGAATCGTCTGACATGCGAACACGTAGGGCTCAGGCATGTTCACCCACTTCCCCTTCTTGCGAAGAGACTGAGCCTGAGCGAAGGCAGGATTGTCGCACCTGTACTTACGCTGAATGGTCTTCAGATGTGGGCTCGATATGGGTATGAAGTACCCACCGCTTTTCACGCATGCATTCATTGTCATTGTTCTCTCTTTTTTGGTGTAGGTAGTGTACTACATTTAGTGTAGTGAGGCATCTATTCGACCCACGACATGCCTCCCTGCTCGCTCCTCAGAATGTCCAACCCTTGGTCTAAACTGCCTGCTCTTCTATGTAGAAGGTCCAGGCCCCTTCGTCTTTGTCCCACTCAACCATGCGCTCGATACCGTTATCGTCGAGGAAGAACGTCATCGTTGAACCGTAGACGAGCTCACGAATGTCCTCTTCTTCAGTACCCTCGATGAGATTGATGAACCGAACCTTCTCCTTCTTCCGCTCTGGGGATCCATCGGTAAAGTCGGACATCTCATTTGTCTCAGGCCAAGGCAAGTCGTCGTCAGGGTCCAGCTGCTGCTCGCCCGACTTGCCATCATGAACCTCTCGTTCTGACAACTTGGGCAGAGACTCAACTGTATCCACCTTCGCTGGAGGCTCCGGTGCAGGCTCGACGAATGCATCTCGCTTTCGAAGGATGACGTTGTCTGGATTCACCGTCGTGGTTTCACCGTCGAAGTACGAGTCATCTGCTGGCACCCATCCGTACACTCCCTTCCGCATTCGCTTCTTCCACCCCAGCGCCTTCATGGTTGAGCCAAGCGCGAGCTTCACCTTGTGCTGAACACCCTTGTCAGTCTCGGGTCGAGCCAAGTCGTTTGCGATGAAGTCGTAGAAGCGCAGCGCCAGCTCAAGAGTTGAGATGTGGATGTCGTCTGGAGTGAGTCGGTTCTCACCCGTCGTCATTGCTTCAATCATCACGGTGTCAGGCTTCACTCCTGGTTTCCCCTTGGCGGGCAGTTCATTGGACGGTTTGTCACTGTAGTCGTCGGTGACCCAGTCTTCGTCTTCGACGACCGGAGAGTCCATCTCTACGGCGGCCTCATCATCAGGCTCCTCGTCGATGAATACGTCAGGCACATCCTTGACCGGATTGGTCATCGTCAATGGTTCACTGACTTCCTGAACGTCTTGTCCAGCGAGCTCACCGTACTCCCGAGCTGCTGCAAGCAGTCCCAGCTCGACATCCTCGAGCGTGAGGTTCTGGTTGTACTTGCCTGCCATGTAGACCATGACATCAGCCAGCTGGCGCTTTGTTACTTTTCGGCCATCCTTGTACAGAAGGAACTCCCCTTCCATATGAAAGTAGCGTCCCACAAGCTTCTTATCTTTGAGTACTGCGAGGTACACACTGTGTATACCCACTGCATTCTTGATATTCGCAGTATCGTTCTGCGCCATTTCACACCTCCCTGTGTGTTTGGTTCTGTTGACTCACCTTGGACTTCAGGTCCCCGGCGAGGATGAATCGAATCTCGTTGAGCAGGCTGTAGTTCATTGAGCAGACTGCGTATGACTTGAGCCGCAGGTACTGCTCACCCATGACCATCATGGCGGCAGCAAGACCCAGCGGATGCTCGAGGTCGATGGTCACAGCCTCCCACGGCACCGGCATGCTCGTGCCTTCGTCATCAATGATGAGGCAGTGCGTGTCATGGTCCTCCCCCCATGGGCGAACGGTCAGCACCTGGTTGTTCTTCTCGACCCAACCAGAAGGTACATGGTTCGGTCGGATACGCACGGGCGTGCCGACAATCACGTCGAGCTCAGCCAGTGATGGGATTACGTTGAGCCAAGTCATTGCTTGCCCTCCTCTTCGCGTTGACGCTTCAGGGTCGTGTGGTTGTGCCTATGCTCAGCCTTTCGGGCGAGAATCCAGAACCTCTGGACCTGCGCCTCCTTCATGACCTTGCGTGGTTCGTACCCCTCGGACTCCAGCTGAGTCCAAGGGATGTTCTTGCGGTGGAATCGCTCGTCACTCAGGTCCATCACGCCTCCGCAGGAACGACGGTCTTGGCCATCTTGTGGAACAGCTCAGCCTTCTTGGTCAAACTTAGCAGAGCCATCGCCACCTGGACATCGCCCCCGGCAAAGGCCAAGGCCTCCTCGCACCAGTCCCCGTCAGCCATTGGCTGGTCTTTCTCAGCCACGTACTGGATGAACTGCTCCCAGAGCTCAACGGTCGACATGTTTCTCAGGTCCTTATCCATTGATGAGCCACTCCAGTTGGTATGGGTACACGGTTCCGCCCGTGCATGAGGGGATGGGGTTCTCGAGCTGGGTGGTGTCGACGGGGCGGTTATCCTCGTCGAAGCCAAGCAGCCCGTTGTTGATAGCAGTCTGCACGATGAACTCGTCGTCCCACTGGAAGGAGTGCGGCCTGAGCTCATCTGCGAACTCCGGCAGGCCCTTCATCTTGTTGAACAGCAGGTGGGTGCAGAAGTACCAAGCGTCCCGCTCATCGTCGTCGGTGTAGCCGTAGTCACCCAGTACCGAGGGCTTTGAGGTCTGGTCCTCTCGGACGCCCTCGTGCTTGTCCGCTGTGTACCAACCGTCGTACACCCGGTGGGCCAGGTCCTTCTCGTAGCAGAAGAACATCGGGATGATCTTGCGTTGGTACTCGACCGCGAATGCGACGTGCGGGGTTATCTTCTCAATCTTCAATGGCATGGTTGCCTCTCTTTGTTTGGTGTTTTTGTAGAGTATCTAGGAAACGCCTTGGGTGCAATCACCCTTGGCGTGGAGGTTCTGAGCACGCACGATCTTGTGCGAGATGCTCTCGTTGAAGGGGGGACGGCCCAGACGGGCACGGGTGCATCGAATGCAGTTGCACAGCCGCTCCGCCTGGTCGTCGTCTTTCGGGGTCGTCTCGGTGCGCTCAGTCATCTTCACGCCTCCCGTTGCGCCAGTCCACTAGGTCACCGCGACCCTTGCTCTCAAGGAATTCGTCGAGTTCAAGACCCTCGACACGCTTGAGTTCCTCCGGCGTGAGCTCCACCTCGGAGTCGTCGAAGGTGTCGTAGCACTTGAGAATCTCGAGCGAGTCCCAGTCCTCTTGGTAGAACCCCTCGATGTTGATCTCCATCTCATCGTCGAAGCCCTTGTCGTTCGTGAACAGTCGGTAGATGGTCAGGTACACGTCCATCACTCACCTCCAAGCTTGAAGCTTTCGTTGTTGTGTACCGAGAAGTAGACTCCGTCCGAGTCCTTCCCGATGTTGGGGTTCTGGTCCGGGTGCGATGCAAATGCACGACCAGTGTACTGCTGCTCTTTAAGCACACGACCATCCGACAGGAGTATGTCGCCGCTGGCTCCATTCGTGCAGGTCCACTGCGTCAGGGTCACACCGTCAGTGTCAATGAACCAGCACCCATGAATCTGAGGCTCGTCGTTCCATTTGTTGTCGTAGTGGTACTTCATCACTCACCTCCTTTGTTGGCGATTCGTGCAGCGGACCAAGCCACGATGGCACGCAAATCACAGAGCGGGATGCCGGCCTGTTGGAGTTCATGTTTGGTTATGGCATGGTCAATCAGTACCGCTGCATCGCCGAGTGAATCTTTCCAATCAGGCTTGGGGTCATCCGAGACAGCATCATCGATGCTGGTCAAGATGGCTTCAAGTTCTTCCTTGTGTAAACCCACGTCCAACCCTGGTTGGTCTCCGTCCGCACGCACCTCGTTGTCGTGTACACAATCAGAGCAGATGAATGCGCCCTCGCAAATAATCCCGTCAGCAGTAGGAGCATACGCCCCGCACATCGAGCAGTCACTGCCATCCCGAGCAGGACCAAAGGTGTGGACGTAGGACTCATCACCCAGCGAACCCGTCACCAGTTCAAGTCCGCCACGGAGCCAGTCAAGCTTCGTCGCGAGCTTCTCTGCAACCAAGCGGTGGTTCTCCTCAACAGTGAGGCCTTTCTTCAAAACGCATCGAATGTGATCATCGCCCGCAGTCGCTTCAATGCGAGGGCCGAAGGTACAACCGATGTCTAGTAAGGTGGTCTGAATAGCTTGCATGATGTTCTCTTTAGTTGTGGTGTTTGATGGTCAGTGACCTATATGTAGGGTTTCCTTGATTAGATATACCTACATCCAGGTCACGTTTCCTCGGATATACCTACATCTAGGTCACCCGCCATCAGTATCTATCAACTGAATCGTTGCTGTCAAGGGAAACATTAACCTAAATACGGACAATAAATGTCCGGTTTGTGGGATGCCGGGGGGGACAATGTCCTGTATAGTGGGTCAGCAAAAACGCTGTGCTGCTCTAATGTCCCTACTGTCCCTACCTTATTCTTAACAACAGGTAAAAGTAGTAGAGGCAGTAGGGGGGAGTAGGTAATAATATATGCCTCTAGGGCTGAGGGGGGGACAAGGGGGACAGTGGGGGTAGATGATACGAATATCTCAGATTGAACCTGCATTTTCAGGTGTCCCTACTTAAAATGGAGGTAAGGACAGGCTCAATCTGACCCGCAGGATGAAGGATCACATGCACCTGGTACCCATCACAGAGCCAATGACGAGTCAACAAACACGACCAACCATGGAGCTGATCTGCAGTGTATCGACTACGACCACCTCCACCTCGAAGAAAGTTGAAGACCTTCGTGCTACTCTCTTGAACGACTGAGCTGAACTCCTCAAACCCACCATCTCTGCCCAAGAATGACTCGAGCTCCCTCCACATCAGATACAGACGAACAGCTCCAGCTTGAACCTCACTCCGAAGCTTCAAACCACTCAGGTGATTCTCCAGCTGATGATGAAATGACTCAATCCCTCCCGGCGGGAGCTCACGAAGCATCTCACGGTTCTTCGAAATCAATCGACCCCACCTCAAGGAACGGGGAGCATCTGGGTATAAGTCCGACATCTCTGCCTCCTGTGTATATGTCTCTATCGCGATATCCAGAAAATCAGTTCGTTGACGAATGGATTGATGAGCTGGACCCCTTCGGTGGACGATTGGTTCGGGCGGCCATCGAAAATGCACCGCCAGATGTATGGGCCCTGGGGATTCAGGCACGTCTCCATTTCATAGGTCGAACCTACCTTATGGAGGAGTCCGACTTAAACAGGGGTTCCGGCAACCCGAAAACCGGCTCCATCACCCCCTCAGGCAGGGTGCGTAGGGCTGCAAGGCAACGGGCCAAGAAGTTCCAAGGGGGGAGCTGAGTCAGACTCGGCATGCCCAGCTCCCCTCTGTCTTGTGTGCCTAGCCCGTTTTCCGGGCTGCAACGCTCTGAGCAATCGACCCTTCGATGTGGGCCAGGTGCTCGCGCAGGCTCGAGAACACTCCCCGCTGATTGGTCACGATGTCGCGCGCGCGCTCTACCCTGCCAATCAAATCGGTGAGCATCTCTTCGACGGTGAGTCCAGCTGCTGCCAGTGGCATGAGCTGCTCATCCTCAAAGTCGACGACGACATACCCGACCACGAGCTCATCGCTTTCGACGAGCTGGATGTCTGGCATGCCTTGTCCAAGTTGAATCTTGTTCATGTGCTTTCTCCTTGTTGGTGGTTGCTCGACCCGGCCTGTCGAGTTGGGCTCTGCTTAGTAAACGAATCGGTTGCAGCTCGCGGACATAGGTTGTGCGCGCGCGCGCGCGCGCGTTCCCCGCCTGATAGGGCCACCGCCTCGAGCAGCCCAGGCGAGCTCGCCCGTGCGCGCATGAGATGGTGCCGGCTGGGGGGAGGACACCACTCCGACCCCCAGCCGGCTGAGCTGCAGCTCAATCTCATTAGTAGTCGTACCCGTCGATGGGTCCATCCTCGAGCGAGTCGAGTTGCGGGAGCGTGATCTCGTCATCATCTTCCCAACCAGTAGGCAGTCCTCGGTCCTGTCTCCACTTGTTGCACCGTGCTTTGTAGTCGAGCCATGACTCACCATCGAGCGGGTCACCGGGACTACCGGGACAATCGTGCTGGTCAAACTCAACGTGAGTCATGACTTTCTGGCATTGACGGCATCGTGCCATACTCATGCTGCACCTCCCCACTGCTGGGCCATCGCTTGCGCGACGCCGGCAAAGGTCTTGCTGCGAAGTTTCCATCGGTCCTCGCTGGGCGGCAGTTTCCAGATGCGTTGCTCGCGCCCGTCGACGATGTCGGTGGGGCGCAGCTGTTGCAGACCCTTGAGCCACAGGCATGTCGCCTTGGTCTCACCGTGACCGAACTGCCACGGTTGGATGATCTGGTCGGGCTTGCGCCACTGGGTCGACATGATGCACACCGGGTTCTCGATGGCGATCTTGGGGATGTCAGCGTTGGCGAGCGCCATGAAGAAGTTGATGGCTTGCTGCTGGCGCCCGTCCGCGCGCTTGGCAGCGAACCAGCGAGCTCCGCTGACAGCGAGATGAGTGCAGGGTGGGAACCCAATCATCATGTCCCACCCGTCGTTGATGATATCGAGCACCGAACCTTGGTGGTGCGGTCCCGGCACATCGGTCGGGAGCAGGTCACAGGACACGGCGTCGTGTCCCATGGCCCTGAACGCATCGCGGACTGCGCCGCTGTATTCACATGCTACGAGTACGCGCATCACTCACCTCCTTCAATCTTGAGGAACTCGTTGATCGCCTGAGTCAGGTGTGGCCTGCACTCGCCTCGCGTGATCTCGCGGTCATCCAGTTCAGGCCTGTCGAAGTATCCGCAGTCGATGCGCTCGTCACCGTCACCGCAGAGCACCTCCAATGTGATCATGCCGACGGCGTATGCCTGAGAGTCCACAGACCCGACGTACATGTCGAGCGCGTTGTCTGCCGCACAACTGAGTGCGTCTACGATGATGTCCTTGATGTGTTCTTCGATGTCAATGCCCACTTGGCGACCTCCTTCGATGATCTGCTGTGTGGTCTCGGCTTCAATCAGTTCCATGACGCGCATGGCACCGTCGTACATCGGACCCCAGACCTCCATCTCCTCGGGGTCGTCCTTGCAGTCGGGCAGGCGCTCCTCAATGTCCCTGCTCGCGTGGTTAAGCACGTCGTACAGGGCGTTGGCTTCGTCTTCGGTCAGTGTGATGGTGATGCTCACTTGGCACCTCCTTGGGCCTTGAAGATGGTGGGGGCCGTCTGGCCGTCGATGAGTCCGCTATCGACCAAGCAATAGACCGTGTTCACGTCAGCATGCAGACCATCAATGTCGTCCATGCCGAGCGTGTGCGCGGATGTGCCGGGTCCGAACCGCGAGATGTCGTCGTCGGGGTCGGGTGATGAGCAGTCTGCGATGTCGATTGTCTTCGCCGTGGCGACCTCTTTGTGGATGGCGACTCGAACGTCTGTTGTCCAGTCGAAGTCCACGAGCACGATGAGCCAGTCGTGGATGTACTTGCGATCTGCGAGTTGCTGACTGTAGCAGTCAGGGCACAGGTACTGGCCCTCGTCGCCGCAGTACTCGTCGTTGGGTACCATCACGCCGCATGCATCGCACGGGCGGGAGACTGTGACGTTCATAGCGTCGTCGATTTCGATTGTGAGTTTCATGGTGTCCTCTTTGGTTTTTGGGGATGATCCCCCGTTGGTGTGGTATCCACTAACGACTGTAGCAGAAAAGTGCAACGGAATGTCAAGAAAAAAGTGATCGGTTGGTTTCGGGCGATCCCCGCCTTGAGCTGATGCGTGCGCGCGCGCGTGCGTTCCCTGCCTGATAGGGCCGAGGCCCCCGACTCATCGGAAGCCATCGTAGGAGTGCGCCAGGGCGCTGCCGAACGCGCGCAACCATGCCACGCACTCGACCCGGTCAAGCTTCGCATTCGGAACGGTCCAGTCCACGGGTGAGACACCCGACGCGAGGAACGCCGCATTCCGGATCTGCTCGAGCGTGGCATTGTAGTTGTACACGCTCACGGGCATGCCGAGTCCGCTCGGAACATGGGTGAGACTGTACAGGCCCCGGCTGCCGGTGATGACCAGACCGGGCACGCCCAGCTTGCGAGCTCGCACGGTTTCGAATCCATCGGGTCCAGCTGTTTTGATTTCTACTGTTTTCATGGTGTGGTGTCCTTTGGGGGGTTGCCCCCCCGTTCGGGTTGTGGGTTCAGTGCTTGTGGTAGTTCACGCGGTAGACGTTGGGATCCCAGCATGCGCGACAATCGCCGCACTCATTGCCTTGTGTGGGTGCTGGGCATTGGTTGCCGCCTGCAGCGTCGACGCTGGACGTTGGTCCGGACATGTCGAGAGCCTTGCCGACCATGGGCGCGGAGATACGGACGACCAGATTAGATGGCCAGTCACCCGCCATCGCGCGAGCCATCTTGACCATGGCGACCTCGCGAGACGGCGCCCACATATTGACCCATGGAAGCGCACGCGCGACCTCGATCCATTGAAGCACGTGCTCGACGCTTTGGAAGTCGCCGCTATCGTGAATCCGAAAGTAGGGATCGGACGTGTCGGTGTAGTGTCCGACCAGCGTAATCATGCCCTCGATCCATTGCGGATCGTGCAATGCGGCAAGGCGCTTGCCGAGACCCTCGCGCACGCTTGGGAAGGTATAGTGTCCCTTCATTGCGTAGCAGTCAGCGCAAACCGATCCGGCGACCTTTGCAAGCTTGGCGCCTACCTTGCACGCGGACGCGGGTAGCGAGGTAGAATAACCCGGCATTTTTGAAGGCTTGCCGAGTCCGGACTTGTGACCGGTAACAGTTCTGGCGGTTTTAAGATTCATGGTGTCCTCTTTTTTTGTTGGTTATTCCCCGTGGGGCTTTCTGATTATATCACGGAAAAAATGGTTTTTGTGGGATATCTCAAAAAAGAATCAGTTTTTTTCACATTACCCGTCAGCATCCAGCTGCACCCTTTGACATTCCCCGAGGTAGGCGGAGATCCCGTCAAGTGTGCGCGCGCGCGCGCGCGGGCCTGTGGCTTTTTGATAGGGCGACCAGCCCCCTACCGACCAGGCAGGGGACGAGTCAAAAGCCAGATCACAGCTCGCGGCGTCGCGAGGAGGACCCACGCCGCGAGGGCGTATGCCATCCACTCAGGCAGCTGCGCAGCCGGCTGGGCCATGAGCTCGCCGGTCATCGGTTCCCCCTTTGCAGGTCCTCGATCCATTGGTCGATGATCGCAGGGTGGTCCGCATCCAGTCCTGCCCTGCGGAGTAGCTCCGCGAGGGCCTCACGGTAGTCCCAACCATTGAGATAGGAGCCGAATTCAAGGAACCGGTGTGGGTAGCCTTCGTGGCCGTTGCGTTGACGATGAGTTGAGAACCGGTGTCGGTAGTCATCCCATGCGAGCGCGAAGTCACGCCCTCGATCGTCGCGGACGACGGCCACGACCTTGAGCCCAGTGTGATCGGTCCACTTGACTTCGATCGTCTGGTCCCCTGCCTTGACGACGTGAGGCCAGATCTTCAGTTCTTCCTGAGTCTTGCCGGTCATGCTGCACCTCCATTGGAGCGATCTACCGAGTAGTGGTATCGACCTTGAATTAAGCTCTGCACTGTGCCGGGGATGACCGGAGGCGCGCCGATCTTGATCTCACCCTCCTCGATCTTTCGCTTGACCTCACTCCGACACGCGACGCGATAGCCCTCGGTGTCCTTCGGTTGATACTGCATGTAATAGACCATGGCCCATCCGTAGGACTTGAAATAGCAGGTGCCGCCTGCAGCGATCTCGGGGGTCATGCTGCACCCCCATAGGACCAACCGGGTACCGGGATGCCGTCGGCGTCGCGGACGTCATAAAGAAACTCGTCGACGGTCTCAGCGATCCAGTCGCTTGCTGCCTGTGGGGTCTTGAAGGTCTTGATCTTGCCGCGATACTTGAGCGGCCGATCGTCGTGGATATTGATCAGGATGAATGATTTCTGTTTCATGGTGTGGTGTCCTCTTGAATGAATGGTGAAATGGTGGGACGCGGGGAAACCAAACCCCGCGTCCCTGTCGCCGCGCCTACTGTCCGAAAAGGGACAAGAGGTCTGGACGATGTGCGGCGACAATGTCGATGGGGTTACTGAAGCGATGGCCGCCGATCGCTATCTCAGTGCAGGTGATCTCACCCTTTGAACTGATCAGGGTGAAGTGTCGAGCCGTCGAGGGCTTTCGGGGAATCACCTTGTTGATCAGTGCGATGACGTCGCGCAGTGACTGAGTCTTGTCACCCTCTTGAGCGAGCCAGCGATCGTGCTGCTTGAATGCTCGGGTCACGTTCTTGTTGAATCGGTGATCGTCCTCTTCACTGTGCCACAGTTTGAAGGTTGCGATCTCGTCCTCAGTCATGCCAGCGAAGTTGGACCACAGTTGAGCAGCGTTGCAGATCTGCAGGTTCCACGTCTTCGATCGCTGGTTTTGAATCGCTCGGATGATGTCGCGGCCATCGGTGTCGGTGATCACCGACTCAGTGACAGACGGTGTCCGCTTGTTGGTCCCCTCTTGCCGTGCAGTTACTGCGGCGTCCATCTGCTGCAGTGCTGCAGAAAGCACAGTAGGCTCAAAACCCTCAACGCCGCGAGACTTGAGGAGGGCTACCACGTCGAGAAGGGTGACCCGGTTGAGGGCCTCGGTATCCTTCCGGATCTCCGCGGTCCGGATATCGGTCCCGGTTTGGAACTTCCGATCCTTGACGCATCGGGGCTCAGCCTCCTCACCTGTCGAAGTGACGTGGCCGCGGATGAATGCGATCGCACCCTTTGCCAACTTGAGGATCATCGGGGTTGCTTGTGTGTTGGTATTCATGTTGTCGTCCAGAATCAGCGGGGATTGTGTTTGGTTTGTCCGCTGATACAATCATCATAATTGCTTTTCGTGTCCTGTGGTACTTTTGTGCAACACCCCAGACACACCATATGGGGGAAAATGACCAAAACGCAGGTTTGACCGTGGTTTTCGGGCTTCAAAAAAAACGAACCAGACGATCACTCAGGCGATCACCCTGCGATCATCCGTCGGGCTTTTTGTCACTCTGCCCTATCACCCTCCCCGCCTGGTTTGCTCATTTTGAACTGATGCAGGACGCCGGACGCCGCACCCCAGCAAGTCGAAGCCCAGCGGAGGCGACTCG
>Ga0209232_1000804_pt1 | contig 18099 bp, 34 predicted proteins | sample ETNvirenome_2_60_FD_184066 | JGI IMG/M metagenome (GOLD analysis project Ga0209232, IMG submission 184066) | Marine viral communities from the Pacific Ocean - ETNP_2_60 (SPAdes) (version 2) | ecosystem: Environmental > Aquatic > Marine > Oceanic | place: Pacific Ocean | collected 2013-06-22
ACACTAGCTGGAGTCGAGGTTCCAGAGTTGCCAGAATTTGATATGGCAAGCCTAATGACAATCCTCCTGGGGATGCTCGGAATTGGCGGATTGCGTACCTGGGAAAAGCAAAAAGGAATAACAAAATGAAAGAGAATTTTGAACAATGTATGGTCATGTTATTGGAGAACGAGGGAGGCTATCAAGAGGACAATCGTGACCCTGGGAATCATGGCGACGGATACGGAAATGCAGGCTCAACTAATTGGGGAGTCACGGCAAAAGTATTCGCTGAATATACCGGTCAACCAGCCACCAGAGAGATAATGAAAGCGCTCAAAAAGGAGGACGTTTATCCGGTCTATAAAGAGCTCTATGCTGACAAAATAAAATTCGATTTATTACCTTCTGGAGTTGATTGGGTGGTCTTCGATTTTTGTGTAAATTCCGGCGTCTCTCGCGCAGCAAAAACATTGCAAAGAATTGTCGATGCAACGGCTGATGGATTTGTCGGTGGTCAGACGATTGCAGCTGTTGAGAAAAAAGATGCGAAAGAAATTGTAGAGGCCATGTATAAAACTCGACAGTCGTTTCTTGAGGGTCTATCTACATTCTCAATCTACGGCAAAGGATGGTCACGCCGTAACGAACATGTAAAGGTTACTGCTATTGATATGATATAGCTCCGTGCCAACTCCGTGCCAAAGGTACATGCAAAATAGTACAAATTAATGCAGAAAAACAGTATATTTTGCGTGCTTTTGTATAGTTTTTCGGGTAAATGTAGGGTTCGAACCCCGTCAACCGCGCCACTAAATCTCCAATAAAAGCAATAACTTAGCGTAATATACCTTTCCCTCCGTGCCAACTCCGTGCCAAAACCTCTTTACTTTAATGATTCTATGAGTCAATATAGTCAAATATTTGAATCAATATACTTTATAAGTAGAGTCATTTTTAAGTGGAGGTAAAGATGAAAAAGAGCAACACAGAACTAGTTAATGAAATAGTTAAAGCAATCCCATCAAGAAAAGCTAAAGGTGAGGCGCACTGGTGTATAGACGGCCGTAGTTATGGCAAGGGAAGAAAATTCAAAAAAACTAAATCAGAAGCCATCAAAGAAGCTGAACGTATGGTGGCAACTAGCGAGACAGAAGATAAGATATTTGGTGGCATTTCTGATGGTGATAACCCAGGAGTTTTGCAGTTATATTTCCGGACTAAAGAGCTTGACTTTAACAATGGATTTATACGTCAACAGCAGCTTCAAGATATAAGAAGATTTATAACTATCTTGTCTAATATTAGGATAGGAAATGTTCTGTTAAAAAGTATGGAAACGAATGAATTAACAGCCGTTAATGTCAATCGCTATATTGTACCAGTTATTCAAAAAGGACGGTCACTTAAAACCGTTTCAAACTACTGGTCAACCTATACAGAGTTAGGTACTTTTTGTGTTAAAAACGGCTACTTCTTAACAAATTTATTTTCTGCTACCAAGCCAAAAAAAGGTGGCATGCCGTCGAAAGAAAAACCCAAGTTAGATCACCTAAATAAAGATGTAATGAATACTATATTTGATTTCTTGCCAGCGCCCTCAGAATACTACAAGCGATGCAATTGGAGGTTAGCAGTTATGTTCGGAGCACAGTCTGGATTGCGTCAAGGTGAACAAAGAATTATTACTTGGAATGATATAGCATTTGATACAAAACTTTTAGATGTTCACAAAGGCATTGATCGTTATGGAATGACCAACAAGCCAAAATCTTCCGCTGGAAATAGAACATTTAAACTTAACCCAACTTTGATAAAACTTCTGCAAGAGGAATACATAAGGCAAGGTCGTCCAAATAAATCGGATTACATTTTTTGTCGTTTAGATGGTTCGCCCATTAGTTCTAATACATACCTTAAAAAAGTTAAAAGAGCATGTAAGGAAGCCGGACTTCCAGTTATCCGATGGCATGATCTGCGCCATTACTACGGTTCCGTATTACTTGAAACGTATTCATCGACTCCCGGTGGAGAATGGAGAATTACGCGTAACATGGGCCACTCAAATATAAAAGTTACGTCAACTATTTACGGCCATGTAATTAATAATCAGGTCGGGAATAAGAAGGATGACGACACTCTGGATAGAGCGTTTAATTAGATGAAGCCTTGTGTTCGATCTGGCTTTTGTTGCAAGCAAGCGCCGTGTCCTTTTGGTGAGGTAACGAGCGCCAAAAATTCTGCTTGTAAGTTTTTAGGCGGTGAAAAGCCTGGGCAACATTTCTGCCAAAAGTACGATGAAATTATTAAAGATAAAACATCTTGGATATCCCCGGCCTTTGGTGCAGGTTGTGGAAGTCCGTTAAATTCAGATAGAGTTAAATTAATTTAAGTTCGCTCCCAAACGCTTGAGTTCTTCCTTGGATATGTAAGTTTTTTTCCCTGACTTATGCGTTTCAATATTCCCATGCTGAACAATGCGGCGAAACCGAAAGTACGCCGCCTGCTCAGATAATTCGGGAAATATAATTACACTAGCCTCCGACATGGAGTACATAATCTTAGAAGTTTGGTCGCTCGTAATTTCCACTATCTTCATCCTGATTCTCCAAAGCTGCCATTTTAAAATCCTGGGGTACGTCGAGAAACATCAACGGTCTTTCGATCACCGGCCACGTTTCACCGTCCGCAGATTTCTCCTTAATACTTATTCCCAATTGTAACTGCTGATTGAAACCTAGCTTTACAGCGAGCTCTCTCAAGCGAATTACAATCTCCGCAATGGCGGCCTTTTGTTCGGCGGTCTGTGGCTCACGACGATTAGTATTGTCATCCCACTTCGTTTGTAATTGAAGCCACGCGGCGATGTGATAATCAACGTCTCTTTTCAATCCTTGGTTTAGTCTAAACTTTCCGTTTGAGAAATGTGGTCGGTTGCCTATGGCACTACTTATTGGTTTCATCATTTTCTTAATTGCTCCTCTTTCACTTCATAATATTTTGATATTTCTTTGGCAAGACTAGGATACCTATTTTTTATATTTTTATATCCTGATTGATACTGCCTAAATATAGCTGCTAGTTGTGCTAGTGATTTGGCTTTATCAAATTCTTTATAGAGAAAACGGTTAGCCCAATCTCGCAACTCTTTTTCACTTTTAGATTGTGCGGCCTCACTATCTCTAATAAAGTCGCTATCATCCCGTAAGGTTTCTGTTATGTCTGCCTCTTCCGGATCTTCTTTAGGTGGATCCTTTGGTGTTTTTTTTTGCTCCTCAATATTCTTTTCTTTATTCTTAATATTTGACATTTCAAATTCGCTGGCAAATTCACCGCCATGTAATCCAAGTGTTGCTAAAGCTCTGCCAATTGATGAAGTCTCTCCGTTCTCTATAGCGGACGTTCTATTGACCTTACTGCTCCCTCTAATTTCTTCGGCAGTGCCGGTTGCTATTGGTCGTTCTCCACCTGGAGCAAAGATCTCGGCATAAACGACAACACGTTCTTTATCATCAACCTTAACTTTTGTGACGATGCTGTAATCAGGGAAGTGCTTTCTAAATACTTCAACACGTTGCGATACCTGAGTGTATTTTTTACCGCCGTGCATTGCCACGCCATGCGATGCGTTCATCTGGTTTATTTCTTCCATTGCAGCTTTTAGCTGATCTTTCATTTTAATGTCTCCCTTGCTATTCGCATTACTTCGGGGTGATATCCCCAACTTAAATCTCTCGACCATTCCGGCATAAGCATTTTAAATAGATGCTCCTGATCCTTGGCAGCCTTTAGTATTTCCTCTACGGCTGTATTCTCTCTTGCCATTTCCTCAATAATACCTTCAAGGTAATCGTCTCTTAGTTCCGGCGTATCCTCTGGAGTAAAGACTTTGTAGTTTGTCTGATTGGCATAAACTAAAAATGGTGGCAATCCGCCATTGAGTTTCCAAAAGCCGGCAACTTGTCGGAGATTACCTTTGTAAAATTTATCTGTTAAAGACTTAGGCAGGCTCGATTGCGTTTTGTTTGTAAACTCACGCGGCTTATTTGGATTCTCTAGATCTATCTTTTCTTTCTTTAATGTAGGCCACTGCGTTTTCAAATCTCCGCGCCGTGCATAGTCCGGTCGTGTCTGATAGGGTAGATCATTTCCTGGAAACCTACCTTCATAAATTGTCTCGCCAATATATTTGTTTTCGCGTGCCATTGCCTCTTGCAATCCAAGGACAGCGTGCTCAATTACCTTGCCAATTATGGTTTCAAAGTACCCAATCAGCAATTCGTCCTCTTCAGCACACTTTTTCCCAAAAAAAGTACGAGGTTGGAAAAATAGACCCTCAGATTTGGCCGTAGAGATGGCTTCCTCAAGTTTTATAGGCTCTTTATCATCAATACCTAACACGCTGTCAGTGGCCGTTTGAACGGCAACACCGGCGGTCATCCGTGGGTGCATAGCAAGTCGTGTATCTAAGAGGGTAAATCTTTGTCTTGCTGCCTCTTTTTCTTCCATGCTTGATGATTCATCCTTAATCACCTCCATTAATTTATTTTGCATGGGTCGGAGAACAGCTTTCTCAAAAATCTTTTGGCTTGGTGGCGAATAATTGAAATTACTATGGTGATAGTAATTAAATCTCAACGCATAATTGGGAGTCAGTTCTGGTAGCGGCATCTATTATCAATCCTTTTGGTGTGTGCCACTCGCTTTTGGCATAAAGGAAGAGTGACACACATTATTTGATAACAGATATTGTTATATTACGTCAATAGTTAAATCAAGGTCTTGATCGAAATCATCAATTAATGATCTGTAATTATTTCAAAACCCTCCGCCTCTGGATCGTACAGCATCAATCGAGTTGGTGTTGCCCAATTCAACTCTGCCTTTGAGTAGGTGCTAGCGAAATCCGGATAAGACACAGCTTTTTTCTCCGGTTTGTCTTTCATTTGCTCAACAACATTCTGCATACGTCGCACAGTATAGGTAGAGAAATCAGCATTTTCAAAAACGAATCCGACGACAATTCGGCTTTTACCTTTTTGCCCATCATAATTCTTAATTGAAATGATCGAGGGATGACCCATAGCTTTATCGTGAACATAATTCTTGATGATCGGTTTTTTGGGAACAACGCATATTGCTCTTTGTTTCCTGGAGAACCAATTAGGCACAAAAATGGCAGCATGATTTTCAGTAAAGTTATAAGGGCCAGCTAAATAAAGGCGCTTTGATTCGTCCTCGCCAAAGAGTTCAGTTACCCCAGCTGTTGATGTTTCACCAATAATCGGACACATCGAGCGCTTGAATAATATTTCTTCGGGAGAGCAGTTTAGGATTCTGCCGTATTTGATCGCATCATCAATCGAGATCTTCTGTCGTCCGTTTAGATGTCGGCTGACAGTTTCCGGCGCAAAACCCATTTGTTTAGCGATTTCTACACCGCTAAGATTAGCTTTCTTCGCTAAGTTTTTTAGGTTTGATACGCTTTGTACCTCTGACATGTGCTCCAAATCCACTTCACAGTTATAATATCCGTCGTTCATGCCTACCTCCTATAAAAAGAGGTGGAGCGCTAGGTGGATTTCCGTATCTGGCGCTAAAGCCATGACCAGAGCTTTTGCTGTCGTACATTAAGCGAGTCACATAACGCAAATTGGAGTTATAAAACACTTTAACGCAGCGATGTGAAAATCCGTTACCCCTAGTAAACGAATACTTTCTAAATAAGTTCCAGAATGTACCAGAACCTCCGTCAAACATCCTTCGATCGTTGTGCATATCTATTCCTCCATTTCAAATATGTCAATAAAGTTATGTAACTATTTCTGTTACTTGATATCTAAGTTACATTCCTTAATTTTATCTGTCAAATTATTTAATCCAACATAATAAAAGTATTGAAAAAATATTCATTGTAACTTAATCTGTTAAATCAATAGTATTGATCCAAACATTGATCGCATTACCTTACGAAACCTTGATGCCGCGATGCAGAAAAATTGATACCAAAAATTGATATAGAAATTGGACTATAAATGAAATTAGAAGATTGGCGGCTAGAAAGAGGCTTAACGTATAAGCAATTAGCTGAGAAACTTGATGCTCCTGGCGCCGGTGTTGTTCATCGATGGTGTTTGCATCCACGTCATCCGGGATATGCGAGGCACGTTAGACCTAGCCAGGAATATATGCGCCGGATCAAGATTGCTACTGATGGCGCCGTTCAGCCTAACGATTTCTTTATGGATGAAGTATGACAGAGGCGCAGTTACAAAACCTAGTAGCTGATTATCTGCGTGTGGCATTGCCGGAGGGATCTGTGTTTCATCATTCGCCAAATGAAGGGAAATCGCATGTTGCTCACCGTGTAAAGTTAAAGAAAGCAGGGATGCGTACCGGTTGGCCTGATCTTGAAATCTTTTGTCCTGATACAAAACCAATTTTTATTGAGCTCAAAGTAGGGCGTAACCGTGTCACACCGGAACAAAACAAAACGCTCAACAACTTAGCATCATTGGGATGCGTAACGGCCGTGTGCAAATCGCTTGATGATGTGCGTATCGCTATCAGCAAGTTTGTCAAATTAAAAGAAAAAGGAGGAGTGAATGGAAAATTTTGAAATAGCGAGAGAGTATTTTCAATACAGAATAGAGCAGGGGTGGGGTTTGTTAAGGATTGCACAGGAGCACGGTATTCCGGCGCCATATAGCAGTTGTTATTCTGAACCTCATATTATCGATTGGTTAGCGAGGTATTATGAGCAAATCAGACATTGATAAAAACTTCACGGGTAGGTTTGGCCGCTTGTTAGCGTGGCGTAACGCTAATTTTTGGCAGCGTTTGTTTATGCAGTTAGTCAGAGGTAGGCGATGTTAAAAGCAGATGGCTTTGACAAGGCGTTTGTCGGTGTAGCATATCGGTGTGGGTGTGAGGATATCATTGCCTATGATTACGATAGGTGCATTGGTATTTTGTGTGAGCGCGACAACATGGATATCGAGGAAGCAAAAGAGTATTTTGAATACAATGTTTTAGGTGCATGGGTAGGCGATAAGACACCAATATTTATTAAGCGAATGAGATTTAAAGATTTAGAAGAGGAAAACTATTGACAGATAAAAAAATGTTTGTACCCTCGGTAGTTACACGACCGCCGGAGCTACACGTTACATGTAACTACATGAAACTTCATGTAACTACATGTACTTCATATATCTACAGTTACATGTAGCTACATGAGTCACATAGAAACCGAAATTCCATACGACGTTGAGTATCTTGATTCGCTTTTTCTCGACGCTTGTTTGACTGAGCGCAGCTTACCGCCTGCGTTTGTCAAACGTAAGCTTGCATCATGGCCTGAGTATGCGAATACATGGTCTGCGTATAATTCAACGGCCTTTTCCGTTAAGCCGCCAGTTGCATCTCCGAAGGATATCACCATGTATGAAATTGCAATTGATATCGGTCTGAAGTATGCCGATGAAGATCAGCGAAGATTGATATGGGCGGTTAATCATTCGGCTATTCTGCGTAATGGCTACAAGCGTGAACGTGGGCCCAATTGGGAAAAGCTCGCTCGTATTCGAGGTAAGATATCGCCAAGAGCTCTAAAGCGATTGTATATGGACGCGCTTGTCACTATGGCGTATCGGATTAAGGTTAATCAAAGAGGTACGACGTTTGCCGGTGGCGTATCATCGTCGTGAACTCTATCGTCAATCTGCAAATCTATTTCGTGATAACTGCAATAGCCTATAACCGCGTACATTTCTTTGCTAGGTGCATAGTTTTCAGCAATAGTTACTTTCGGTTTGTCAAAGCTATTATCGTAAGTCAACCAATAGTGTGCTTCGGTTTTCTGCGACCATGAGAGCATGTGTCCCTCGCCGTTTAAACCTTCTTCTGCAAGACATGTTATCTCGCCGGCTAATTCAGACAAAAAGCTAACATGAAATAAGTCTATATTTTTCATTGTAATTTCTCCACGCTTGTTAGTGTAGGGTTTGCGTTGTTCTGTTGTCAATCATCGTCTACCTCCGTAATGTTTTCTAATGTCCAGTCGTGACCGTCATCAGTTTGTTCCCAATCGGCCTCTGCTAATTCATCACCACGCGCTATTGACCACGCTTCATCTTGGCTGTCTGCTTCGATAATAGCGGTATATCCGACATCCATTGTTGCCGTTACTTTGTATCTAGGCATTGTCTTTACTCCTAATCTTTATCTTTATTATTTTCTTAATTTTTTCTTCAACTAAATTTTCAAACCATTCACTGTCCGTTATTACGTCAACATGATGTTCAAGAAATTCTTTGACAGTTTTATCATGTCCCCATACTGAAAAATTGAGTTTATCTTTTTCTTTAGTCATCGGTCTGACTCCTTATTAATAATATTTTCCAAAATCTCTTCGACATCATCACAAATTTGACAAAATTGTTGGTCAAATTCTGGCAAACGCTGTCCGTCTTTGTCATGTGTCTTTCTGGTGCTATCGCCAATCAGTCTCTTTTCAACATAAGCGGCTAATTCACTGTATAAAAAAACATAGTCCTCGTCTGGTAGAATATGTTTCCATCCGTTCTTACTAGTTCTAGTGCTCAATTCAGTCATTGTCTGACTCCTCTCGCTCAATGGTTTTATCTACTCAATTCCTTATGTTCATTTAAATATCGTTCTTCTTCTATAAACTCCGCTACTTCATTGCGAATTTTACATATTTGAGAAAAATGCTTGTGTTCAATATCAATTTTTTCTACTCCATATTTTTGTAATAGATTGTAAAAATCATCTTGAAATAATATCCATTCCCCATTGGTTAGTTCTTTTCTCATTGCTGCACCTCCTCTATTGTTGCTTTACTAAATTTTCCTTTATGGTATTGGTATTTTCTTTTTATTCTCCATTTTGAATTGTTAATCATCAATTGAGTTAATTTTTCTCTGATAATATCTGCTTTAATAACCTCATCTTTGAAAGCTTTTGACAGTGTTCCAAAAGATTTAGAATTAACAAAGTTTAACCAATCAACCAAAAATTCGGCATCCTCTTGAGTAAATTTAATATTTGTCATCACTGATAATCCTTCATGTTAAGAAGCCAAATTAAGGCAATGATAAGGATGAAGCCCAAAGACATTCCTCCCACTACTGAAACAATTGCTTGAAATTCGGTCATTAGTCGCACTCCATTTGATGAATGGTTTCTTCTAATGCAAACCAAGATAAAGCGTTTAATATTGAGGTTTCTACGTCGTTTTCTTTTCCGTTAATAACGTCCGCAACTTCATGTGTTTTGATATCTTGGTCTTTTAAACAATTGAAATTTGAAACCATTTGAAAAGGACACTCGCCGAGCTCTTCGGCCAAGTCCTTAATTGCCGCATATATGTTTTGCATATTATCACGAGCAAATTTGATTGTTTCGGAGTAGTAGATAAAGCCACCGACTCCACCACTAGCTCCGCAGTTTCTTATTGTATCTTTTGCATAATCAATTGACTCCTGGTCGCCACCTAATTGTTCAATTACTGCTTTTTTCAATGTATCGTTTATCATTATTGACTCCTTGTGTCGCAGTCATGCGGTACTTTCTCAAACATGACTGTGTTAAAAGATGTGTTTATTATTCTGTAGTCTGGGTTGTTGTGGTACTTCTCGGCCGCTTTCAATCCGATTTCGCTATTAATCGCGATTGTGACGTAATGCGGCGAAATGCTGAAGTCTGCCAAGTTTGTAGTTTCTTTGCTCATAGCGAACCACCGCTTTTCTTAAAGCGCCATTCTGCTAACTCTTCAGCATATTTTAAACATAGTGCTTTGGTTTGGTATGTTGCGACCCAGTGATAAAATTCGTAATCGCGATCAAGTGTTGAAGAATATAAGCTACTATCGAACTCTAAAAGATTCCATTCTGTCGAAGGAGCTTCACGTTTTTCTATTTTGAATTTGCTTCCTTTGTGCTCTGCTAAATAAATTGAGTTAAGGCCGCCGTGATATTCGTGCTTTTTAGATTTAATCATTCGTCATTCCTTTATGCCATTAAAGATTGATCTTAACTATTGATTGATTCGGTCAAGGAGTCAAGCATAAAATAACAATATGTGTTACGATTATATGAAATAATATTGATTCATGCAGTTTTATTGATTGCATGGTTGCACGAAATGTAGTACGCTTTGCGCTATAATTGGCAAGATATTGCGCTGATCTACTGCCTAGATTGATTCACTGCTTATACTATGCAATATGTTGTTGGTTGTAATTTCTTCAATACACTTGATGCGGTCACTACTCCACTGGTGGCCGTGTCTCTTTGTTGTTGGATGTAGTTGTCATATGTCTGAGACTGCGAACATTCGCACGCGCGAGCAAATATAATTAGTAGATTTGGCACTGACTTGGCACTGAGCCGCCGAAACAGTAATAAATATTGGAATAGGTGACGGGTACAATACCCGATAGCAGTTAATTTTGTGGCATATCCGCGACCCTACCCCCCAAATTGCTGGCCGTCGCGCGGAGTCTATGTATGTCCCATCCAAAACACACACACTGTCACGGAGGACGCATGGGTAAACGAAGTGACTTCCCTCGTATCGAGCGAGACTTCTACCCTACGCCGATAGAGGCAGTGAAGCCATTGTTGTTTCATTTGCAGGAACCGTCGGTAACGACGTTTTGCGAGCCGTGTGCAGGCAATGGGCAGCTGAAGGATATCTTGGAGCTATCAGGGTTGTTCTGCCAGTATGCGAGCGATATAGAGCCGCGTAGAGGCGATGTAGAGAAGGTGGATGCGCTAGAGTTAGATGAGATGAAGATATTGGAGTGTGATGCGATTATTACCAATCCGCCGTGGAAACGCGAGTTATTGCATCCGATGATTGAATACTTCATTTCTCTCAAACCAACGTGGTTGCTTTTTGATGCTGATTGGATGCACACCAGGCAATCGTCGGAGTTAATACAGTTTTGTCGGAAGATAGTATCGGTGGGTCGTGTCAAGTGGATACCGGACAGTAAGCACACCGGAAAGGATAATGTTTGTTGGTATTTCTTTAACAAGTATCAGCAGACGAGAAACGCAAGGTTTATAGGTAGGATATGAGTAGATTGATGAGCATAAAGCTTATGGAGGATATTTGCGATAAGCTGGTAGAGGGTCATTCTATGCGCAAAATAGCGAAGATGGAGGGTTATCCAAGTGATGACACGGTGTTTCGTTATGTTCAGAAGAATGAAGAGGCGTATGACATGTATATTCGTGCCAAGGCTATTCAGGGCGAGAGAATACAGGATCAGATAGATGAGATTATGAATAATCCTCTCCCAACAGATCCGAAGCACATGATGGCGGAAGTCCAGATGCGGCGGTTGAAAGTGGATACCTTACAGAAGAGGCAGACGCAGTTACAGCCGAAGGGTATTCGGAATAAGACGGAGGACGTTGCTGGTCAGGGCGTACAGGGTACGATTACGCTTTCATGGGAAAAGGGTGATGTTGAGGTTAAAGCCGGATGAAGACAATTATTTTTATCCTTGTGATTATGAAAGGCAGCGAACAGGTAGAAGAGGCTGATTTTGGCAGCCACCAGGATTGTACCTGGCACGCTTCGTTAATTAACAGAGCGAATACTGGCAGTCCATACAGCGCGTATTGCAAGCCGAAATTGAAAATGATTGTTGATAAAAATGGGTGAAAAATGACTGCCAGTGTTGTCATAACATTTCATTTATTTCTCATTCTATTACCGGATATAGAGAAGGAAGAATACGTTGTCCATCGTCTAAAGTTTGAAACGCAGGAGAGTTGCTTGTATTTCGCTGAGAGACTGGGCCAGGTGAGAGATCCCATAGCGCGGAAGAAGCAATGCCGGCCTGTTACGAATTACTTATATCCGGAGGAGTTTCTATGAAGAAAATTGAAGAATTAGTACCGTATGATGTTGTCAACAGTCCAAAGCATTACACGCAGTCAAAAGTAGAGTGCATAGATGCTATTGAGGAAATGCTGGGCGATGGGTTCGGATCGTACTGTAGAGGCGCGATAATGAAGTATATATGGCGATATCAGGATAAGAATGGTGTCGAGGATCTAAAAAAGGCGGAATGGTATTTAAAAGCACTGATTGAATTTGAAAATTCTAGGAAAGACGGCTGAATGGTTCCGCAAGCAACAGGAGAACAGGCAGTATCATAGGGATTTTATGCTGCGTTACTTTAGGCAGGAATTAGAGAAATATGGACATAAAGATACCATACGCGCCAAGAAAGGTGCAGAAGGAGCTCCACGATCAGCTGGACAAGCACCGGTGGGCGGTAGTGGTAATGCACCGACGGGCCGGAAAGACGGTGATGGCGATCAATCATCTTCTTAGAGAGGCGATATTGTGTGATAAAAAAAGTCCACGATATGCCTATATTGCGCCGACATACCGTCAGGCAAAGCAGGTAGCATGGGATTATCTTAAACAATTCGCTGTCAACATACCGATGGCAAGGTTTCACGAGACGGAATTGCGTTGTGATTTACCGAATGGCGCTAGAATACAGCTGTTGGGGTCAGAAAATCCGGCGTCGCTGAGAGGCATTTATTTAGATATGGCCGTTTTGGACGAAATGGCGGATATGCCGGAGAACTTATTTCCGGAAGTTATCAGACCAGCGTTATCGGATCGTGAGGGAAAAGCCTTATTTATAGGCACACCAAGAGGACACAATGCCTTTTTCGAATTATATGATGCCGCCACGGCAGCGGATGACTGGTATGCAGCGACCTATAAGGCGAGTGAGACAGGGATATTACCTAAATCCGAGCTTGACTCTGCGCGGATCGGCATGTCGGAAGATCAGTACAACCAGGAATATGAGTGCTCCTGGGTGGCGAATGTTCCGGGGTCTATTTTCGGTAAGGAATTACAGAAAGCCTTTCAGGATGGTAGGATATCTAAGGTTCCGTATGATCCCTCTGTCCGTGTTGACACCTTTTGGGATTTGGGTGTTGGAGACAGCACGGCGATTTGGTTTGTACAGGTCGTAGGGAGAGCCGTACATTTTATAGATTATTACGAGGCTAGAGGCGAGGGATTACCCCATTACGCCAGAATATTACAGGAACGTGAGTATCTATATGATTGTCATTACGCGCCACACGATATTGAGGTTAGGGAATTAGGATCAGGTAAATCAAGACGGGAAGTGGCATGGGAAATGGGATTGAACTTTCGTGTTGTTCCCAAGCTACCTATTGATGATGGTATCCACGCAGGACAGCTTTTAATGGCGAGATCATGGTTTGACAGGGATAACTGTAAGCATGGTCTTGAGGCATTACGACAATATCATCGTGTCTATAACGAGCGAACACGATCATTTTCTAAAACAATAAAGCACGATTGGAGCTCACACAGCGCCGATGCGTTTCGTTATGCGGCGGTAGGATTAAGAGAAAATAAGCGGCAGTTTCAGGCGCCACAGCAAACAGCGGTGAGTGAATACCGCGTATTCTAGGAGATATTATGGGATTTTTTTCAGCATTTATGGATATGATGTCCGGTGGTGCTCAGAGCTTTGGGTCTAGTATCCAAAAAGCCAGCGATAGCATGAAATTTAAAGAGCCTACCAGGTTAGATAGAATTTTAGCCGGGCCCGGACAAACAGTAGATATGACACCAGAAGGTCGTGAAAAAAGATTTGAGGATAATGTTGCGTTAAATCAAGCTGAAATGACAAAGGTAGCGGATATGGTGGATCCAGGCGGAGAGCGTACCGATACGGATACCGGTCGATCTGTCAGAGAAACAAGGGGATATGAGCAGAAATCGGGCAGTACAGCTGCACCAAAAACAATGATGAGCTCATCGTCTACACCAGCGGCGGCTACCGAAACAGAGCCGACACCGCCGGCAGCGCCGAAAGATGTTGGTGAAGATGACACAAGCAGCGGTGCTTTAGAGGATGAAGCGCTTGCCACAAAGAAAAAAGGCAAGAAAGCAACGATTTTAACCAGTGCAAAAGGGTTATTAAGCGAAGCGCCAACCAGACCTGAGAGAAAATTAAAGGGTTTAATAGCGTGAGAGTACGAAAACCAAGGAATGTAGCCGGTTTAATGGGTCGTGTTTCCAATCAGCCTATCACCGGAATGTCCGTTTCAATGGATATTGATCCTATGGAGCGCATGATGCAGCGCTTTGAGGGTCGAATGAAGGGCGGAAAGCCTAGAAAAAAGAAAAGAAAAACCATGATGGAAGGGAATTACTAATGCCAAAGCCCTATAAAAAGCCCAAAAAACCAAGAAAGTAAGTGTTAATGGACAAATCATCGCAATTAGTTACCACATTGCACAAGCGATTTGAGTCTCTTCAGACGCAAAGAAGCAATATCGAGCAGCGCTGGCAGGAGGTAGCAGACTATTTTCTACCCCGAAAGGCGGATATTGTACGCAGACGCGCCGCCGGAGAGAGAAAAGACCAAAAGATATTCGACTCCACGGCGCAACATGCGGTCGAATTGCTAGCTGCGAACCTACACGGCACACTTACCTCCCCTTCGGTGCCGTGGTTCGCTATGCGATTTCGCAATAAAGAGCTCCAGATGGACGATGGAGTGAACGAATGGCTGGAGATATGCACGCAGCAGATGTATCAGGAGTTGGAGAGATCCAATTTTCAGCAGGAAATACACGAATTATACTATGATTTAGTGGTTTTTGGTACGGCAGCGCTCGCTATTGAGAAGGAAATGGGTCAGGATTTACGTTTTTCTGCAAGGCATATAGCGGAGATCTACGTTGCTGAAAACCATGAGGGCAAGGTAGACACGGTTTATCGTAAATATGAGCTCACAGCGAGACAGGCGGAGCAGAAATTTGGAAAGAATAATCTATCGGATAAGATAAAAAAAGCGCTCGATCATGCGCCATTAGATAAGTTTCCGATAATTAATGCTATTTATCCGCGAGGCGATACAGGCAAGAGCACCGCTAAAGATAAGCCTTTTGCATCCGTGCATTACTGTTTTGATACTAAGACGTTAATGCAGGAAAGTGGTTTTGACTCCATGCCGATAGCAACGCCACGCTTTACCAAGGATAGCTCAAGTGTATATGGACACTCACCGGCGCATACCTCATTAGCTGATACAATGATGGTATCAAAAATGGCCGAGATTGGTATTAGAGCCGCACAAAAGCAGCTGGATCCACCGTTAATGGTTCCGGATGATGGTTATGTCCTGCCGGTTAGAACGACACCAGGCGCCTTAAATTTCTATAGATCAGGCTCCAGAGACAGAATAGAGCCCTTAAAAACAGATGCTAACAACCTTCTACAAATAAACGCGGAAGAAAGGCGTCAGGATCAGATACGCCGTATTTTTTATGTCGATCAGTTATTAGCCTCGACCGATAAAACAATGACAGCAACGCAGACTCTACAGATGCAGGAGGAGCGTTTAAGAATGTTAGGGCCGGTATTAGGACGCTTGCAGTCAGAATTATTACAACCCTTAATTTCCCGAACCTTTGAACTACTGCTTTCCCAAGGTGTTTTACCGCCGGCTCCTGACGAATTACAGGGTCAGGATATAGATATTGAATACGTTTCGCCTTTGGCAAAAGCACAGAAAATAGGTGATTTACAGAATTTAATACGCGGTGTGGAGATTATGACACAGTTAGCGGAGGTTATTCCCGGCATTACCGATTATTTCGATCCGGATGGTCTAACGCAGTACATCGTGGATATTACCGGTCTGCCTGCGAGGGTCATCTTATCAAATGAACAGGTGGCGGCAGTACGGCGTCAGGCGCAGGAAGCGGCCATAATGGAACAACAGCAGCAGCAAGAGATGCAAAACAGTGAACAGGCACGCAATGTAGCGCCATTATTAAAGGCAATGCAGGGCAGTCAGGATACGGCTGAATGATGGAGTTAGAGGATTTACAGCGTATTTATCGTCAGGTGTTTACTACAGAAGATGGCGCAAAAGTATTGGACGATTTGAAAGCCAGATTTGGTTTTCAGCAAACCACGCACGTTCCGGGCGATCCCTATGAGAGTGCGTTTTTCGAGGGTCAGCGCAATGCTGTCCTATTAATTTTAAGAATGATGGAACCAAAAAGAAAGGATCTAAACAGTGAATGAAACAGCAGAGGTAACTGAGCCAACTCAATCTCAAGAAACACAACCACAGGAAACACCGGTAGCTTTTGCGGATACGCTAGGCGAGGAGTTTCAGGGCAACCCTATATTTAAAAATTTTCAAGACGTAAATGGTTTAGCAAAATCATATATGCACGCACAACGCATGATCGGTGCTGATAAAGTAGCGATACCCGGCAAGCACGCAACGGATGAGGAAAGGCTGGAAGTCTATCAAAAGCTGGGCGCACCGGCGAATATTGATGGTTATGAGGTAAAATTTCCGGAAACCTTCACGGCTGACGAGCAAAAAGCCTTTAAGGAAACGGCATTATCCGTTGGTTTAAACGGTAATCAAGCCTCTAAGGTCGTTGATTTTCTAAGCGAAACCTTTAATCAGGCGTCCGCGCAGTCCGAATTAAATACCAATCAGTTGATAGCTGATAATCGTGCGGAATTGCAGAAGGAATGGGGAAATGCGTTAGATCAAAAGCTAGAGAGAGCACGCGGTGCTGCTGTTCATCTATTGGGATCCGACGATATTTTCGGAAATATACAACTAAAGGATGGAACCCATTTGGGTGACAATCCACAGATAATAAGAATGTTTGCGGCTTTAGCTGACCAGATAAGTGAAGATACCCTGGTTGGGCCTACAAGTGAGCAAATTAGCACGCCGGAGGAACTTGAGCGCGAAAAGCGGGAACTCATTCAGCCTGGCACACCATATTGGAGTAATGTTCATCCCGATCATCAAAAATACGTTGAACGTGTTTTAAAGATCAATGAGCAATTATTTCCAGAACCAGAAGGGTAATCTTCGGATCCTTCACGGTAAAAACTTTTGGGCCTTTTTGCGAGACAACCCACCTAAATTTCAACTTTTTAACGGAGGTACTTTAAATGAGTACACAAATTACTACTGCTTTCGTTAATCAATATTCTCAGAACGTATCATTATTATCGCAGCAAATGGGTTCATTACTGCGTAATTCTGTGAGAACTGAGACGGTTAACGGAGAAAAAGGGTTTTTTGAGCAGATTGGTTCCGGTGTAGCACAAGCTAGATCAAGCCGTCACTCAGATACCCCATTAATGGATACACCGCACGCTAGGCGTATGGTGACAATGACGGATTACGAATATGCTGATTTGGTTGACGATCAAGACAAAATCAGAATGTTGGTATCGCCAGAGTCTACCTATGCTAAAGCAGCGGCAGCGGCTATCGGCAGAGCTATGGATGATGAAATCATCGCAGCTTTAGGCGGTACAGCTAAAACCGGTGTATCGGGTGGAACTTCAACATCTTTACCAGCAGGGCAGAAAATTGTTCATGGTAGTGCTGGACTAACGATTGCAAAATTGGTTAGTGCAAAGAAGATCCTAGATCAAAACAGCGTGGATCCCTCAATAGAGAGATACATTGTTGTTTCACCAGAGCAGATAGAAGATCTATTAAACTCTACCACAGTAACAAGCGCAGATTTCAATTCTGTAAAAGCGCTCGTTCAAGGTGAGATGGATACTTTTCTCGGCTTTAAATTTATAACATCTAATCGTTTGACAGATGACGGAACTTCAAGGCTATGCTATGCGTATGCTAAAGAGGGAATGGTTTTGGGAATGGGCAAAGAGCCTACTGCCAGAATTGACGAGCGATCAGATAAATCATACAGCACGCAGATCTACTACTGTTCTTCCTTTGGCAGCAGCCGTCTTGAGGAAGAAATGGTTGTTCAGATAGCGTGTAACGAGTAGGAGGATTAAATAATGGCAAATGTTAATACTACATTAGTAACCAATTTTGAAGCCTCACCTCAAGTGATGAATCCGGCCTATCAACAGCATGGCGTTGTGCGAATTATTCAAGGCACAATTGCTCTAGCTGCTGGTGATTTGAGTGCTAGTGACACAGTTATGTTGGCTCCTATTCCGACTAACGCGAGTGTAACAAGTATCAAGCTATTCAATGACGAC
>Ga0209232_1000805_pt1 | contig 18097 bp, 37 predicted proteins | sample ETNvirenome_2_60_FD_184066 | JGI IMG/M metagenome (GOLD analysis project Ga0209232, IMG submission 184066) | Marine viral communities from the Pacific Ocean - ETNP_2_60 (SPAdes) (version 2) | ecosystem: Environmental > Aquatic > Marine > Oceanic | place: Pacific Ocean | collected 2013-06-22
ATTGAAGGTACATGGACACCAGGTTGTGATGGACCAGACGGTTGTTACTTCGGACATATGAATGATGGTTCAGTTGGAATGGCACCATTCACGAATATGCCAGATGATGTGAAAGCTAAAGCTCAGGCTGTCAAAGATGCAATTCGAGACGGTGAATACTTTGCCTTTACCGGTCCACTAAAGGACAATAAAGGTAATCTTCAACTAGCCGATGGCGAAGTTGCTGACCGAGGACATCTAGATAGTATGATGTACTATGTAGAAGGTATCACCGCAGAGTTGCCTAAATGATACCAGTAATTGATTTAGAAGCATCAGATGCTTTAGATCGTATAGACGAAGCCTACTCAACGGTAGGCTTCGCTGTATTTACTAATGCGTTACCTCCTGATGATAAGGCTGACATGAGTGCTTGGCAAGAACAAATGAAATCATTCTTTGATTTGCCATTAGAAACAAAACAACAATATCCATACGAAGGAGATACGAATTTAGGTTATAGTATGATCGGCGATGAAAACGTAGATCCTACTGCACCGAAAGATATTAAAGAATCATTTAACTATAATGATACAAGAATGTCTGAACATCTATGGCCAGACATTGATGGATTTAAAGCAGATGCATTAAGTTCAATAGCAATTGCCGATAGATTAACATTAAGAATTTTAGAAAAGTTTGATACGATATTGGATACAGGTACTACATTAGTAGATGCACATAAAGTACCGTTCAATACAACAAGAGTCATACATTATCCAGCATATGATGGTCCTATATTAAATAAACAAATGCGTATTGGTGAACATAGCGACTATGGAACTATTACTTTGTTATGGCAGATTAACGACGTACCAGGTCTTCAAGTTCAAGATCTAGAAGGTACATGGTGGAGTGTCCCTTATGCTGAAGACGGTGTGGTCTGCAACATTGGTGACTTACTACAACGCTGGACAAATGACTATTTCAAAAGCACTAAACACAGAGTGGTAAATAGTCACATACACGAACAAAGATATTCGATGCCACACTTTGTAGATCCTACACCGGGTACAATAGTAGAAAATCTACGTAAAGGCGAAGAAGCAAAGTATGATCCAATCGAATCAAAAGAATATTTAATGTGGAGGTTGGCACAAAGCTACTAATGACATATAGTACAGAAGCAAATTTATTTGAAGTAGGAGACTTTATTAGTCACGCCGGTCTACCGTTACCGTGGAAAATAGAATGTGATGCAATACGACCTGAATGGTGGGATGGACTTGCACGTATGGTAATGGATTTTCAAACAAGACCTTTTTATAAAGCAGTAGGCATTCCGAGAGGTGGTATTCCATTCGCAACTGCAATGAATAAATATGCAAGTGGTGATCCTAAAGATCAGATTATGATTTGCGATGATGTATTTACTACTGGCACTAGTATGAAAGAATTTATTGAACAAGAATATCCTGATTGGACAATGGGTCAAGGATATCGATGGGTGATATTTGCAAGACAGCCAAGCAACGTACATCCACATCATGTAAAAGCATTGTTTACTATGCCACAAAAGCCAAGGGAAAACTAATGAAAAATATATTTGTGACTGGTTGTGATGAGAAAAATAAATGGATGTTACCGTGGCTAATAGAACGATTTGAAAAATATCATGGTGATGAAAATGATTTATACATTGTAGACTTTGATGAAGGTTATCCTGAATTAGATGGGTGGTTTAAGAAACCACAAATTATGTTAGAAGCTTCACAATGGGCAGATAACATTTGTTGGATCGATACTGACTGTGAGATTCGTGGCAATCTAAATGGCATATTTGATTATATACAAGAAGGTAAAATTGCTATTGCTGTTGATCAACCATGGTCTACACGACGGCCCGAGAGAGGTAGATGGTTTAACTCAGGTGTAGTTGCATTCACAGGAAGACCTGCAGTTTTACGTGAATGGGCTCGAATCATATGGGAAAAACAACATAACGAAGTAGGTGATCAAGAGGTTCTTAATTGGATGTTAGGCGGAGACCCACTACGCGAGCTCACACATATTAATGAATTACCTAGAATATATAATACATTGAGACTTGATATTCTAGATAAGACTGCTCCACCAGATCCTAAAATTATTCATTGGACTGGCGCAAAGGGCAAAGATAAAATACGAGAGATGATGAAATGAATGATACACTTCATGTGATTGGTAATGGACCATCAGCTTCACTTTATAAGCAAGGTTCACATGGTAGAAAATTAACTTGTAATATCCCACACTTTCCCATACCAGATGCATATGCAACGGTAATGGTTGATTTTAAAATGATGAATGCAATTAATAAAGACGGTGTGATTCCACCTCAACCATGGGTATTAGGATGGCGACCTCAAAAATATATGGAAAAGAATCCAGGATTCTATATGAAGAGTGCACCTATTATTAGAGAATTTTATACAGTATTACCTAAGTATGTTGCTGGTTATACGGATTTTAATTGTGGGCATGTAGCAACTCATTATGGCATAACTAAGTTTAAACCTGATACAGTACATCTGTATGGATTTGATTCAATGTTTAACTTTGATTTGTCTTCAGCTACAGACTTTTATTTACAATCAGATAGAGGTGATCACAATAATACTCGTCTTACAAATAACTGGCGGAAAATTTGGGAAAATATGTTTAAAGAATTTTCAGATCGACAGATCGTGTTACATATGGACAAGCACGATAATCTAAAATTTATTAAAGGAAAAAATGTCGATATAAAGGTATATTAATATAAATATCCTTGAGTTAACAGTAAAGGACAGACATATGGTATTATCTGATGAGCGTAAAGCTCATGCGGATGATGATCCATGTGATGACTGGTCAAACTATGTCCATACCTTACCCCGACATAAAGCAAACAGGAACGATGATGATAGACAAGATAATGAGAGAAGTGACAGAAGACAACATAAACATGACAGTACCCTGGTATCTTATGACATCTTACGCATATTACGTGGAAGATAATCCATTAGTGTCGGACGGAGCCTTTGATAGGCTGGCTAAAACAATGATTAAAAATTGGGACAAGATTGAACATTTCCACAAGGATCACATCAAAATAGATGATCTCAAAGCAGGAACCTTTTTAGGAGAATATCCGTCACGCGTGCCAGATGCAGTAAAAGACATAAGACATCAGGCTGTGACATAAATGATACAGTATTAAAAAAAGTGAAAAAAATGTAAAATAAGTATGTACATTCCATGTGAAAAGTATTATATTAGTATTATAGAAAATGAATGGAGTGAAAAATGGCTACTTTAGGAATTAATTATTTGAGTGCATGTGAAGGTGGAATTAGTTTTACTATTGGTACACCTGAAGGTGAAATCGGTAGACGAGCTGATAGTATTGCAGATGGCGTTGAGCTAATCAGCAAGTACGGTATCGCTAATGTAGTTTATGGATCATCTAGTATGGATTTCGCTAGCGACGAAGGTTTCGCTGACGATGATGGCGCACAGAAAATGTGGTCTGCCATATTACATACGGCTGGCAGAATATGAGTCAGCTAGAGAAAATCAAGGCGTTCTTGGGAGAGAACAGCCTTGAGTATTTTATTGCCAATATTGATGAAGGCAAAATCGTTACCGACGACAGATATTTACCTGTAAGTAAAAGTAAAGTCGTTACAATTAACATTTTGATAGGAGAAGATTGTGAAGAAAATTAGTGCAGTAGCAGCAACGGCAATTGCTTTGGCATCGCCGGTATATGCTGAGGGGAAACTAACTGATGTTAGGGTCTTTGATCATACAAAGACTATGCGTGTGTCAACACCGACTACTCAAAGAGTCTGTGAAAATATGGATGTGCCTATATATGGTACGACAACACAACAAGGTAATGCTTCAGGCGGAGCTTTGATTGGTATGATATTAGGTGCCGCAGGTGGAAAAGCCGTAACAGGTAATGACAAAGGCGCGGCTATTGGCGCAATTATGGGTGGTTTAGTAGGTGCTGATAAAGGTTCACAGCCTAAACAAAGTCAGACAATTGTTGGATATAAACAAGAGTTAGTATGTAATGATGTTACTTCTGTAAGTAATCAATTAGTAGATGTTTATAGTCATTCTACAATTCGATTCTATATTGATGGTAGACGTTATGTGTTGAAATTCCAAAAGTAGGAGAAACAAATGGAAGCAATAGTTGCACTCATCATAGGTGCATTAATGAATGGATATACTTCTGATCAGATTCAAACAGTACAAGACGATCTTGTATATGCTCAGACAGAAATCATGTCATTAGAATATGAAATGAATGATCTTGAATCAGCAACATTAGAAGGCTTTGCCGAAGCTGCCGCAATGGATCAAGATATTCGTCTTGAACTTGGTACTCTACAAGCAGGTGACGGTGGACGAATTGCAGTACTTGAAGAACAAGTACGAAAATTGCAAATTTCAAATAGAAGTTTAAGAGAGCAATTAATCAATCTGAGGGAATATGTCACAATCGACTGAAGAAGATGAACCGATTCGTTACTACGAATGGATGTTATGGAAGTTGAAGAAAGAACGTGAAGCCGAAGTACGCTGATATTTTTTATGAATATCTAAATGCTGTTAACATTAAAAGAAAAGAGCCTTTAGAATTTTCTCCTGAGTCTGTCGAAAAACGTGATACAATTGTGTCAGGTAACTTTTCGGCGGACTATATTCAATTTATAACGCCGTATAAAAACAAAGATAGCTATGTCTATACGGCATTTCAAGATGACATAGAACAAGGCATTCAGCTGCCTGAATTAAGAATAAATATGTATGAACTGATGAAAGATATTAAGTTCGAACATAATACACCGGTCTATGAGTTAGGTTTTCAATTTAGACATCCTACTCCTATTCATGAGATTGCAATCACAACAAGATTAAAGTCTCTCTATAAATGGATGAAGAAGACACGGAACGATATAGAGAATAGTACATATGGTGGTTTGAGTGAAGAGGGTGAAGCCACAATAGTAGTGTATCCATATGGTGATAAGGATTGGAAAACATGGACCGAATCATCGATGGAAGAGGGAACAAGACAAAGACAATTATTGGCGCAGCGTTTTAATTTTGGACCACCAACAGAAGAAGGTAATATGTATTCACATTTCAAAGATGGTGTGATGACACCATTTGTTTACGGAGATAGAAATGAGCCAGGATTTATTTGATTTCGGATTCACAGCAGTTGATGAACACGAACTCGAAGCAGTACAAAAAGAACAACAGAAGTCTGCCACGATTGGTACCGAAGCAGCAAAGGCAGCAGAGGCTGCAAAGTCTAATCAAAAGCAATTAGACGATTTATATAATGCTATTGTACCATTGTTAAACAATCTTAAGAAGAACCCACAGAAAGAATATATTTTGTGGCCTAATAGATTAAAGAAAGTAGAAGAATTCGAAACCCACCTCCAAAAGATCTATAAAGGAGGATAGTATGGGAACGTCTATATTTACAGCAGCAATGTTATGGTGTCTTATTGAACAACCACACTCATTCGCATCATGCGAAGTAATGAACTCTAAAATGAAGTTCATGACAGAAGAACAATGTTGGGCAACACTGAATGCTCAAATGGCTAGACTATTAACAGAGACTTCACTAGGTCAAAAATATGAGCCTGTTGATGCAAAATGTTTTAGTTGGCTAGACGCTGAAAGCAAACTTTAGTATAAATACAGCATATATAAATTATTTTGGATTTTAATATGCTCAGACAACTAGGTTTACTAGTGGTTATGATTTTTATCGCCACGGCATCTTTCGGCCAGGAAGCCACCGAAGATGTAATCAAAACAGATAACATTAACACTTCTACAGTTGATAGTACATCTACATCTACTACAACGGTTAAATCACCGCCCCCATCCGCTATTGCACCATCGATTAATTCTGCCAACTCAGATCTATGTACAGTTGGAGTATCTGGTGCAGTACAAACACAAATTTTAGGTATCTCGGCTGGTAAGACGGTACGGGATATGAATTGTGAGAAACTGAAGAACGCAAAGACCTTATATGATATGGGTATGAAAGTAGCAGCGGTTTCAGTTATGTGTCAAGATCCTCGTGTATTCGATGCGATGATGGACGCAGGTACCCCCTGTCCTTATGATGGAATGATTGGCGATGCGGCAAAAGCAGCATGGTTAGCAGATAGCGAACGTCAGCCTGAAGAACCACAGAAAAATATAATTAGGGATATGGATGATGATACGAAGTCGACTCTCTTGGGCGGCGGTTTTGTTGGTAGCCTCTTACTCTTATTGCTACTCTGATACAACCTACGCATCGACAAATAATGCCGCTCAACAAGGACTACGTTGGGCATTGACTAATATATTACCTGATTTCTCTCAGCCATTTATGACGGTTGAGATTAATGGTTTAACATACCAATATACAATGGTAAAAGAAAAAGATGATGATGCGACAGTAACTTTATCACACGATGACTTGGCTAATCCTGGTGAAAAGATATTTGAGAATACAGACGATTGGAGTCAACTACACGGTGGTACAATAAGAAAGTTTTTTAGATTTGGTTATACAAATGCGAATCGATGGGGAGAAGGTTCATTAGATATTGACGGTGAAGGGTCAATAGAAGATCCGTACGTAATATATAATTATAAGATGGTCATTGACGAAACATTGGAAAAGTGTTATTTAACACCTCTTGCAGATCCAATATGTCCTGGTTATGATGATGCTTTAACAGAATACATTTCTAATCTTGAAGCACCAACAGTCGATGATCCTTTTTATGATGAATGGGTTCAAGCTAATCTTGATACAGAAGCTGAGAAGCCAAAAGAAGAAGAAGTAATTGAAGAAGTTGAAGAAGAGGAAAGAGAAGAAAGCCTGGAAGAACAACTAGGGGCGGAACAAACTTTGGAAGCCATGGTTGATACAAGTGAGCAGGCGTCGATACTTGCAGAATTAGCACAAGTACCGAAACTCAACCAATATTATGCTACATCATTACAGGGTGGTGTGTATGAGGAAACACTAACGTTACCGACTACAAATTATCCGGATAATAGAAGAGCGTTGAGAAACTTAGCATCTGATGCTAATCACAGAACTATGGTTCGCTCACAGTATGAACAATAAATGGAGTAAACAAAAATGTTCAGAACTATTTTAACCCTTGGAGCAATTGGACTTGCGACTACTGGTGCTTGGGCAACTGAGATCGGTGGATCTGTATCTTCTAAGTGTTCCGTTTTCACCGCTAACGCAGGCGTTTATGGTAACCCAACTGCTGATGAGTTGAGTACTAAAGCTGCGGATGGTGGTGTAGATGCTAAAGTACGTTACGACGTTACTCTAGCGAATGCATATACAGCAAAGATTAGTTGGCCTACAAGTTTTACTAGTGGACCCACATTGACTGATGCTGTTAATTGGGATGGTGAAACTAAATACTCAGCTGGTACAGTTACAGCTATGTCAGGTTATGAAGCTGCAAAAGTAGAATACAACGAGCATACTGAATTTGCACTATCACAAGCCGGAAGTACATGGTTTACAATTGAATCAGAAGTCACATATGGTAATGACAAAGCATTTCCAGGTGGTGAGTATAAGGCTATGGTTACAGCAATTTGCGTAGCTAACTAATACCCTCTAAAAGGGAGACGCAAGATGTGGAAATCATTTATGGCTGCGGTGCTATTAACAAGTAGCGCTGCAGCTCATGAACTGACACCAACATATCCTGAGTTTAAACCACATATTGTTGATGGAGTATATTATGCAAAATTACATATGTGGAATAGACGTGAGGATGTAAAATATTATGAGATATCTGTACATGATGAAGAATGGAATAAAATACCATTTCATTCGACAAGAAAGATAATGAAATTAGAACATCTTGAACATGCAGATTTTGAAGTAAATATTAGAAAAAGCGACCTTGATCGTATAGAGTTTATTTGCACTACATCAAAGCATTTAAAGTCTGATGTGAAAGGTACAGGAGTTAGATCGAGGATTTGCTCCAGAATAAAGTGAGATTATAATGCGATATATCATTTTGGTTATTTGTATGATGGCGGGTTCTGCTTATGCAGATTCTCTTAACCTACAATTACCAAGTGCCCCTGGTAGTTATCAATCAGATAAATTTAAATCAGGTCAAATGGATTGTTCGAATGCAATCGGTTCTGCAACTACATTAGAGTTTGGTGTAACTGGACTCATAGATGGTGGTAGATATGACGCATTTAACGAATGGGTAAATGACAAAGAAGTTGGTAGTATCGGTGTTTATAGTAGAATAGTGATACCGCTCGGAGCTAAACCAAAGAAAAGAATTGACTGTAATAGATTATATGAATTGGAATTGCAAAAGAAATCTTTAGAGTTGGAACAACTAAGGAAAGAAATCCAATCTCTCAAAGAATTAAAATTTGAGGAATAGATATGGCAGACGAACCAGAAGGTAAATTAGAAATGGCAATTCGTGTATTAGGTAACGAATTGTTTGCATTTAAAATGACAGTAGATGATTTCAAAATGAAATGGGTATTGATCGGAGTAGTTGCTTTGGTTATCATGCTTTGGGCTGTCGGTAGCTTTGGTCCACAATTGCAGGGATTGATCAATGGCTGAGATGGAATTCGGAGGTATGACCTTTAGAGGCGGTAAGATGATGGTAATTCTTACTGCATTATCTACATTAGGTGGTGCTGCATGGGGAGGTTTCGAATTCTACAAAGACTATATGGACATGAGAGAAATTGTTCAGAATGTAGATGTAGATGAGATAGCGGCCGCTAATGATTTACAATTACAAAAACTAGATGATGCTATAGCATACACAACAGAGATTAGAGAAGATTTAGCCAATGATGTTGCACGACTCGAAGGACAAATAGTCATTTTAGAAGAACAAGTGCAAAGAGCAGAATCTACAGTAAGAAAATTACGTAATGAAGTATATACTAAACTTGATACATTTGAAGAGAGATTTAGATTAACTCTGAAAGATAATCAAGACACGATGGCAGATCTCAGAGATAAGATCAGTACCAACCTTGAGGAATCAGAAGCACGAATCAAAGCCACGCAAGCTAGCATAAGCAATACACTAGAATCTATACGTAATGATATGAATGAACAACAGAAAGATGTTACCGCATCTATACGTGAAGTAGAAGCTACTGCAAGGCTATTAGACAAAGATATAAGAACTGATATGAAAGCATTAGATAAAGAAATCTTTGAAAGACTACAGGAAGCATTAGATAATCCATTAGCTAATAAAAACTAGTGTAACATTTTTGTCACACATTTAACTATTTTGAAAAAAAGTGCGCTTCTCGCGCATTTTTTTATGTACATTCGATATGAATTAGTGTAGTATATTAATATAAGCAATGAACATGAAGGAGTTTATTATGTGGATGGAAAGAACATTAGGTGATTTAGAGCCTGTAATTGACAAGTTGAATGAATTAATTCCTCTTGAGGGTTCAGTAGAATCACCTCGATCAGCTAACAAGTATCTTGAGAGATTTCGTAAAGCTCAGAATGCTGTGTACGATTGCTTTAACAATGGTCTTATGAATCAGCGTAAAGAGTTTGCTACTATCTTTGGTATGAGATATGCTGAAGTTCCTGTTCCTACGATTCGTAGTCAGATGGCATTTGATGCAAAAATCAACTGGGAATATTGTGAGGACGCAATCGCTCCTGAGTTTCGTAGGATTATTAAATTAGCAGCGGTTGAGCAGTTCGGTATTCACTACCGCTCAAACATGATCATTGCAAAAGTGATGGAAGAGGAGGCTGCTTAATGGGTGTTTCTGAAAAAAATAAAGAATTACTCGATGACTTATATTTCGATTATTATCGAATGTCATCTAGTGGAAAAGCAACTCTAGACTATATAGCTGATATAAAAGCTTTGACTGTTGAAGGCTGGAGTGCTTCTCTTGTGAAAAAATTAATCGAAGATTTATATTTCGATTGGGATAGGCTATCATCAAGCGGACAAGAAACGCTAGATAAAATAGCAGATAGGTTTGGTGTGTAATGACAGTATATTTGGATATGGATGGAGTCATCGCTGACTTCTTTGGAAAACTCGAAAACGATTTCGGTGCTGATCATTGGAAAGATATTAAGAATATCGAGCGATGCTTGAATGAGATTCGGAATACAGATTTCTTCTATGAGATTCCTGCTTTCGCAGAATCTGCAGATATCGTTCAACTTGTAAAAGAGCATTCAGATGGAGATTGGGGAATCTGTTCTTCGCCTCTTCGAGATGATCATTACAACTCTGCTTATTGGAAACGTAAGTGGCTTACAATTCATGGTTTTATGCCTGATGATCTTGAGAAGCTTATCTTTACTTCTAATAAGCATAAGTATGCAATCAGTCGATTGTCTGGTAAACCTAACATCTTAATTGATGATAAGCCTTCGAACATCATTGCTTGGGAAAAAGCAGGTGGAATCGGTATTCGGTTTCAGTGCAATAAAGATGATGTTGAGTATCTTGATGATCAATTGACAGATGTATTCAGAATGCATTCGTTTAAGGTGTGACAACTTGTCACATGTACAAGTGCCTACAAATGTTGTAGGATAAATTTATATTATGGAGGTCACATGACTATAGCAACTACTCAAGAAGAGCGTATGGCTCTTATCAAAAAAGCAGCGGATCATCTTAATCGTAAGAAAAAGATGGACGCTATCAAACGTAAAACCCGTGCTCTTAAACCTCAGATCAAAAAGTCTAAGAATCTGACAAATATGTCTTTGCCTAAAGAGACTAACATTTATCAGTGGACAGATGCGTCTAGTTATGCCAAAGAATATTATGGCGAAACTATGTACGAAACCACTCGTTACGACAACGATTGGGACTGATAGGCAAAGGGGAAAGCCTGGCAATTACGCCAAACGTACCCAAAAAAACCTGGATGTAATTGAAAGTTCCTGTACAGGGCATTTGGGTCGGTTTAGTCACTGGTACCGTAAACTCAGTCGGTTGCTGCATACGTTAAATGCAGATAGGTTGGAGGGGCACTCGAGAAGCCCCTCCAATTGACAAGGAGATTATTATGAGTATGCATATGATTCGTGGTGTACAAGTTCATGGTAACCGTCGTAAGGTTAAACGTAAACCTGGATGGAAAGAAGCCAAGGCACATCACGAAGCCTTTCTTAAGAAGATGGGCGTAAAGGATAAGGCATCAGATGTTAGATCAGAAATACCCTCATATAGAAATGACGGAGATTCTGGCGTAAAGACATCTGATGCCATACCTGGCACTTGTCCAAAGGGCAAGTCAAATCAATATACCGGTGATTATATCATTGGTATTGGTACAATGCACAAATCTAATAGTGTACCTGTTACACGTAAGAAGGATGCCGAAGCTATGGCAAAGATGAGACGATGAGTAATCTAACATTAGCATTAGGTTTATCAATGCATCTTGGTTTTGAGGGTGACTATAATCAGTTTCACCCACACGTACGGTGGCAAGAACCCGCGTATATGGCAGGTGTCTTTCTTAATAGTGAAAATGACATTAGTGCATATGTAGGTCAAGAATATATGTTCAATGACTTTGGTCTTGAACTCGGAGTTGCTGTAGGATATAGCGACTTTCCTATAAAGCCTTTTGTAAGAGGCACATATAAAAACTTCTTCATTGCTCCAGCAATAGAAACAATTGTATATTCAGATCATGAGGAAGTGAAACCTGGTATTGTGATTGGATTTGAATATGGACTGGGAAAAGATTAAGCGAATCGAAGTTATAGATAATAATGGTAGACAGCTTGTAAGAGATAATGTAACTGCCGTACAATTTGATTTACAGGATGACGGCGGAACATTAAAGATGTTTATCGATTATGAACCAGAAGAAGATTAATGTTTACAATAGAAAATGATATGGATGAAACGTTGATCACCATTCTTAGTGAAATGGGTGGTGAGGATGTTTCTGTTCTCATTTATGATGACTTAGTTTATATACGGCAATGGAACGAGAAAACACAATTCTTTGACGTTATAACTATGACAGCGACAATGTACTACAAGCTAATGAAGGCTTGGACATTACCAGAAGGCACATACACATTGGAGGTAAAAGATGCTTACGAGAAACGAAATGAAAGAGATGCTGCTCACATCACAGTGTCGAGTGATATTTACAAAAGTAAACGGTGAAGAACGAAATATGGTTTGTACATTGCGAGAGGATATTATTCCTTCAGCAAGTAAAGACCCGATCACTCAGAAAAAGGTTCGCGATATTAGCGAAGAAGTTTTACCAGTATGGGATGTAAAGGCCGAAGGTTGGCGATCGTTTAGAATTGCTAATGTCGTTAGCTTTATATGTGATTAATGACAGGTATTGATTATCAAATATTAATGTGGATTCTATTATTCATTGCATCAGGTGTTGCTTACATGATTGGTAAGTCAAGATCTGAACGGCAAACTGATGAAGTAATAGACACAACCATAACAATTCTCATAGAAAAAGGTTTCCTGATGACAAAGATTCAGGATGGCGAAGAAGTAGTTATACGCGTAAATGAGCAGTGACATAAAAGTCACACTCCGCAAAAAAATAAATTTAACTGTGTACAAACGCTTAAAACTGTGATAGAATAACATTATGAAGGAGAAATGTTATGGTTAAAATTCGTAAAAAAAGAAAGCCTATGACACCTGAACAGCGTGCAGCGGCAGGTGAAAGACTAGCGAAAGCTAGAGCTAAAAGGCAAGCAGCTAATCCACCTCAGTACAAATACATTCATGAGACTGTACTAGCACGTACAGAGGATGATCCCTTTCACTTTCGAAAGGTACAAGGTTGGATCAAGACTCAGCGTGAGGAACTATCTGTTGCTCGCAAAGATGTTCGCAATAAGTTAAAAGGTGCAGAAGCACGTGTTGCTAATCACCAAGCTTATATTCGAAACCTTGAAAAGTACTTACGCGATGGAGACTATATTGATGATTGCTATGGCGAATATCAACAGAATAGAATTAAATGGCGTAGCGTTGTTCCAGCTTTTGACGCAGACGGAAATGCTAAACGTACTCATGGAGTATTTTACTCAGACATCGGAACAGTCTGGGACGACCTAACGATGGGAGACCTATGACCGAAGATTTTTTATCTAAATCTAAATTTAGCAAGATGATCGAGGAAGCTGTTGTACAGAAGAAGCTATCCTATATGGATGCAATCCTCGACATCTGTGAAAAGAACAACATCGAACCAGAAGATGTTCGAAAGTTTGTGAGTCCTATAATAAAGGACAAACTTGAGGCTGAGGCAATGTCTCTTAATTTATTGCCTAAAACAAATTCACTGGATGATAGTTTTTTTGAATAAATACATGTACATTATGAATTATCCAGTGTATAATATTTCAGTAACATTTCAGCAAATACGAGGTAACATATGAGTTTTGCAAACTTAAAACGCAATCGCGATCAAATATCAAATTTATTACAAGCTGCCGAAGCAGTCGGTGGTGGTAATACAGAAAAGAAATCCTATGCAGACGAAAGAATGTGGAAACCAACGGTTGATAAAGCCGGTAATGGTTACGCAGTCATTCGTTTTCTACCTGCGGGTGAAGGAGTCGATGTTCCATGGGCCAGATATTGGGACCATGGTTTCAAAGGTCCACAAGGCCAATGGTATATTGAGAAGTCATTAACATCTATTGGATTGAATGATCCAGTCGGTGAGATGAACTCACTGCTATGGAACTCAGGTATTGAAGCAGACAAAGATAAAGCACGTACACAAAAGCGTAGACTTCACTATGTCTCAAACATTCTTGTTGTATCTGATCCAGGTAATCCTGCCAATGAAGGCAAGGTGTTCATGTATCAGTATGGTAAGAAAATATTCGATAAGATTATGGATATGATGCAACCACAATTCCAAGATGAAGAACCGGTAAATCCGTTTGACTTCTGGGAAGGTGCTAACTTTAAACTGAAGATTCGTCAGGTTGAAGGGTATCGTAACTATGATAAATCTGAATTTGCATCGAAAACCGCAGTATCAGATGATGATGCAGCATTAGAAACTATCTACAATCAGATGCATGATCTATCTGAGTGGACAGATCCAAAGAACTATAAATCATATGATGAACTAAAGACTAAATTGAATAGTATTCTTGGAATGTCTGCACCACAAACAGTTGCCGCAGCCGTATCTCTAGATGAGGTTGCCCGACCAGTTGAGCCAGCAGCGGCTGTGAATCCTCACATCCCACAAGAACCGGTAACTGCTGAGCAGGTATCGGAAGAAACAGAAGAAGACACTATGAGCTACTTCGCACGGTTGGCAAACGCTGACTAACCACCACCAAAGAGCGAGCGCATATAGTCTCTACTGTATGGCTCGCTTACATCTCCTGATGGAGTTAGGTTAGTAATTTGTTGCATAGAAGGACCATTAGTTTGCGAATTATCGATAATAACTGGCATTTGTTGTGCTCGAGCTTCAGCTGCACGTAAGTCAAGACCACCTTGTTGTTCTAATACTGTTCTAAAATTACCAGACGCGGGCCCACCGCCGAATATTTCATTAATAGCTCCAGCATAGAGTTGGCTTCTTCCAGCATTTAAACCCAAAAACTTATTTTGCTTAGTTATTTCATCTAAATCAATTATACCATCATTATTTTTATCAAACCGTCTAAGACTTGCTAATCTCTCTTGAGTAAGCTTTTTATTTTTAGCTAATTTATTTAGCGCTTTCATTCTTTTTAATTCAGGTGAGTCCTCAACATTTTCTTCTTCGTCTTCCATACCAAAAGCTTTTTTTAGAACTTTAGCTATACCAGTAAATACTCCTTTAAAAACTTCTACTACTTTATCTTTTAATGCTTTAAATTGTTCAGTAATAAAACCTTCTTGTGTAAATGCCTTTACTGCAAAGTCGAATATCTTTCTTGGTATATCCAGAATATTCTGTAATGCAGAAGTAAGTAAGTCTTCAAAGGAAGCGTCTTTTAAAGTCTTAAATACGCCATCCTCTCCTACGTCGAATCCAACAAATTCTGCAACTTTAAATATTAGAGATTTTATCAGATCTGCTGGTGCTCCTAAAAAATTACCTAAAAATTTTCCAATAAAATCTGTACCTTGTTTCATAATATTAGATTCGTCTGTTGTCATCCAATCATCAAAAGCTGCTTTGAATGATAAGAAGAATCCAAGCGGTGCAAGTATTTTACCAAATACTCCGCCTATCTTTCCTAATATACCACCGCCTAAAGCACCTATTGTCCTAAAGAATGCAAATATAGGCTTACCTGCTCCTTTTGCAAACTTAGCAATTCCTTCAGATATATTTTTAATAGGATTCATGATCCTACCAAACTGAAACTTAAATCTTTGAAATAAATTTTTCTTCATTAATTTAGGGTCAGGCTTTGCCTTTTCTACTAATTCACCAGTTGGGCCCAATCCAAATGATTGTAACGCTGCAATCCTAAAAGCGTTCATTCTCATACCGATTCTAGTAGTTATTGGTGTCTTTTTAAATCTACCTTTTGAATCTCTTGATAATTCTCCAGCTTCTGTTAGTCCGAATGATAAGAACAACATGTTTCTTATTCCTTTTGCACCATCGACTATCTTATCGCCCCAGCTTGCCCATTTTTTAATACTCTTAACTGGTGTTAAGGCCCAGCCTCTTAATCCATCAGTAGCTAAAGTAACAGCTGCAATACCTGCGGCAATACCGCCTAAGTTGGACGTTAGACCTTTTAACAATGACGCAGGATTTAAAAAGAAGCCTAAGCCTAAACCATCTTTACTTAGATTAGCAATAGGAGAAACGAAAGGTACTGCGCTGCCGCCTTTTCTTTTTTTAGCTTCTCGTTTGTTCTCTAGCCCTTGCCCTTGTCTTTGAAATTTTAATTCTGCAATAAAATCAGTTAAGGCAGTACCTTGAGCGTCTAACTTTTTGTTAGTTGCTCTAATTTCTTTGACTACATCTTTGAGGCTCATAGAGCTCCCAGCAGGTCCGGTTCCGGTTGACTTAACCATGTCTATCCCTTTGCGCTTGTTCTTTTTGTTCTTTTATATGTTCCATTAACATAGACAAATAAACTTCTCTTTCCCATGGTATTAATCCGTCTATCTCATTCAATGAATAATTATGATATTGCATAAGCTGGAATGTAGAATCATAATATTGTGTTAAGTCAGTATGAGATAGACATACTAGAAAAAAGACTGGATACCTCTCAATTCGGTTTTATTAGCATGTCCACATGAACAAGTAAATTCTATATCATGTGCCATGGCTGGTATGTGTTCTATCCATTCACGTATGGATTCAAATTGATTTGTGTTCATACTCTCTAAAAACTCATCTAATTCTTTAGGGTCTTCTTTTTGTAATTCAATCACAGAATCCTCTGTTCTTAAAGACTTTAAACACATTCTAATCATAGCAAACGTTGAAGCTGCGGTGTCACCTGATCGTACAAGCTCATCCTCAAACAGCTCAAGATATGAAGGATGCCTTAATTCTAGTTCCATACCTGGAGCTAATTCAATAATGCTCTTTACATCTTCGTTTCTTTTGATACCTATGTCATCAACTGGTATGATTATCTCATTTGTTGTTTCACAGGCTTCGCATGGAAGACCTACTTTAGTTGTTTCACCAACCGATTTAGCTCTTATTTTAGTAAACAAATATTCTATATCATATGTCGTTAATTCTCTAGTATTTAATTCGTCTACTATACATGCTGTAATCGTATCTAGTATAGCTCGAAGAATATGATCTTGATCCTCCGATTCCATTGCCAATAGTAATACTTTCTCTTCCTTCACTAAAAATGGTCTAAATCTTACATTTTTATTTGTTGATGGAATAGTAATACTATACTTTGGCGCTTCATTCAGTTTTGGCAGTGCCATTATATAACCTCATTAATTTACAATATTATTAATAGTATTTATTAGTGTTCCTACAGCTCTTGCATTACGCGTACTCGGGTTAACTGCAAAGTGTGAGCTTCTCCAATTATCATATTCAAATCCAACCGTTAATTCTACTACACCTGGTTCGTTAGTCAATGCTATTTCTCCTAAAGTTACAGGAAAAGCATTTATAAGTGTGCATTCGTAAATGACATTTTCTCTCTTAAATATATCGATATCAATACTAATAGGACCAAGTCTTAAATCCGTGTCTAAAGCAAATCCTTTTCTAAGTTGTAATATCTGCATATCTCTAGCATATTCAGATTTATAATTAGGTGTAAAAGTATTCTGATTGATTATTTTATTTTGCCACATTTCAAAGTAGTTTTTAATTCCATAATCATTCAATACTGTAAACTTCATTGTTACTTCTTCAGTAGCAAATCCATATGCAACACGGGTTTGTTTTACGCCTATCGCTCTATCAGATGAAAGCATTCTACGACTAGGTAATGTTGTCTGACTACATAATAGATTTAACTCTCTTGAGCTATATGCACCTAAGCCAGGTAACGTAATCAAATATTGATGTTGTTGAGCAAAGCCTCCTCTTGCCGAAGCAAGACCTTTCAATTCATTAATACTAGCCATTCCTCATCTTCCTTCTTGAGTCTGAATATATTTTACCTTGCCCTGCACCTCTCCATTGAGCTGCTGGCAAGAACGTAGCAATTTCCCATTCAGGTTTTTCAATCAGAGCAAATCTACTTCTAACTTGTGTTGTCAAATACCTATGAATAGTAGGTCTAAAATATTTTGATGGTAATCCATCGCCACCAATTAATGAATTTAATGCTTTAGCCCTTGTGGTAGGAGGCAGATAGTGTAAGTTTAAACCATAGAACCCACCTTCTGCCATCTGTGTAATAACTACAAGAGGGAATGCATCAAAATATGGTAATGTTTGTCTATGTTTTGCATTGTAATAAAACATATACATGTTACCAACTGGATTTCGAAGTGAGTCTTTTAGTTTTATTTGCTCTTGATTAAAGATTGTACCGCCTGTAACTCTA
>Ga0209232_1000806_pt1 | contig 18096 bp, 31 predicted proteins | sample ETNvirenome_2_60_FD_184066 | JGI IMG/M metagenome (GOLD analysis project Ga0209232, IMG submission 184066) | Marine viral communities from the Pacific Ocean - ETNP_2_60 (SPAdes) (version 2) | ecosystem: Environmental > Aquatic > Marine > Oceanic | place: Pacific Ocean | collected 2013-06-22
GTATCTGCCATCTTGCATCAGATAGGGATTATCAGTCAACCGTGCAGGAATAAACTTTCGGTAGAACAACGGTTGCCTTGCTTTCTCGTGACCCTCTGGATATAGTAAAGGTTTTTGTGTTTCTATATCTGTGGCTGGAAAAGGTTTATTATATTCATGTGGATCTATATATGTTTTTTTAATCCACCACCCTCCAACTCCACCGGGGTTTCCAGTACAACGCATTGACATATTGGGTATTAACTCTTGATCCGTTGTACGTAATCTTGAACGCAAGTAATCCCACACATACGGTGTGGGGTATTGTGTTATTTCGTCTATTCCTATCCAGTTAAAAGCCTGTCCCTGAAATCGAGTAACATCTTTGTCTCTGTCTAGATACGTAAACCACATTGTTGCCCCAGAAGGGAACACCCACGTGGATTTTGATTCTCTAAATATTGCTTTTGGAAAAGCTTTAGTATATAATTGTCTTGACTTGTCAATCAGTTCTGTTAGTTCATCAAGAGTTCTTCTTAGGAGAAGACCACGATGATTAGGGTTATGACAATAACGAAGAGGATCAACAAGCAAAGCGAAAGACTTGCCCCCTCCTGCAGCCCCACCGTATAGCACATCCTCTTCAGAGGAAGATAGAAATTCTTCTTGAGGACCATTATTAGGTCTAAATATAACTTCTTGATCATCGACCAGATCTGATACAGGTTGTAACGAATTGAGTTCATCACCCAAATCCACAACTTTTGAAGTTCCGTTAGTAAGGTTCTTTGCAGTGTTTTCAATACGTTTCGCATTTTGTCTATGTTTCTGTACTTTCTTTGCTGCTTTCTCTGCTTGTTTTCTTTCGGCTGCAAGTTTTTTACGAGTTGCTCTTTTAGCTCGTTCTAATGATGAAACATTGTAAGATTGTTTCGGAGCATTTGGATCTTTCTTTGGGCGACCACGTGAGGGCATGGTAATTTAACGCAATCTTTCATAATCAGGTTTAAATGTTTTTACAATTTTGTCATACCCTTTTAATAAATTTTTTAAAACAGGAGTTCTGCCATAAAACTCTTCATAATTAAAAGCTTTTCTTGGTTGTTGTGTTTGTTTCTTACTATATTGTTTTGGTCCTGCTGTATTAGCCATTGACTTCTATTCCCTTCTTTGGTGGTAACAGGACTACTCCATGTAATGCCTGTACATTATGGTTATGTGTTTCCTCTCTACCCAGCCCAACCCTATTTAATAGCGATTCAGCAGCCTTTAGACGTACATCATCCCCTCTTTCTACCTGTGGGGTGTCGATCATACTAATTAATCTGTTAGTAGCCTTCACAGAAGCACTAGCAAGTACACTCTTTGATCGTTTAATGATCTCATCGGCTAATTTGCTTCGCAAATATCCTGCAGAACCCTTTGTGTACCCAGCATTTTCAGCTGCAGCGACTACTTGGCCGCCATTCTCAAACAAATTCTGTAGAAATAGTTCTTCTTTTTCAGAAATCTTGGTAGATTTGCGTTTTTCTGGTAATAAATTCATTGTAATCTCGTTATTATGGTGCGTAAGTCTACGTACTGGATGCAAATTAAGCTATAAAGTGTGCCAATGTGACATCTTGCACCTATAATACATACTTATAATACTAATTTAAAAAAAATTTGTCAAGGGGGGTTGACGAAATTGATTTTAGACGGTACAATGCAGATGAACCTGCCGAGGATATATATAGTATACCTAATAAGTTGCCCCAATGCGTTGCATATGGGGCTTTTTTATTGAGTATACTCAGTGAGTTGCAAAGTTAATCATACAAATAACCCTAAAATATAAAAAATATCCCTTAGTTGCTAAGCATATGCCGGGGGAGTGGGGTGTCCCTTGCGTGCGTGCGTGTAAGCAAAAAAATATTCTTTTTTTATTACATCAATGAACACCTAGCAACCTATATTTTTGCAACAAGCTAAACAAAACATTTAGTTATAACTTGCAACCATCACATCATATACACGTGTAATACAATTTGTCATATAATTAATTTTAAATGCACCCTATAGAGGTCTAAAAAAATAGTATTTAAAACATACAATCCAACAAATACAATCACATATTTATATTTTAGTTAAGACATAAAAAAACCCCCCAGAAGTTAATCTGGAGGGAGTTTATATAGTGCTATGGAGGAATTACACTATAATTAGTATTTCAAAGATCCACTATAATATTTAGTTCTATAATCTTGTTGGTATTGCTCGACTTGTTCTTGCACTCTTTGATTTGCTCTAAAATTGTTGGCATCTTTTAACCAACAAGCAACACAAAGATATTTCCCATTTTCTTGAACGTGCAAATATCTTTCTTGTCCTTTATTACAAGCTGAACAATGAACAATATCTTGAGAAAAGCTACTCATTTTAATAAGTTCTTTCTTCAGTTTTAATAATGAAATTATCTTTATCATCTAATTGATAGTCCTTTAATTTAACTTGTTTATTAGATGTTCCATAAGCACAAATTCCCATAGCATCAATTAACTCATTTAAACTTTCAATTTGCATTTTTAAAGATCTTACTTGTAAAGCTATTAGATTAAGATCTTTATATTCATTAACTATCATATTTTCAAGATTGCTTTTATTTACTTTAATTAATTTTTGCATCATTTTATCCTTTGCAATAAGTTAAAATTAAATATTAGTTGTTTAAATCAACCAATGAATAAGTATTATTTTTTATTTTATCCATTGTCAACTTTTTATTTTCATTCAAAAATATATTACGATATTTACCAGTTGTTGTTGAGTAATCCCAGTAATTAACATCTAAATATATTTTTCCTTCATTATCACGCATAGCAATTAAACTTTCATAGCTTTGAAAATAATGTGCATCTGGAGTGACAATCAAAAATTGATTAGGTCTTTTATTGATATTGTATACTTTAATTTTTTTAATATTGAAAAATGTCATTTTATTTCCTTTCAAGGTTTTATTTTGTTTCAGGGAGTATAGGCACAAAAAAAAGGGAAAGTAAATATACAATCCCTTTTTAATTTTATTTTATTTTTTTAATCTTAAAAAAAGATTAATGACAACAACATAATAATTATAACTGCTACGCAAATTCTAAAAATTATAATCCATTTTTCAATATCATCATTCACGCAACACGTTCCAATTCTTGCCAATGTTCAGAGTTTAACAAATTACGTACTTTGTTTTGTCTGTGTAGTTGAACAGTGTGTTTGCTTTTTGTCTCGCCTAGTGTTTGGTCTTTACCATTTATGTCTGTGTATTTAGCATCAGTATGTGTAGACCAATAAGTCAAAGTGTTATATGCACTCCAAAGATTACGTCCACAATCTTGACTTTCTTTTTGAAATACTTGCGTCATAAAATTCAATAGTTTTTGATTTACTTTATACTTACTGTCAGCAACTAATCGACTACCTACACCACGTTCAACTTGACATATAGTGTTAGCTAAAAAGGTCGCAAACTCTTGATCTGAAATTGGGGATACTTTCCAAGCTGACATTTGCTCTTGATTTTTGTTCCAACTAGACAAACTAGTATTAGCATTGTTAAGTAAAGCATCAACATTTAAATTCTGAGTATGCAAATGTTTTTGTTGATATGCTTTCTCTCCACCAAATACCTGAGTGTTTTGACATAGCGAACGATAAGCACCACTAAAGACCTGAAATGCCCAAGACATATCAACAGAATTAAAAACATCTAAACGACATTTAACTAGATCGTTTTGTCCCACGTCCATTTTAAGATCGTTGAAATGAATAGTTCTCGTTGCACGTCTTCCATTCTCATAAACTCGATCAATTACCTCAACATTGTTTAAAGGTAGATCAGAGTTTTCCTGCAAATGGTTACCTTGCTTTTCAAACAATTCTGAATGATTAACCAATTTATAAGTATCTGAAATCGGTCGACAGTTTAGAACATCGCCCGTATGCGTTGAAATTAAAGCTCTATAATTATCAAGCTTTTGCATAGTTCCCATACCAACCCCAAAAGGTTTGTCAACAAACAATGGAGTAGGTTCAACTGTTCCAACATCTTCAAACAGTTTAATATTACGTACATCATCGTGAACAAATTCAATACCATTTGGCATTTGTTTATAGCCATTATCATCTAATGATACAGACCATTTTGGAGGAATGTTAGTATTAAAAGGGACGATCATTTCGTCCCCCTCTAGATTGTTTTTTATATTTGCATCAATTAGTTCTTCAATATCAATTTGATCATTCATAATTAATTACCCCTCTGAATTGTTAGTTCTGAGAGCATACTTTCCAACTGATCACCGATCTTATCTTCAAGGCTAGATGTATCCATATAATCCATAATATCCATATTCTGAAGTTCATCTTGAACAAGACCATATAAATCTAATTCGCTACTCCAATCGATATTGCGAATTTTTTCTTCAACTATATTCGCAACTACATCTTTTAATTGATCGTTTATTTGAGTGATCAACTCATCTGAGATTATTTTAACTGTCATTGAATTATCCTTTCATAAAAAATTAACGACAACACTTAAATAGCACAACTGTACAGATGGTCAACTATTATTTTAAAAAAAATCGTTTTCATCATAATATATTTTATTTGCTCTTTTTCTTTCAGAAAAACTAATAAATTGATTTCTAAAAACAGAGAAATAACCATTGGATATAACTCGTTTATCTCTATATCTTATAGTGTCACTCGGTTTGTCAGTAGTGTCACTTGGCTTGTCAAGGCGATAGATTTTATAGTGTCGTTTCATTTGCCAATTTCCTCTTCTTTTTCACATTCTGAACATTGATAGTCATCATCACAGAATTGACATTTTCCATCACACATAGGACAGATGTAAATACCACCCTCTTGAAATATATCTTCTGCCTTTTTAATTTTTGTAGCTAGATCATTTTTCATTATGAAACTCCCCAATACTTATTGAATTGTTATCTATCTGATCCTTCAAAGATATTCTGTTAAAGACTATTTCTATTTCTTGAGTGATTGCATCTTGGATTGCAAAGTCTTTATCTGCTGATTGTTTTTTGTTAAGTACTTTCATTTCAGATAGCTTATCCATAATACGGATAGTCATATCTAAAGAGTCATTTTCATTCATCATCTATTTGTCCTTTCATAAAAAATAGGACTACAGATTACTCCATAGTCCTATTAAGTCAACCCCTAAAAGCGAAAGGATAAAAAAATTCTTTTAGGGATTGTATTTCGACCAATACTCATTCCAATTTTCGGTCAAAATTTCGTGTGACCATTCTTTCCAATCATCTCTCCAATCAATCAGATAAGAATAGTTCAACATTGTCTTTATATATTCTTCTATATGTTCACAACCATCTACAAGACTCAAAGATAGATCGACATACTTATCTTCCATATCCATACACATATCTTTTACTCTACCCATTTTCATTCTCCTCATATGCATCTACATATATTTCTATACTTGATCTTATCAAGTCTGCTATACTTATATGTTCTAAACTATTCTGAGTTTCGTGTAAAGATATTTTTTCTAGTCTTTTAAACATTTTTATAGGAATAGTTAGGTTATATGTTTTGGTTTCTTCCAATAGTTTCTTAGGTCTAGCCATTGGGCATACTCCTTAATATGTGAGCGATTACATCAACGACAAAACCATTACCAAGCATACGATAACGTTGAGTTTTAGATATGTCCTTTATATCATAATCATCAGATGAATACCTTGTATCATCAAAATCTCCAAACATAGTATAGTCATCAGGTAGTGTCATCAAACGTTCACACTCTTTAGGTGTTAATGCTCTCCAATACTTATCAGTAACAACTAGATTATCCTTCTGCACAGTTGTCAAAGCACCACTCTTACCATCACCTTTCAACTCAATGCGTTGCTCAGTTTTAATGTTAGGATTGTAGTCATCTCGTTTACCTGTTTTAGGATTGATCTTGCGACCTATCATCTGTCCACATACAACTTTTGGTTCTCGATTACCACCATTCATTGTATTGAGTGTTGGTGCTTTACCCTCTCTTGAATACACTCGCTTGAGAATATCGTGTCCCTTTATATCTGCTATACCAACTTGGATACACCTATGATTATCAAATACTAACTGTCGTCTATTCTTTGTAAAGTATGATTTAAGATTACCACCTTTCCAATAGTTTGCATCTATACAGAAAGACTTATCTCGATCAACTGCTCCATCTTCAACTATATCTTGTAGATAGATACCTTTATCTTTTGGTAAGTCACACTTCCAATTAAACCAATACAGACGATCACGCTTTTGTCCACTAACAAGACTAGACGGTATCATCATTGGTTGAACACCAAGAGCATCAGAAATCATATCTTGATATTCTTTTTTCATCTTGACATTCTCCAACAAGAAATACTTTGGTTTGATTATCTTCAGATGTTCCAACCATACGAAGAACAAATTAGATCGTTCTCCTTCAACTAAGCCTTTACCTTTACCACTGAACGATACGTCTTGACAAGGCGAACCACCTATCATCAGATCAATATCTTTTATACTGTTTGGATTAAGTTTAGTTATGTCCCCAATAAATTTTGTATTGGGGTAGTTGTATCTAGTTACGGCATTACACCATTTATCTATTTCACTTGCTAAGTATGTAGTTACTTTTCTATCTGCTCGATCAAGAGCAACGTTACCACCACTAAAGCCATTAAATGCACTATACACTCTCATTATCTATATTCCTTTCCTTTGCTTTTTAAGAACTTACTTAATTCTGTATAAGTTGTAAAGTATTTATATCGACCAACACTAACTAATTTATTATTAAGTTCATTTTCATTATTTATCCACTTAATAAAATTACCCTTTCCTATAATTTGGAAAGCTATATCTTTATGCTGATCGTACACGTGAAAATGATTATTTAAATAAGGCATCTCTTGTTCCTTTCGCATTACTTTCCTCATACTTTAAAGCATACATTCTAGACAAACGATCAAGAGTTTCTTGACCACTTGTAGACATACGATCATAGTCCCAAAACAAATCTGTTAAATCTTCTATTGTATAGCTAACTAGTTTTTTAAAGTTAGCATTTTCTTCAGAAAGAGTTTTAATTGTTTTTCTTAGCAAACTTCTTTGTTCAACTATTTCATCTAAAAGTTTTTGTTCCCTTTTAGTCATTATGCACCCTCTCTTCTGCTTTCAACTCTTCATAAGTTGGGCAACCTTGTCCATTATTAATCATTTCATAAGCTATTTTCATAAATGGAGCTACTTCCATATCGTCACATTTATATCTTAATCGATTTAATTTTTCTTGGATTTCTTGATTTGTCATTACGCACTCTCCTTTTTCTTATCTATATACAGACGAATACATTTAGATTTACTTAATGGTTGACCATCATCATACGTTCTCCAACTTTCTCCCTCAGACAGTTTGGACTTATCTAAATATTGACCACGCACACGCATATTGTAGCTATCTTTGTTTAACCACTTTCTTAGTTTATGAACTGTCTGTCTTCCTTCTTCAGTATTTGGAATATTGGAAAACACATATCGATGTCCTATATGCTTTTGATCTTTATACATACGATTGATCTGTTCTTTTAATCTAGATACTTCTTTCTCTAATTTAAATACAGATTTAGAATTAGCATTTTTCTTTAGTTTACTTTTCTCGAACAATTCGGATACGGCTTTATCAAACTTTTTCTTTAGTTTGCTATTCTCATTTAAAAGATGCTCGATTGTATTATCTTGTCGTGTCGCTTTATCAAACATTAATTCATATACATCTTTACGAACATATTCTGTTGTTGTCGAATCAAAAGAATTACTCCATATCTTTTTAGACATTTCTAATTCTTCTAATCTGTCGCAAAGTTTTTTAAATGCATACCATACGTGTTGATGATGCATATCGTTGATGTTTATTAATTCATCTTTAGTATTACTATAATATTGGGTCATAGACCTTCCTTTCTTTGTTAGTGGGTTGAACCCTGAACTATGATAATAAGCATAGAAAACTATCTGTCAACAAAAAAATAAAAAAAAATTATTTGACATATTTTTTGTTATGAATTAGTTTCGTTTTTATGAGTTATACTTGGGTGAAAACATTTATTGAAGATTTGGCTTTGCAACCTAACGGAAGATTGCGTATGGATTGTCCATCTTGCCATAAGAAGAATACGTTAAGTGTTTCTGATGATGGGTATCAAAGAATGTATAATTGTTTTAGTGCAAACTGTGATGTAAAAGGTGTGACAGGTAAACGTCTTACCCCTACCAATTCTAGAAGTGTGTTTGAAAAGAAGTCCGAGCCAAGTGTAAAACATAAAGTCTCTGATTTTCAACTACCAACTACCTTTGTGCCTTTGTCACGTAATCAAAAAGCAGTTGACTATGTACGTTCAGTTAATTCGTATCAAGCGTACTTAGATAATCGTGTGGATATTATGTATGATATTCGATTTGATCGTGTCGCATTTCTTGTCAAGAATAAAGGTAGGGTAGTTGATGCAGTAGGCAGAACTTTAACCAATAATAAACCGAAGTGGTACAGATATGGAAGATCCAATCACCCTTTTATATGTGGCAGAGGTAATGTTCTCTTCATTGTCGAAGATTGTCCTTCTAGTTGCAGTATTTCTCATGTTTGCAAAGTAATGGCATTAATGGGAACTAATTTACTTGATTCGCATATAGAAGTTATAAAAAAACACACTAAAGTAGTGGTTGCGTTAGATAAAGATGCAACAAATAAAGCGTTAGAAATGTCTCGTAAAATTTCACAATATGTGAACTGTAGCGTGGCATTTCTTACAGATGATTTAAAAAATTTAAAGGATACAGACCGTGAACGATTCGTTAGAAAACATATCGATTGATCATAAAGTTATAGGCTTTTGTCTCAAGCACAACTTTTTTAACAAAGTAAAAAACATACTCAATGATGAGATGTTCTCAGGACAACTCAAAGAATTATTTAGAACAATAACATACGCACATACAAATTATGAAAATGATTTGACAAAGGATGAATTGTTTGCATTGCACGTTGACAAACATCCTGCAATGCCATCCTCATCAAAGAAAGAATTATCTCTTGTCGTTGAGTCTTTGCCACCTGATGCAAACAACCACGACTTACAGATGGATGTGGTAAAAAACTTTTGGCTGCGTGACAGAGCAAGGATTATTGGTGAGAAAGCCATATCTATATTTACAGGACAGGATGAAGACTTTGGTGAGTTGCAACGCATTATGGATACAGTTGAAGATGGTCGTATGGAAAACAAAACGACATATACTGAAGTTGACATGGATCTTGGAGAGTTGCTTGATCATGGTGCTGGACAACCAGACTTCCCATTTGATTGGGGCATCATTAATGACGTACTGCAAGGTATGTGGAGAGGTAACTTAGGTATTATATTTGCCAGACCAGAAGTTGGTAAGACAACATTTTGTGCGTTCTTATGTGCCAGTTATATACGACAAAAACAATTGGTTGTTTACTGGGCTAATGAAGAACCTGCTGTAAATATAAAACTACGGATTATACAAAGTTATTTTAACGTGACAAAACAAGAACTAAATACAGATCGTGAGAAGTATATAGATTTGTACAGAAAAGAAATAAAACCATACTTACGGATTATGGATTCAGTTGGAACATCCATTGAAGAAGTAAACGACTATGCACAATTGAACAAGCCTGACATAATGTTTTGTGATCAGTTGGATAAGTTTAAAGTAAGAGGTGACTTTGGTCGTGGGGATGAAAGATTAAAAGAGATATACATACTTGCTAGGGAAGTTGCAAAACGTGGTAATCTTTTATTGTGGGCAGTTTCCCAAGCAAGTTATGAAGCCCACGATAGAGCCTTCATTGACTATGCAATGCTTGACAATAGTAAGACAGGCAAGGCAGGAGAAGCTGATGTAATAGTGGGCATAGGTAAGACAGGTTCAAGTGAAGTCGAGAATATAGTGCGACATATATGCATATCAAAAAATAAAATAAATGGTTGGCATGGTATGTTGAATTGTAATATAGATGTAGAGCATGGAGTATATTATTAAAGAGTCAACTAAAAAGAAAAAGCAGTTATCTAAAAAGAATACTAGCTTACATAGAAAAAGATTTATGAAAAGGGTAAAACTTTTTTTGGGTTGTGAATTGTGTGGTTATAGAAAACATGCGTGTGCGTTACACTTTGATCACATAGATCCTAAAACTAAATTTAAAATTATAAGCAGGATGAATAACTATTCTATGGAAGCGTTAAAGAATGAAATGAGAAAATGTAGAGTTCTTTGTGCTAACTGTCATGCTGCACATACAGAGTATCAAAGACAAAACAAAATAGTTACATCAGGACTTCGTAAAAATGCAGAAGATAAACCCAATAGCTAAACTATTAATGATGGCACACAATAGACGTAGAGTAATGCCAAATAAAAAGAAGTATGATAAAAAGAAAGAGAGACAAAAAAAATATGATATACATGACACTAGACGTAGAAACAACACACAAGGAGAAGACTAATGGTGGATTTACTCCCTTACCTTATTTCGGCAACAAGCTCGTTAGCGTTGGCTATAAGTACATGGATAGCTTTACCTCTTACTTATGCTTTAATCATTCTGTTCGGAAGCCTGACTTCAAAGGCAATGAAATACTACAGGATGCTTTGCGAAATGTTGATGTACTCATCGGTCACAATATTAAGTTTGACATTACTTGGTTGCGTGATTGTGGTTTTGTCTATGACAATCACCTTTACGATACTATGGTTGCTGAATATGTCCTTTCGTCTTCAAGGCGTTGGAGTTTAGGATTACAAAGTGTAGCTGAACGTTACGGTGCGTTAAAAAAGAAAAGTCTTGTTGACGGATACCTAAAAGATGGTAAAACATTTTATGAGATACCTTATGATATAATAGAAGAGTATGGTATAGCAGACGTTGAAGCAACTGAGCAAGTTGCATTAAAACAATTAGAAGCCTTTGGCACAACATTTGAGGAGTTATTTGGAGATGAAGAAACTATTGCCGACACTGCGTTTGTCGCTTGACATGACAGATGTTCTTGCAAAGATAGAACATGCAGGAATAAAAATAAATTTAGAGACATTGGATGAGATACGCAACGAGTATGAACATGAGCTAACAACAATAGACAAACGTCTCAAAGAGATTGTTAGTGATGTTATGGGCGACACACCAATAAATTTAAATAGTGCAGATGATAGATCAATGTTGTTTTACTCACGAAAGATAAACAACAAAGAAACTTGGGCAAGGATGTTTAACATTGGACATGAGATGCGTGGTGCAACCAAAAAGATAAAGATGCGTAAACCAATGTCCAAAACTAATTTTGCTGCGGCCATAAGAAACAACACACAGATAATCAAAAAGACAACAGGATATCAATGTGGAACATGTGAAGGTGAAGGTCGTTTAAGATTTAAACTAAAGAATGGACAGTTGGGTAAAGCAAACAGGTTGTGTAAGAATTGTAATGCAACAGGTGTTGTATATTCTCAAAGTAACCAAGTTGCAGGATTGCGTATCGTACCAAGAAATACAAAGGATGTTGCACAGGCAGGATTTAAAACAGATAAGACAACTCTTGATGGTATGCTATCATCTTTAAAAGGTGAAGCCAAAGAGTTCGTTGAGTTGTACGTAAGATACTCGGCTTTGCGTACATATCTTAGTACATTTGTAGAAGGAATGGAGAATAACATTGATGAGAATAATTTCATACATCCAGAGTTTATGCAGTGCATTACTGCTACAGGTCGTCTATCGTCAAGAAACCCAAATTTTCAGAACATGCCACGTGGATCTACGTTTCGTATACGCAAGGTTGTGGAAAGCAGGTTTGAAGGTGGGTCGATCATTGAAGGTGACTATTCACAGTTGGAGTTTAGAGTTGCAGGGTTTCTTGCAGATGATTCGCAAATATATAAAGATGTAAGAGAAGGTGTTGATGTACATTCATACACAGCATCTGTGATTGGTTGTGATAGACAGACAGCAAAAGCAGATACATTCAAACCATTATATGGTGGCACTACAGGAACACCAGAACAACAAAAGTATTACAGAGCATTTAAGAAAAAGTATGAAGGTGTAACAGATTGGCACGAAGACTTACAGAAAGAAGCAGTACAGACAAAACAAATCATGCTACCATCTGGTCGCAGATATTGTTTCCCAGATACACAATGGACAAAATGGGGTACTGCAACAAACCGAACTGCTATCTGTAATTACCCTGTTCAAGGATTTGCAACGGCTGATATTTTGCCCTGTTGTCTGGTTGAACTAGAGAAAAGATTACGACCTTATAAATCTATAATTTGTAATACGGTACACGACTCGATCGTAGTTGATTGTCATCCAGATGAGGAACTACATGTTATAGAAATTTTAAAAGTTTCTATGTTGGGTGTTGCAGCCGATCTTAAAAAACGTTACAAAATCAACTACTTAATGCCTGTTGAAATAGAAATAAAAAAAGGTAAGAATTGGCTTGACACCAACGTTGTTTATCCTGTAGAATAAATTTATCGCTAACTTTCTTATAAGGAGAAATTAAAATAAATAATTTAGCAACAATAGACGACCAGTTCGATAAGATGGTCGAAGCGTTAGAGAATGACGATGATCAAGCTCTGATGCAACTAACAGGTCAGGACGATGGACAAGTCAAAAGTGAATTGTCTAAACTGGCTATAAATTACGAAACTGAAACTGATGCTGGACAAACTCTTAAAAAGGGTGATTGGAGAGTCTGGCATGATGGACGATACTTGTATTCACCAGAGGTCAAACTACGTGTGTTTATGCGATCGTTCATGTGGTCGCTTTTTGATGCAGATGAGGGGAAACCTATTTGTAACTCTGTACAAAAGGCAAGTTTGTCTGGAGACTTTGCAGACACAATAGGTGGCAATAAGTGTGGTCGCCTAGCAAAAGAAGAAGCAGAAACTCTACCAGATGATGATCCTCGATTGATTACATCTAAAGCAGTCACGTGTAATCAAGTTGTTTACGGAGTGTTATCTGGCAAGATGAAAGATGCTGATGGCAATGATGTAGAATTAGACAACCTACCCATTGTTAGTTACTTTAAAAAGTCTGGGTTTATGCCAATCAACAATTTTATAAATGGCTTAAACAAACAGAAAAAAATCATGCAAAGAATTTGGATTGATTTAAAAACGTCTAAAATGAAAAAGGGATCTGTCACGTTTTTTGTGCCTGTTCCAACTGAAGGTAAGTCTTTGACTTCTCTATCCGATGAGGATAAAACTTTAATAAGAATGTTCAAAGATACCATTGACGCTGCAAATGCTAATGTTATAAAGCAATACAACGAAGCTTTAAAAGGTAACGTATCTGAAGAAGATTCAGACCTTTCCAAAGACTTCGATGCTGTTGCTAGTTAGTATACAGGAGTTTTTAGACAAAGCTGGTCAGGGAGAAGTTGAACTCCCTGATCATCTTATCCAAGAGTTCAAAGATTCTTGCGAAACTGCGATAAAAAAACAGTTTAGTAAACGAGAAGGTGCTAAACTAAGAATGTCTGGTATAGGCAGACCTGTCTGTCAACAGATACTCAGTATGCAAGACTGTCCCAAAGAAAGTTCTTACAACGATATAATGCGTTTCCTGTTCGGTGATTTAATCGAAGCAGTTGCTATGCTTGTTATCAAAGCTGCAGGGATAGATGTTGTTGGAGAACAAAAGCCTTGTTCTATTGTGTTGGATAAAGAAAACATAAAGGGAACATTAGATGTTATCATAGATGAAGATGGGACAAAAAAAGTTTGGGACATCAAATCTGCATCCCCCTACTCTTTCGATCACAAATTTAAAAATGGATACGATAAGATAAAAGAAGATGATGCATTTGGGTACATCGTTCAAGGTCATCTGTATGGAGAAGCAAACAACATGCCTTTTGGTGGTTGGATTGTAATCAATAAGTCAACAGGTGAGTGGGCTGTTGTAGATGCTCCAGAAGATATAAGTGAAAGAAAAAGAGTTTTGCAACAGGCTGACAATATAGTCAAAGTTGTAAAGAAAGCAGATTTTAAAAAGGCAAAACTAAAAGACAGTTGGGAAACGTACAAGAAAGACGGAGAGATAGTGCGTACTAAAAACAGATTAATGCCCAAGCTTTGTTCTTTTTGTGAATATAAAAAACATTGTTGGGAAGATGCCAGACTTGAAAACAAGATTACATCAAAGGCAAAGTCTCCACCACAGATTTGGTACACTCGGTATGTACAGAGGAGTTTGTAATGCCACTAGTATACACAAATGATTATGATATAGAATTTATATCTATGAACCCCCATATGGCTTGTATGTATGTTGAGTCACGCAAAGAAATGGGTGGGGGCAGGATGTTAGCAGTGCTGAGAGGACATCTGAAAGGTATACCAGTAACGTTGCGAGAAAACTATGCGGCCAAAGGACATCTAATCTCTGACACACAATCACGAGATAGGGCAGTCCTTTTAAAACAATTTAAAGATATACAACAAAAATTATGGAGTCAAACTATTATATGTCTTCCGATTATACCATTTCAAAGAGAACTAGAAAACCTAGAAAAACACTCCCCAGAAGTGGCAAAGATGTTAACAAAAAGAATGGAATACATAAAGGAGACATTTTCGTAATGCCAGTATATAGATCACAATTTGAAAAGATATTAGCCGTTAAGATGTCTCAAGAAGGTGGCAAGTTTAAGTATGAAACAATTAGGTTGCCTTATGTTCCTAAAGTCAGACACTACACTCCAGACTTCTACATACCAGAGACAGATATATACATAGAAGCGAAAGGCAGATTAACACGAGAGGACAGATCTAAGATGTTGCTTGTAAAACAACAACATCCAGACTGTGATATTCGATTTGTTTTTGGAAATGCAAAGAATAAACTGTACAAAAATAGTAATACAACGTATGGTGATTGGTGTAACAAACATGGATTTGAATGGGCAGAAAAGGCTGTGCCTAGAGAGTGGTTAAAAAATGAAGGATGAAGAAAAAGAAAGACAAGTAGAAAAATTAACTTTGTTGCCTGATAGATATTATATTATATTAAACAAAGTAGACGAAGATTCTTTTACACTCACTGCGTATGATACCACAGGAGTACATGATGATAAGAATCCCTGTTCTGCAGCAATAGCACAAGAAGGAATATTAGAAATGGTTGATATAGATTTAAATATGATTTTAAAAATGGGTTTAGTTCGCATTAAAAATAGAGAACTTGTACCAATGGAAGATAATGTAATAAAAGTAGACTTTGGGAAAAAACAATGAAAAGAGACATGGTAAACCAACCACCACACTATAATCAAGATAAGATAGAATGTATTGACGCTATCGAATCAGCAACAAACAGTGGGTTTGAATACTACCTACAAGGAGTAGTAATCAAATACCTGTGGAGATACAGGTACAAGAACAATGCTGTAGAAGATTTGAGAAAAGCAGAATGGTATCTGCAAAAATTAATAGAAATAAAATTAGAACAAGAATTGAAAGGAAAAGAAGGGGCATGAAGAATTTACCAACACCATACCAAGATTTTATACACAAATCACGATACGCTCGATGGAATGAAGAAGAAAAAAGACGAGAAGATTGGGATGAAACAGTAGACAGATATTTAGGTTACGTATCAAATCATATAAAGAATGAGCATAACTTTGATATAGATGGACACAACATAGGCTTGTATTCGTCACTCAGAAACCATATATTAGAACTAAAGGTAATGCCATCTATGCGAGCAATGATGACTGCAGGAGAAGCATTGACCAGAGATAACATCTGTGGGTATAACTGTAGTTATATTCCTGTTGATCATCCTAGAGCTTTTGATGAGTGCATGTATATACTTATGTGTGGGACAGGTGTTGGGTTCTCAGTAGAACGAGAGAATGTAGACAAACTGCCAATCATTGCTGAAAACTTTCATCAAAGCGATACGATTATAAGTGTTGCAGATAGTCGAATGGGATGGGCAAAAGCCTATAAAGAGTTAGTTGCATTACTTTACTCTGGTCAGATACCCACATGGGATGTGTCGTTAGTTCGCCCTGCAGGAGCAAAACTAAAAGTTATGGGGGGCAGAGCATCTGGTGCTGAACCACTAGTTGAGCTATTTGATTTTACAGTAAATACATTTAAGAAAGCTAGTGGCCGCAAACTATATCCAATAGAATGTCACGATATTATGTGCAAGGTTGGGCAAGTAGTTGTAGTTGGTGGTGTTAGAAGATCTGCACTAATCAGCTTATCTAATCTTGGTGATGATCAGATGAGACATGCTAAATCTGGTAATTGGTATGATACAGAAGGGCAACGAGCTTTGGCAAACAACAGTGTGTCCTACAAAAATAAACCAGAGATGGGTACGTTCATGCGTGAATGGGTATCTTTGTATGAATCAAAGTCTGGTGAGCGTGGCATGTTTAATCGTGAAGCATCAGACAAGCAAGTTGCAAAAAACGGAAGAAGAGAAACAGGTCATGCATGGGGTACAAACCCTTGTTCTGAGATAATACTTAGACCCTATCAGTTTTGTAACTTGTCTGAAGTTATAGTTCGTAGTGACGATACACTACAAACACTGAAGAAGAAAGTTCGTATGGCTACGATACTTGGAACATTTCAATCAACTTTAACTAACTTTAAATATTTGAGGAAGGTATGGAAACAGAACACAGAGGAAGAAAGATTATTAGGAGTATCATTAACTGGTATCATGGATCATCCAGTTTTATCAAAAACTACAGATTCTACACGATGGCTAAAAGAAATGAAAGAAGAAGCAGTCCTTACAAATCAAGAGTATGCAAAACTACTGGGTATCCCTCAGAGTGCAGCGATAACCTGTGTCAAACCCTCAGGTACTGTGTCGCAACTGACTAACTCTGCAAGTGGCATACACTCTAGACATAGCCCATATTATATTAGAACAGTAAGAGCAGACAACAACGATCCTCTTACAAAGCTTATGAAAGATGAGGGTGTAGTCAATGAACCAGATGTGATGAAGCCAGACTACACAACTGTCTTTTCTTTTCCAACTCGGTCGCCTGTAGATGCAGTTGTAAGGTCAGAGGTATCAGCGATTGAACAATTAGAGTTATGGAAAATCTATGCAGAAACATGGTGTGAACACAAACCATCAATAACTGTAACAGTAAAAGAAGATGAGTGGATGAATGTGGGTGCGTGGGTATATGATAACTTCGATATAATATCTGGTATATCTTTCTTACCTTATGATGATCATGTGTACCAACAAGCACCTTATCAAGACTGTACAAAAGCAGAGTATTCATCTATGTTGTTGAAAACACCAAAAGAGATTGACTTCAGTAAACTATCCGTATATGAAAAAGAGGACAGTACAACAGGAAGTCGAGAACTAGCGTGTACATCTGATGCGTGTGAAGTTGTCGATATTGGAGAAGTTGCATGATAGAGTTAGAAGTTTCTGGCGATCAGTTTATTAGGGCAAGAAAGAAAGCCATCGATATGGGTCGCATAGCAAACTCTATTACAAATGGTGGGGGAAACCTTGCAGGGTTTATCGGAGAGATAGTTGTAACGGACTATATCAAAGCAAAAGAACAGAATACATATGATTATGATATAGTCGATAAGGTTGGCAACAAGATAGATGTTAAAACAAAACGTTGCAACTCTGAACCCAAATCAAACTACGATTGTAGTATTGCTGCACATGGAACAAAACAAAAATGTGATATGTATGTGTTTGTTCGTGTGTTAAACGATTTTTCTAAAGCGTGGATATTGGGAAAGATAATGAAAGATGATTATTTTAAAAAAGCAAAACACCACAAGAAAGGTGAGCTAGATCCTGATAATAAATTTAGATTTAAAGCTGACTGCTATAATGTAAAGATACATCAGTTGGACACAGTATATGGCACAGAATAAATTAGCAGAACTATTTTCATTTAAAGCGTATCTCAACCAAGATGGTAAAGT
>Ga0209232_1000808_pt1 | contig 18078 bp, 26 predicted proteins | sample ETNvirenome_2_60_FD_184066 | JGI IMG/M metagenome (GOLD analysis project Ga0209232, IMG submission 184066) | Marine viral communities from the Pacific Ocean - ETNP_2_60 (SPAdes) (version 2) | ecosystem: Environmental > Aquatic > Marine > Oceanic | place: Pacific Ocean | collected 2013-06-22
AGTAGTAACAAGATTAGGCATAGCCGTAATCTCATCGTCAAAATACGCAGACAAGTCTGTTACAGCGACTTGCTTCATTGTGCCGCCATCGTTTAAGACAACACGATCAGCGTCAGCAACAGTTACAGAACTAGCGGAAGTGTCTCCGTCAAGGATATTTATTTCTGTTGCTGTAGACGTAACGCCGTCAAGGATGTTTAGTTCAGCAGGGGTAGATGTAATTGCTGTGGTGCTTGCAGCAGCTAACACAGGTATTGTACCTGATGCGTTTGGTAAGTTAATTGTGTGGTCTGCTGTTGGGTCTATAATACTCAGCGTAGTTTCGTTAGCGTCAGCAGTAGCACCCTCAAAGACAATGGCGTTCTGAGCGTTCATAGTCACTGTATCTACAGTGGTTGTAGTGCCTGCTACAGTAAGTTTAGGCACTAATAGTTCACCTGTGCTTGGGTTGTAACGCAAAGCACCCGTGTCATCTAACAGTGCGTTTGACTCATCGTGAAATACGACAGGAAAATTTGTATTAGCTGTGCTATCTGTGACCGTCACCGTGGATGCTAGAGTCACTGTTGTCCCTGCGATAACACTAGCCAGAGCAGTTCCATTGACTGTAATCGCGTCGGCTTCAAGCGTACCATCAATGTCTGCATCGCCAGATACATCAAGCGATCCTGCGTCTAACTCACCTGTTAGAGTAATGTTACGGAAGCTGGCAACATCCTTATTTGCATCAGCCGTAACCACTTTAGAGGCCACTACCACGCCAACAGCAGCACCTGTGTCACTGTAATTAAGTTCTGTAGCGGTAGCAGTAACACCATCTAAGATGTTTAGTTCTGCTGCTGTTGATGTGACATTCGTGCCGCCAATATCAAGTGTAGTGACTGATATCTCTCCAGCAACGGTGACTACACCATTTGCCACAGTAATGAGATCTGTGTCGTCTGTATGACCGATAGTGCTGCCGTTAATTACGACATCGTCGATATCTAATGATCCACCAGTGATAAGACCCGTGGTTGTAATCGTTGATGAGCCAGTATCAATAGTGCCGAAGCCAGACGTAATTGAACCAGAATTAAGCGCCCCAACTGTCGTTACATTAGATAACGTATCCAGTGCGCTTTCAAAGTATGTTTCAAAGTCAGTAAGCGCAACCTGTACCATTGTGCCGTTGTCATTTACAACAACGCGATCAGCATCGGCGAGTGTGGTTGATGTAGCAGATGTGTTACCATCCACGATGTTTAGTTCGGTAGCAGTGGATGTTACGCCATCTAGAATGTTTAACTCTGCTGCGGTGGATGTCACACCGTCCATGATATTTAATTCTGCTGCAGTAGCGGTAATAGCTGTGCCGTTAAAATTAATAGCGTCTAGATACGCTATGCCATCAATGTATATATCTTTCCATTCCTTGGAAGAGCTACCAAGATCATACGTCCCATCGTCATCGGGAATAATGTTTGAATCTACTTCGCCACCAAACACGATGTTATCGGTGTTTGCATCACCAAGAGTTACTGTACCGCCATTAAACGTAGTAGTACCTGTTACTGTAAGATTGCCACCAACTCCAAAGTTACCGGCTACATAGTTCTGGCTTTCAACGACATTGGTGCCATCGCAATACACATGTCCTGTACTACCGCTAATAATAGCGATACCAGTTCCTGATGCTGTCTTAACTGTAACCGTCTGTGCGGTGCCATTCTTTACAATAAACGTTTTGGTAAGAGCAGGGACGATAACTGTAGCTGCACCAGACAGTGATGTGCCAGTGTCAGTTAGGTTCAGTATTGCAGCTCTAGATTCTGCGGTAGCACCGTCTGCGGTGGATAGTGTAGCGGAGTTGCCACTCCAAGTGTTTATGGTTTTGGAACCTGCTATAGCTTCCTCGACCATGTTAGTAACACTGTTATTTAACAAATCTCCCCACGTACCTGACAGCTCGCCTTGAACTGGTAGTGCGAGTTTTAAAAGAGTGCTAAATTGAGTTGCCATTACAAAACCTCACGAACGCTATAGTTAGTACACACAATCATCAAAAACCGCTATCAATCAATACGAATTATAGCGTTTGTTTTGTCTGCTGTAGGAAACTGTATAACAAAATCTGCAGAACTTGTCTGCTTATCTTCTCCAAAATTAATCACTGCTATTGCAGGGTTGCCTGTTGCAGACTTGTAAATCAATGCTCCTCTAGCAGTAATCGAAGATGAACTCCAAGTCGTGTCAGCAAGATCTAAAAACGCTGTAGTCCCTGAAGATGCTGGATTAGCGGCTATACTAAGAGTATTTCCACCAGCGGTATAGCCAGTCCCGCTAACTTCATTAGTCGTAGAATACGCTGTGGTGGTCGCATCTAAAGTTGCACTAGACGTATACAACGCAATCTTAAACGTTTGTGACGTATCGCTACTAAAGTCTATCTCTCCATTTAGAAGAGCAACTTTAAAGGATGTGCATAGTGTTTGAGTTATCGCCATAAATTATTCCTATGCTACAGGCGTGCGTGCCTGTCCTGAACGATAGTAGTCCTGACGCATCTTGCCGTCTCCTGTCCGTTGTAGTAGCCCAATGGCTTGCAGATACCGTTTTTCATACATAGCAACCACATCAGCTTCACCTTTTTGAAAACGTACTGCTTCCATCAGTGTGCCGTTTAGAAGCGCGGTATCAAAGTTATCACCTAAGTAAGTTCCGCCAGCAGACACTATTGACGTAGGATACTTCGCATATACGTGTTCAATCTCGTAATTTTGATCTGGTGTAGGAGCCAACATCAACTTTACGACAGATCCTACAGTGCTATGGTGTGCATAGAACTTAGGTAGCCCATACTTTGCGCTAGTATTCACAGGGAAAGCATCACGCAAGAAATTTAGATCTTTATTTAACAAGTAAGTGCTAGTGCTACTGCTAATTACAGCCAGACTGTAGGTGTATAGATACCCATCAGGGACAGTGTACAATTTATTGGTCGCAGTTAAAGGCCCGCTATCTACGTTACGCAGTGCTGGCAGTTCAACAGAGTTAAAGATTAGTTGTTCTGCCTGCTGCGCAAACAATGCGTGTTGATCTGCAGTAAACGTTGTTTCGCAGATATCTTCTACATTTGCCTTTAAACTTGTGTAGTTCATAACTTACCCCATAGGACCGCGAGCCATAAAGCCTTTAGTGGCTGCTCCTGCCCCACGTATCTTAATACCGCCCTTGGCTGCACCTTTGGATCTTACAGCACCGCCACCGCTATACTTTTTAGCTAGTGTTGGACTCATCTTTTCTTGCACCGCTTCTGGTAACATAGAAAAACCTTTTTTGCTTGGTGGTGTTCCTACTTGCTTGCCCATGTTTGCCCTCGTTATTGCCATTGTACTTCCTACGAAGTTGATACTGTGACCGAACCCAAAGATGCGGTCATTACGAACTCTAATTTATTATCCAAAGACCCTGTGTATTTTAATGCTCTGCTTTCTGCATAACCTGCAAAATCTGGTCTAGGATCTCTTATAGCCTGTGGATCATGCACAGGATACATACCTAACTCATTTTGTGGGTGATCGCCATCAAAACATTCATAACATGCCTTTAGGTTAGTATCGTTACCTCTTCTTATTATGTTGTTCAATTCTTTTAGTTTGTATTGAAATCCACATATATCGCACTCTGCGATGGCTCGTTTTGTTGATGCAAACCTACTCGACATAGTTAAATCCTAGCAACCCGAGGCACATACCGCTCAGAAGTCTTTTCTCTATCTTCGCCCGCAGCCAGATTGTATTGCTCATCGTATGCGACTTTTAGCATATCAATCCTTCCAGCTAGCTCTGGCACCTTCATGGCTATGTGATACGCCAGCCCTGCCACTAGGCAAGGCAGGAAACGATAGACAACATCCGCTGTCTCCACTCCGTTGCCAGCATCTTCTATTCTTCTCATCCTAAAATACACAAACGTATAGCTAGTATCCGGCACAGGCCACAGGTTTATTCTAGGTGTCGCTAACCTTTCCACAAACACTTGGATTGGCCTACCAGTTGTTAACTTGTTAGGGATAGACGCGTAAGTGCTAACACCAATACGACTTATGGTAAGATCTGATTGGGTTGCAGCATTACCCGCATTAGTGCGAATTACATGGTCAAGCAGATCTACAGTGTCTGCTGGCAAGCTATATTGTGCTGTTCCTGCAGTAACTGAAATTGTACCGCTATCAATAGTCCACATATTGATACCGCGATTCTGCCACTCAATAGTCATCAGGTTCATGGATCTGCGAGCAGTGCGAAGATCATACCCAGACCGCATCTCACGTCCAGCACGCTCCCACGCCTCTTCAGCGATTTCAGTGAAATCCATATCAAATGCGGTGGTGCCTGACGTTGCCATCTATTTCTTCCTTTTCCGGCGAGCTGCTTCTACTCGTCTTGGCTTACCTGCTGGTTGTCCAAGTCGTTTCTTTTGGCTAATACGTTTTCTTTTTTCAGAGGACGACATTTCGGACGACGTTTTTGGAGTTTTTGAAGAAACCCGTTTGGAAGGGCGGCAGTAAGGAGTTCCACGCTTTTCACCCTTTTGTCGGCCACACGCTTTGCCAGTGCGTACATCTTTCCAATCCTCTTTAAACCATCGCTTTAGCGCTAGTCCTTTTTTAGTTTTACGTACCGCCATAAAAGCCTCACACGTACTTTGTAACTTTGCGGCGATTCTCTTGGACTACACCACAACCTCTAGCTATGTTGGGGTTACGAGCAGCCCGTTTTCTTCTAGCCATACCACCACCAGAGAGTTGTACAACTCCCCCAGTGGCTTTCTTCTTTTTCTTTTTGCCACCAGTGCCATAATTAGCAGCACCAACTTTTCGGCATTTCGCAATAGCCCCTGAAGCATACGCGCTCGGGAAAACCTTGTAGCGAGATTTTACTTTGTGGTAACAAGCGTCTTTAGGCATTACGTTTTCTCCTAGCTAACCCACCACGGCCACGAACCTTACCGCCCTTTTTGAGTTTTACTTCATTCTCTGTAAAAATATTATTTCCTACATAATCCATGACCTTCATCTTTTGATCGTCAGTCATATCTTTTTTGTTGCGGATTACTCTATCAAATTTGTCAGCCCTTTTGAGCTTGTCTTTCTGTTTTTTTATTTTTGCGATAGCTTTTTTATCACCACGTCTTGCTCTTGTTTCAAGCTCACCAAAACCCATGTACTCGTTCATTTTTTAGCCTTTCTTATGCTTTCTTTGCCTTGGCGAAAGATCTTTGCGACTTCGGTTTTACCCATCACTTTGGCTCTTTGTTCACCTACGGTCAGGATTTGAATTTTTCTTGCAAAAGGCTTTCTAACTTTCTTAACTTTTGCGACTGTCGCTCGAGCATCTGCTGGAGTAGCGAATTTAATACCAACTGTGTCTCTAGGGTTTTCATCAGTATAGAGCCTACGTCCTGATCCTTTTGGTTTTTTTCCTGTGCCAACTTTGGGATCCTTACGTTTTGTCACTACTTCTTACCACCCTTTTTACCACCTTTGGACATCATGACCATTTTTGCAGGACGAAAACCTTTAGAAGCTATACCTACACCACGGACCTTGCCGCCATTCTTGTAGCCCTTCTTGGTCATGCCACCTTTGGCCATGCCTTTTTTCTTCATCATACCACCAGCAGCCATGCCCTTTTTGGTCATGCCACCCATCTTGTAGCCTTTTTTCTTCATCATGCCACCAGCAGCCTTTTTTGGCAGTTTGTCAAACATGCTGAGATCTAGGTCTTTTACCTTGCTATCGGGACTCTTTTTACCAAGACCCTTCTTCATCAGGTCTTTCATGCCCTTCTTCATTGTCTTATTGTCAGTCATCAGACTCATCCTTATACAAATTGTTGAACACTCGGTTAGTATCCCACACATAGCCTACATCTTCTTTTGAGTTGTAGCTGTGCTGGTTTGGTCTGAAGTCTGGAGCGCCTTCGCCCGTTTCAAACCACGCAGGATGCGTAACCCGCACCCGATTATTAGGTAACGCTACCATGTTACCTGTAAACTCGCCAGCATCTAACAATTCAAGCACATGGCTTTGTTTGTGTTGTGCTGGATCATCTGCAATCTCACTGTCTGTGTAATCGACAGTAAAGTAATATTTCGCAGGGTAGAACTCACCATCTACCTTGGCTATCCAAGGCGCGGGCGATGCTCGTTCAATCTTGTATATTGAATGATAGTGGGACATACAGTCCCAAGGCTGCGCTAGGTAGGGTGGTAGCTCTGTAGGCCACTCTTCGTACGGTGTGTCTGCTACAAGCGCTGTGAGGGGCATCCTAGCCCACATTGCACCGCCATGTACGTTAGGCTCGTCAGTGTCATCTGACTCACACCCTGTGAAGATAACCTGAAAGCTAAGAGTGCGGTTGGGCATAGTGGTTACAGCAACAACCATGGCATGTAGAAACTCGCCGTGATACTCTTCTAAGTTCTTGGTGTATTCTCTACGAACCCAAGCCTTGAAGTATGGTATATTGGACTGTAAGTACGGCATCTAGCATTTCCATCTCTTCCTTGCCTGCCGCAGTCTTGAATTAGGATCTTTAGCAGCCTTCGGAAACTTTTTCATTTGTCCTGCACTACGAGCGCAATATGACTTGCGCCGTTTTGCAGCTTTACTACCAGCCTTTACCTTACCAGTAACTGCGGTTTTTAACTTACTGCCGGGGTTATCTCTACGATATTTAGCAACCCCCTTTTTAGTCATTCCAGCACCAGATTTAGTGGGGCGCTTATGTCCGCCACCAATCGTATGGCCCTTCATTGTGCCTTTACGTCTAGCCATGGAAGAACGTCATCATGTCTATGGTAGCTATCGTATATTTGACTGACATGCCATCTTCAAACAGAACGCCATCTGCTGGTATAGTTCTATCCAATGTGGTGTTGTCAGTGCCTATGGTACGAGATTTAAACAAAGCAGAACCGTTCTCAGGGGTATTGTTGAAGAACTCAACTGTCCCTGCGGTGCCACCAGATACTATAGAAAATCCTTTGAGTCTGATTCTGTTGCTGCCATTTATGGCTTCTGCGCAAAGATCTCCTGACCCTACTTTAATGTTTGCTGCATACTGAGCGGAACACTCGACAGCACTTACTGTCAGAAACAACTTAGTGCCTGCTACAGCTTCAGCACTACCAGTAGAAGTTATTACTTCTGTCATGGCATTGCCGTAAACATCTGTACCTGTAATCGTGCAAGTTTTTGCGTTGTCACCCGTACCTGTGGTCGTAACAGTAACGTTCCTAGCACCGCCCCCTGCAAAGGTGGTGTTGGCCATGGTTGCACTGGTGTTTGGTCTTGCGGCGGTTACTAAGCGATCATCATCTGATGCGTTCTCATCGCTAATAAACTTAGCTTTTATGTCTGAGCTATGACCCATATCAATCTCCTTCAAGAAAGGAGAGAGGTGTCCCCCTCTCCGTTAATATTAGCCATTAGCATAGTCAAAAGCTGCACCGTGAATCTTAACAACGATCTTGCCAGCCGTATAAGCAGCCTCTGTGGCATCACCTGATGTAAGGTACAGATACTTCTTGCTCAGAGCTGCTAGCGTAGAGCCTGCGTCCATCTCGTTATGAAGACCCAATGTCAGATCACCGTTGTTAAACAACACAGTGCCGCTAGTCACTGCAGCATTTTCTGCCGTTGTGCCTGTTGCGGAGCAAACAAGGTTAATGTCTGGATCACCGCCAGTTGGAACCTCAAGACAGATAAACTCTAGCTTGTAAGGAATACCATTTACTGCGCTTGTAAGCTCTGCAATGTACGCGTTTGCTGCGCCGCCATCAGTACCGATAACGTCGTTAGCAGCACCGCCAGATGCTAGTCCACCATGCAGATCAACGAGGATAGTGGTAACAATATCTCCACCAATCTTATTGATGAAAGTATTGATTGCTGCATCAGCAATACCAGAACCATGTGCATTGGGAGTAACGTTAAAAATTGTAGCTGCTGTACCCAAGCTGGCGTTATTCGAGCCTACGGTTGTACCCGCTGCAACAATGTTATCTCTACCAGACGTAGCGACTTTTTGAACTTCAAGAACGCCACCGCTACTAGCGTTTAGCTGCTCCGTAAAAGTTCCTAAAGTGGAGCTTTTAGTTACAACTTTAAATCCGTTTTCGGCGCGGACTGCACCGTTAAAGGTAGTATTAGCCATGTCTATCTCCTGTCGTGGCTAGTGTCAGCCGCTCAATGCAACTGTCAGGGATAATGTATCGTATAGGAAAAAGAGGGGAGTAGCAAGCCACCCCCCTCTAATCCAGTTAAGCTCCGGGTGAACCGAAGATACCCAGTGGGTCGGATACACCGAATGAATAACGCTCACGGGCCTTATACCGGCTGTTGCCAGTATCGAAGTCAGCATCCATAGAGGTAGCCATTGGGCTACGTGTGAAGTGCTTCAGGCCGTTAGGAACATCAGTCATAAGGAAGAACGCATCAGTATCTGTTAGATAATGATTGACCGTGTAACCTTCAGGGACAGAACCATTATTGCGAAGTGCGTTCAGGTCGTTGTCCGCTGTACCCACACGTCCCTCGGTCTCCAGCAAACGAGTTGCTACAAACTGTAGATTCGGTGGGATGACCAACTTACGAGGCTTTGCTGCAATTAGCAGGCCGCGCTCATCAGTCCAACCTGCAATCTGAATAACGGCGGCTTCAAGTGAAGTCTCGTTAAGATCGGCTGCGGTTGCAGGCTCATTAGAGTTAGTGCCACCATTAACAAGCGGGTGGGCTGTGGAGCAAAGCTCTACGCCATCGCCGTATGTGGTGCCGCTAGAAAAGGCATTATTAAGAATGGTCGCTGCCTTAACTTGTTTTGTGTACGCCATAGCACGAGCGAGCGCCTTTGTATAACGAGCTGACAGTGAGTCATACAAGTTATCTTCAATAGCCTCTTCAGTGATTGAAAAGCCCATTGCAACGGTCTCGTGTGAATAGCGAGCGGTGAACGCCTCTTGTGCGTTGTCATATTCGATGGCAGAGCCTTCGTTTTTGACTGGTGCTGCTGAGAATCCCGATAATTTGGTCTCCTCCTCAAAAGAGCGATCAGAAGTCTCTGTTTCAAAGATCTCTGCGTGTTCTTCACCGTATTTTGCGTACTCCAATCCGAACAGAGCGTTCAGGCCGGGAAGGAGTTCTTTAAGTAGTTGTGCGCGTGAAATAGCCATTTTCTACTCCTCCTTATACGCCGACAGTATGGTTGTAACGGTGGTAAGTCTCTGTGAGCTTAACAATAAACTCAACAAAGTTACCAGAACTGTTCGCTGTATCAGGCACAACATCAACAACAGTAATCGGCAGGATTGTCGTTACGTTGTTAATGAACACACCCATACGGCTATTACCTGACGCTGTCACACCAGTATTAAGCACAAGCTCTGCGTTGCAAGAGATTGCGTTAGCACGAGTGATATACGCAGGAAGCAGTCCACCAGTTGCGCCATCAGCAGACGCGCTAGTGCAATTTACCACCTTGAACAGTACGTTTGGATCGTCACATACATAGGCTTCAATATCAGAAGCTACGATGCTTCCGGGGTAGCTTTGGCGGAAGGTCAGTTGACCTGTATTCGGATCTGTATAGCTACAGCCCATGAACACACCAATAACACCAACAACAGGCGACGTATCGTTCTGTAGTGTGGTGATAATAACAGTACCATCGTTCTTGTACTGCACCACGTCTCCGTAGAAAAGAGCCGTGCCGTAGTTTGAAGCAATGGGTACCTTACGTGTAGAACCCGCATAATTATGGCCACCAATCATTCCGACTGGGCGGAGGCCATATGGGGCATCAATGGTAGGATATGCCATCTATTTGTCTCCAGACAACAAGGGTTTAATGTTAACCCCCAGCGCCAAAAGTAACCTTTGACTTCCGCTCATGGAAGAGCGGCATACGAGGGTCGTTTTCTCTCATAAGGTTGTTGTCAACTGATTCAATCTGGCCTCTAGTTTGCTGCTCATAATAAGCGGTGCGTTCATCAATCAGTTCTTGCGAAGCCTTACAAAGTATAAGACCACCAATCACAATGTTATCTTTAAACTTCTCGTTCTCGATAGTAGCCATTGTAATCTCTGGATGATCTGTAGCTTTTACAGGCTCCCAACCTTCACGAAATTTAGAAGAAACATTAGTGGCGTCAGTTTGCCCCTGCGTGGCGACTCTAATCCAGCGAAATGCGTAACCCGGCTCGGGATTCGGTGACGGCAAGGTCTCAGGTCTTTGCCAAGCTCTAGTACGAGTCGTTTTTTCGCGGGTGGTCTGTTCACGGTTTATACGGTTTTCAGCCATTAGTTTTTCCTCATCTCTTCTGCAACCTTTTGGGCGTATAGTTCTAGAGGTACTCCAAGTCGTTTAGCGATGTTAACCTGTGTTTGCGTTAGCTTAATCTTCTTAGGTGCTGCGCTCCGCGTTGCGGGTGCAACCACATTTGGTTGTTTTTTCGGCTCTTCGACTTCTACAGTATCCTCAAAATTCTCAGGGAATACTTGGCGCATACGAGTGTCTATCTTCTCGTAGTATTCATCACTCCCTACGGCTACGCCGCTGTTTAGGAGCTTTTGGTGCAACCCTAGTGCTAGCGATGTCATTTCTTCGTCAGAGTTAAACCACGGGTTGGCCCGCGCCCACTCATCAGCTCTAGCATCAACTACCACTGGGGCGGTTTCTGTTGGTAAGTTAACAGGAGTTTCTTCTTCCTGTAAAGCAGGAAGTTTGAAATTATTTAGCCTATCGGCCTTAATCTTAGCAGCGGTTAAGTTTTCTTGTGCTTCAACGACTGCCTCTGCATCTCCAGCCTCATATGCCTCTTTGTATTTAGATTTGGCTTGCTCTAGATCGCCTGCAGCAGATCGTTTGGCTTGGTCAAGCATAGTTGATTGATTCTTACCAACCGTGCCTTTTAATTCTTTATTTTCATCTATTAATTTTTTAGCATACGCTTCTAGCTCTTGCCTTTCGCGGAGGGCTGTTTCTTTTGCCCGCCTTTCGTCGTGGTAGCCTTTGCTGAAATGCTTGATTCTGTTTTTGACCTTGTCAGAGTATTCTTCAAGTTCGTCATCAGTGATATCAGCCGGTGGCTCAGAAGCCTTACGCCCCCTATCAGCTTTTGGCGTATCATCAACAACCTCAACTTCAAATCCAACATCTTCAGTGTCCTCTTTACTCGCAGGTTTTGCCTCAGACTTCTCAGGTTTCTTGCCAGAAAGATCAATCTCAACGGCACTGGAACTCTCCACTTCAATCTCTGGCTTTTTAGTGTCTTCATCTGGGAATGTATATTCGACCTTTTGAAACGCCATTACTTAGCCCCTTATACTTTGCAGATACCACGAGGATCAGGAACCACTGCCTCAATGGAATCGTCATTCATCAACCTAAACTCTTTGCCATTTACCTTGAACCTAGTGCCTGTGTTCATGCGGAACATCACATAATCACCCACTTTACACCATGGACCGGAAGGAAACCGCTCTTCATCGCTATAGGCGCTTTCGCCCATGTCGATCACTGCTCCCATGATAGACATGATGTACTCTTTGTGTTTTTCACTGTCTGTCTTCAGCAGACTACTACCTTGGTAGTAATCTTCAATGTCAGGTAAAGCTACCAGTATGCGATATCCACAAGGCTTGGGTAGTTGTGCATCCCAATCTTCATCAGGAGTAATTTTTTTGATTGCTTCAGTCATCATCATCTTCCAGTTGATTGCGCGAGAGGTCGTTTACGTAGTTAAGACAGGCGTCGAGACCTCGGATCAAGCCTGTAACTTCCTTGTATTGAGCGAAGTCTTTAGCTCCACCAGCACCAAGAAACTCTAATGCAGAGGACTTATCCTCGTTTAGTTTGTCAGAAAGCACGTCAAAGACGGTTTTAGCCATTCTACTTCTTCTTTTTAAATGTGCGTTTGCGTTGATTTCTTTGGTTTTTTTCTATTTTTGTTAGCGTCCTTGCTTGTTTAGCGTGAGTTTTTGATGCCTTTTTCAGACCCTTAATGACTTTTTTTAGAGGTTTTGTGTTATTGGACATTATTCTTTACCCCCACCTGTAGCAACAATCTTGGCTACTTCCAGATCTGTCTTGTTCTGCTCGGCACGTTTGTTAGCTCGCATCTGTACACCAGCTTTCTTGGCGTCAATACCGACTTCTATCTTCTCAAGCTCAAGTCGCTGCTCCTCAAGTTTGGCATCTGCCATATCCTTGACAAGTTTGCGTTTCTGCTCCTCTTGCTTGATCTGCATATCACCAGCATCTTTCTGTGCTTTACGCTGCACTTCTTGAGCCTTGACCTGTAGCTCCTGCTGTTGAAGCTGGAACATAGGATCTTGTGCTTGCTGCTGTGCTTGCTGCTGTGCGGCCTGTTGCTGGTTTGCTTGTGTAAGCTGTTTGCCAGCCTCTGCAACCACACGTGCGAGTTGTACTTCTATTTCTTCTGGAAGCTGCTCGTTTGGTGGTGGTAATTCGGCTCCCATCCGCTCTTCGATATCTTTGCGGTATTTGAAGCCAAGATGCTCTGCAATGTGGGCCTGCAGAGATGCCATAATCTGTTTTGCTTGTGGGTTCTGCCCGATCATACCCATAACCTGTGGGTCTTGCATGAACGCCATATGTGCGCCAATATGCGCCTCGTGGTCTTGATAGATGAACGCCTTCATAGGCTTGCCAATCAACGCGTTCATGTTTTCGCTGATTGGGTCCGCGGGCTTCATGTCGTCCTTCACAGGAACAAGTTTGTCTGCGTTCTTTACTCCCAGAACCTCAATCATCTGCCTGTGCAGTTGAGGTAAGTCGTAGATCTGCGGTGCTTGTGACGACATCTGCAGGACAGCTTGATACTGCACTACACGCTGCGCCATGGTAGAGCTGTTAGGATCACTGACGGGGATGACATCCACCATCATGTAATCAGCCTGACGGGCAGTAACCTCCCCTCGTATTGGCTGGTACGAATACTCTGCTGGCGCGTATTCAGCCATCAAAGCCTTGAGGAGCTTGAACTCCTGCTTCATGGCGTAATGAACACGGGCCTGTACTGCAGCCATTGGCTTCAGTGTACGCTCCAAAAGCGCCAACGTCGTGCCTACCGGAGCATTAGTGGACATATCAGATATGTTCATGTCGCTAATAGCGCCCAGTCTGCGGCCTTCGTTAGTGATTTTATCCAGCAATGCCAAAAGTGTTTGAGACGGTTCCTTGTATGGTAGGGGCATGATGTTGTCACGAATACTACCTGACGGCACATCCACATCCTTGAACTCTCCCGGCTCAATAGGAACGTCATCCCCCTTGATACGCAGCCCACGGGACTTTAGTCCACCGGGCAAATTAGCGAGCGTACCGGCATCGACAAGTTGGCGTATCAAGGAGGTTCCCGCCCGAGCATATCCACCAATGATGTGAACAAGCCCCAGACCGTAGAAGCCAAACCCCGGTACATACGGGTAATGTACGAAGTGCTGACGCTTCAACGATAGTGGATCTTCAGGGTTCCAGTTACGACGAATCGCTAGGATCTCACCTGACCCACGTTCTATAGTCACTACATACGGTTTGGCAATTTCGTCTTCAGAATCATCAATACCGTCAATCACAAGGTCAGCATGTACTTCGTATAGTGCATACCGATCATCGTCAGTTAGAGAGTATCCCCCCTCTTCAGCCTTACGGACTTCGATATCCGAGTGGTATGGCTCTGGCTCACTTAGTTCGATATCACGGTAGAACCCGTTGACCTGTAGCTTCTTCAGTTCATTCTTTGTCTTACGCATAACGTGCGTGACGCGCTCTGCAGTCTCAATATGTGACGCACTATATGGCACGATACAATCTTCTGCGGGAATGAACAGCGCAACCTGACGCCCAATGTTGGGGTCGTGGTATACTTTCTTAAATGCCGAGCCGCCCAGCCCCAAGCTATACAGGAGTCGCTCATGCTCTGGGCGATACTCAACCATATTCTCGGTAAGCTCGTAGTTCATGTCAGCCTTAACACGAGCAGCAGCTTCTTCTTTATCTTTAGTCTCTTCACCTAGAATTTTTGTTTTAACAGGACCAAGCGATGGGAATGTTTCACTCATGGTCTCTGCTTGGAATCGTATGGCGGCTTCTGCCAGCACTGTGGAATACACTCCACATGCTCCCTGCCACGGGTCAGTACGTTCTTCGTACTTAAAGCCTAGCACATCCAGACCATCTACAAACGTATCAGCCCACTCTTTGCGGCTATCAATATCAGAATCAATCAATCCAATCAGATCATCAGACAAAGAGGCAAGATCTCCCTCCTCCATGTTCTCGGCGAGGTTGCCATCAAACGGCATATCCTGCATATCTTGACCGGGAATAAGAGTTATCTCAACGCTACCATCATCAAGAGTAACCATGTCTGGATTAACAATCTCTATTTCCAGATCTGTTGCGGGCATCTCTCCTTCTGGAAGCGCCTCGTCCATGCCCACAGGAGCTTGATATAACCCTTTTTCAACTGCCATAATACTGACCCCTAATAATACCCGCCATTACGTCGCTTGAAATACCGCTGTTCTTCCGGTTCGTCACTAGGCAGACGTATAAAGCCCCCTTGGCGGAATCGCATAAGGGCCATAACCGTTGAATCAACCAAGTCATCATGGCTCATAAACGGAAATCCTGCAATCTCTTCTATAACTTCTTCGGCCCAGCGGGTCTCCGGCATCCAACACATGCCTGATGCAACAATATCTGATACGGAATTTAATCGGGCCAACTTATCTCCTGAACCTCTGTGGGGGGTATACTCCTGTACAGGCAAACCAGACCTACGCATTTCTTGGTACAATGCCGTGCCAGCGCTTTTCTTCTCAACGATAAACGCGTCTGGCTCCCACTCTTCATATTCTTCTATGGCAAGCTGCTTTAGTTCTGGGAACTCCATACGCTTCTTTATGCTGTTTAGCAATATAATATTATAATTATCCACCTCTTCATTCAAAAACACACCCCAAGTCGTCAATGCTGTAAAGTCAGCACGGTTGTGCGTCTCTGCTGCCGCATCCAAAGACATTATAACGTATTCGCAATCAGGGGGGTATTCCTGTTTCCATATACCCCACCAGTCTCGCTTGATAAGTGCAGCCTCTTCTGCGGTGGGTTCCTGCTGATACTGCGCGTTCCACTGAAACGTGGGCATTGATGCCTTGGTACGCAGTAACGCGTTAAGATCAAAGAACTCAGGCCATAGTGGTTTCTGCTCTGACTTCTTTGTCTTTTTGTTTACTATATCCAGTATCGCGGGAAACTCTACCACATCGTACTGATCGGCTCGCTCGTTCTGTACCATGTCCCGTGTGACCCGTCCTGTAAGGTCATCCATGTGCCAGCGTGTCTGGATGATAGCCACACGCCCACCGGGCATTAATCGTGTACGCGCTCCGAAGGTGAACCATTCGTATGCTTTTTCAAAGACTTCAAAATTTCCGTTAATGACATCTTGTTCGGAATGGGGATCGTCAACGAGCAAGAGGTCAGCACCACGGCCAGCAATAGAGGAACCAATACCACACGCATAATATTCACCTCCTACACTCGTGTTCCAACGCCCAGCAGACTTGGAATCCACCGCAAGTTTTGCTGCGGGGAAGATAGATGCGTACTCGTCAGTGGATATAAGATTCCTCACTTTACGACCAAAATCAACTGCTAGGTCAGTGGTGTGTGACACCATCATAACCTTCTTGTTGGGATTACGACCCAAGAACCATGCAGGAAAAAAGATAGAAACAAGCTGTGATTTACCGTGTCTGGGCGGGATATTGACGCAAATACGGTCTTTTTTACCCTCTGCAATGTCCATAAGCATGTTTCCAAGCATCCTATGGTGTTTTCCAACGATATAATCAGGCTGCATACGCTTACAAAACTCAATCAGGTCATCATAAGCCGCCTGATTGGTCTTTCTGCTACTTAATTCGTCAACAAGACGGTCAATCTCCACTATTTCATTAGGAGTGTAGTGATCTAGGTTGTCCAACATCTGTTGAACCTCTGATTCGGTGAAGTTTTCAGTCGTCATCGAACTTTTCGTCCTTTTTCAAACCAAGTTCAACGTCAACATCCAGCGATTCACCATCAATTACGATGGCATCCTGTATTTTTTCCTGTGGTGTACTCAATTTTTGCAGTTTTTCACGTAATTTTGCACGCAAATCGTCCGTAGACTGGTGAGTTATGGTCACTTCCGACTTTTCTGCAAACAAACCAACGTCAGATATCTTACCAAGCAGCTCCAAAGCGCGTATCCGCACTCGGGGATCTGGATTTTCGGTCTCTTCTATAAGTTTATTGGTCACAAGGTGGCGTACCTGCACAGCGCTCTCCACGACAGAGTGGCCAAACTCCTGCAATATGTTGTTTGTGAGTATCAATGAGGCAGGTGTAAGTGCTGCTGCCTTCTTCGTAGTAACTTTTTTAGAGGTTGTGTCGGGGTCATCGGCGTAGGCCATCGTAATTTTAGCGGCTACGTCCTTATCTTCCTTGGTAGGTTCGACATCTAGTCCATGGTCAGCAAGTTCCTTGGCGGTTTCACTAGCCGCATCCGTGCGTTGTTTGAGATCCATAGGTGGTAACTCATCAGGAATTGCCACCCCAAGCTCGGGTTCTACCATAATACTCATGTGTTTATCGCAGGCTGTTAACCGTTGGTATCGACATATACAGTATAATATTTTTTTGTGCAAGGAGGTTGGGACTCCTACCGGGGGGTGTTCCTGTGTGAGAGGGGGTGGGGGGTCGAACTCAGAAAAAACCGGATTGTTCGTATAAATTAGTAATAATAGACACACACATGGTACCGAACAGACAACGGGGCTATAGGGGGTGGGTGGGTCACCGTCTGTCAGATTTTGCCGTTGCGTATCAAGATTTGTTATTGCGTATTACTTTACGGAATTCCGTAAAAATTGCTATTGATAGGGAAAGGTCCATGTCAAAACGTGTCAGGATGTGAGACTATATAACCATCGAAGGGACATACCGTTCCTTCACTAACAGTTTACGGAATTCCGTAAACAGAAAGGATCTAGTCACGCTATGACTATTTCAAACGTGGCAACACCGAATGTTGCATTCTTCCGTATCGTTAACACTGCGAGCAAAGCATCGGGTAAGATTGACGCGGCTATGTCGCTCAATGAATACACCGAGCTGACATTCACAAGCCCCAAGTCTGGCGGTACGTTATCCCCCGAGGCATGGGAGACCATGCGGCAACTAGTGGCAAAGCACGCTTGCCGGACGGATGGTACGCCACTGTGTAACCGTGCAGAAAGAGCCGCGTTCAAGCTCGCCAAGCCTGCATTTGACGCTCTACAGAAAAAATCTACTGAAGCAGTCAAAGAAGCCCGCCAAGCCGATCGCACTTCTGCTGGTAGAAGTGTCGGTACATTTATCGGCGAGCTTAAGAAAAAAGCAAAGCTCAACGATGAACGTAAGTCTGGCAAGGTCAAGAACAAGACTGGCGGCGTTAGACCTTTGCAGGAACGTGTCAACATACACGCTAACAAAGCACTAGGCCAAATCATGGCTAACGCTGACAAGACTAATCCTGACCATCTTAAAAATCAGGCAAAGGTGGTCGAGCTTCTAAAAGAGCTTGCCAAACTGACAAAGTCACCGACTAAATCGGTAACCCACTAAAACAACTTAGGGCAGGACAGCAATGTCCTGCCCTATCATCATGAGAGGATATGTTATGAGCGATTTACTATTCTATTTCCTAATAGCTGGCATGGTTATTGGGATGGTCGGCTGGTGTTGTTTTGTCATGGATGTATATGGCCAGATAAAATGGCATTTTATAGGTCAAACACTAGGCTACATTCTAGTCTTTTTTTCCTGCATCATGTGGATAGACTGGTTATGGTTGTTTGGCGTTGAAGATAGCAAACAATGGACATGGTGGAATATCATATACCAATTCAGACTAGGAGAATAACAATCAGGCAGGGCTTCGGTCCTGCCTATTTTTTTGCCTTCGTTCTACGAAACC
>Ga0209232_1000810_pt1 | contig 18062 bp, 14 predicted proteins | sample ETNvirenome_2_60_FD_184066 | JGI IMG/M metagenome (GOLD analysis project Ga0209232, IMG submission 184066) | Marine viral communities from the Pacific Ocean - ETNP_2_60 (SPAdes) (version 2) | ecosystem: Environmental > Aquatic > Marine > Oceanic | place: Pacific Ocean | collected 2013-06-22
TGATGTAATGTCTTGAACTTTTAATTTACTACTACCACCCATGATACCATCATCCAAGTCCATCAATCTTCTATTCATTAGTAATTGTTCTTCAGAGTCACAAATCTTTTCACATAATTTTACATGTTTTCTTTTTGTAGATGCACTCTTCAGTAAATCATTGATGGTATACTTAACATCTTCACTTAACCATGGAAAGTTTTTAAGTAAAGTCTTTAGTCCAGCTCCATGTACACCAGGTATACCATCTGATTTATCTCCATCTAAAACTCTAAATAGTAAAAAGTTTTTAGGATTGATTCCAAACTCATTCTTAATTCGTTCTTCATCATACATTAGTTTTTTAGTTGGTGAATATACTTGAATCCTATCATCTACTAATTGTAAAAAGTCTTTATCAGTAGACATTATAGTAACTTTCTTTTTGAAAATATGTTTACTACAATAACCAATCACATCATCTGCCTCAATATTATCCATATTAATTATAGTCAAAGGTAAACATTCAAGATACTCAACCACACGATTCAATTGATGAATCATCATCTTTTGTTCGTCTTCACGAGTTAAGTAATCGTTTGCTCTGTTCAAACGATGAGACATTTTCCTTCCCATTTTATATTCAGGAAAGATTTTTCTACGGCGGTTAGACCCACCTTTACCATCAAACACTATGATAGTTCGGGTAGGTCTTACCATATTTACAGCGAACGCAACTGACCTTAAAAAACCAACTATTCCACCAATGTGAACCCCATCATCATTAGTAGTTGGTATTGCTGAAAACACTCTAATAAAAGTGTTCAGACCATCTATAAGTAAAACCGAGTCGTTTGGTTCACCACTATCTACTTTACCGCCAGATTTTTTTATCTCATCAAGTATTGAAAGATATCTTTTCTTAGTCACCGAGAACCTCATCTGTAAACTCTACATCATCAATACCAAGTTTTTCCTTGTATTGTAATATAACCTTGTCACAAATGATTTTGTATACATACTCTCTTAGTTCATCATTTTCGGTGATTAAGTCTTCCCAATCTTTTGATAGGAATTTATGTTCTTCACCATTTTGGTCTACTAAAGTATACCATGCTCCACCAGTTTTGACTAACTTGTGTTCTTTCAATACGGTTAACCATGCACCATAATTATCTATACCTCTATCAAAGTACATATCATAGTCTGCATGTCTCAAAGGTGGGCCAAGTCTATTCTTGACAATCTGTGCTCTACACTTCATACCAAGTACATTCTTACCTGTGTCTTTGATTTGTCCCATGTTCTTCAATCTGATTCTTGTTGAAGCATGGAATGGTAATGCCTTTCCACCACTTGTAGTCCAAGGGTCTCCAAACATTACTCCGAGTTTTTGTCTTAATTGATTAGTAAACACAAGTGCAACCTTTTGTCTTCCAATCATCTGAGTAACTTTTCTCATCGCCTTTGATATAATAATGGCCTTTGCAGTTGCCCAACCATCTTTATCAAAGTCTGCATCCAACTCTACTTTCGTAGTAGCGGCTGCAAGTGAATCAACCATAATAGTTACTAATCTATCTTTGTCTGATTCTCTTACTTTAGTTACGATTTCTACAATTGCCTCAAAGATATCTTCTACGGTTTCCAAATGTAGGTATAACATTTTATTTAAGTCTAAACCAATCACTTCCATAAACTCTTGGGAAACTGAAGTCTCAGTATCTATATAAACTGCAACTCCACCTTTCTTCTGAGTCTCTGCAAGAATGTGTGCACCAAGTAATGATTTACCACTTGATTCTAATCCATTGATTTCTGTGATTCGTCCAACTGCAATACCACCATTTGGTCTGTTTGATATTGCCAAGTCTAACATAGAACTACCTGTAGATATAAAGTCTTTTATATCTGTTGGTGTGGTGTCACTTCCATCTAAGAAGTATGCCACTTTGTTATCTTTAAACTTTTTGTTTAGACTACTTGCCAAAGTATCGGCCAATACATCATTTACTGACATTCATTTTCTCCTAAGTTAAAATAGTGTGTAGTTAGGGAATACAATAACACCCATCTCTACTTTTCTTGTATGTTACCACACACTATATTGTTATTGTTTATGAATTAAATAATTCATCAAATGCTTCTGATGTATCTTTCACTTTGGAAGATTCTAATTCAGAAGTCGTTACGGTATCTGTTGATTCCTCACCTTCGGTATCATCATCGGATGGGTTTAACCATTCGTTTAATACTCCTGATAAGTCATCATAAGATAACTCTTGATAAATTTCAGTAATGTCTTGTTGGTCTTTTACTTTTTCCAAGATTTCAGGTTCATCTGAAATTGGTGTTTGATTAGGTTTTACTCTAATCTTTGTAGTAGGATAACTGGCTCCAGTCTCCTCTGCTGATATGAACTCAACAACTACATCACGACCATTAACTGGGTCTGTAATATCACCATAGTCTGGGTCTGCAATTACAGAAAGTAGTTCTTGGTATACGGTTTTACCGAATCCCCAAAATTTTACTCCTTGTGATTCCTCACCTCTAACGATGACTGGTGCAAAAGTTCTCATCTTTGCCTCTAATTTACGAGCCAATTGATAATCTTCTTTGTTACCACTTCCACGAAGTTTCTGTGCAAACTCTTCAATCGGGTCAGGTCTACCAAATGATATTGGTGAAAGATATGAACGATTGTTGAGATTGTAGTGGAAAAATAACTCAATGAAAGGATTGTCCTTATTTAAGTTGTAAGGTACGATTCTGATTTGAGTTTTACCTGGTTGTGGTTTCCAAAGACTTGATGTTCTGTTGTTTGTAGTTTGAAGTTGTGATAACCTCTTACGAATAGCATTTAAGTCCATTATTTATCTCCTATTGTTTTATGTTTAATTGTTAATTGGTATTCAAGTGTAACCTTGATACAATAATATATATCATATATATTTGTAAAAAACGGATTTATTTTCATTATTTGCAAAAAAAATGGTCATCTTGTTTTTAAGTTTGTATATAAGGTGGAAACTAAAAATCGTGTGACCATTTTTTTAATTTTATGAAATCTATGGGGATGTAGGATTAACGATTACCTACAACTTGAAGCTTGGATTTTTTCTACCTTGTACCTAACACCCATCAGTTACGATGATTCTTCTCAAGATGGTTAATCTCATTGAAGTGAGTACAACCTCTGTGTCATTACCTTATCTCTCCAAGATTAGATTAATTCGGTCATAAAGTGGGACTTCAGTATTACCCTTACCCACAACAAGGTCAATAGAATCGTTTCTATTGTTTTTTCTTCAAGTACATTAAATGATTGATGTCTCAACTACCAAAATTATTCTAACCTCGGTAGGTTCACCACAAACTCATCTCAGATTACCTTATGGGCTTCTAAAGTCTACCCATTATTCGGTCAATCCCATACAAAGTTAATTACTCTCTGTACTTTCTGATTTCAAATTTTCAAAAAACTAATACTTAAGTTATTAAGTATATTTATATATATATACTAAAAATCCCAAACCGTATTTTTTTTTAATTTTTTTTTAATTTTTTTATTTTAACCACTCATTAACATCTATAATGGAATGAATCTTTGTAGGAATCTTTGTTAATCCATTTTCATTTGTTAATAATAGTGTGTTCTGAAACTCATCCCAATCAACCATGAACTTCTTATCTAAGATTCCATTATTCTTTGAACGAATAACTTCATTCAGTGCATTGATTGTGTAGAGTGTATTTGATTGTTTCTTTCTATGAAGAGATATAGTATCTATAGTTGGTTCTTGAAAGTCTTCATTGAATTCCACATTGTAAGTGCATAACAATTGTGATGGGTCATTTACATCTGTAAAGACATAAACCTTATCATATAAAATTTTATTACAAGAAACTATGATATCAATAGATTCATTTAGTTTATCTTGTTTAGTGAATGTACATAGTAATTGAGTCCTCATTATCTTTTACCCTCTTTTTCAAAACATTCTTTCATATCTTTAGACCAATTATACACGGTTTGTAATTTACCTGTCTTACCAGTCTTAGTTCTCATTACCTTTTGACCAATTTCTATTCTATCACCACCAGATGTTATTGCATATACAATTCGTTTACCACCTGTAGTTTTTCCTTTTTGTGTTCCACTAACACCTTTTTGTTCTTCAAGTGGCCCAACTTCAAAATCCTTTATAAAATCATTTTTATTTTTAATATCACCACCCATACATTTAGTTAGTGTTTCACCATCAACTGCAAGTCCACCATGATTAGTTTCAAACATACCTGGATGTTTATGAACTCCCTTTTCTGAATCAGAATTAACTGCCTCTAAATGAAATTGTTTCCATACGGTATTACCTTCTAATAGTGTTCCCATTCCCACTTCTTTACCATCTACCTTTACTTTTATTTTATCTTGTTCTGTAATAAAATCTCTTTGTACTTGTAAAGATTCATTTCTAATATCTTCTAATTCACTAAATATATCAGGTGCACCCTTTTCAAGAAATCTTGTGTTTAATCTTTCCATCAATGTTACTTGACCATCTGTAGGTACTATTGGGTCACCATCTTTATCTACTCCCTTATCATCATTACCCATAAACTTAAGAAATGCCTCTAAAGCTTCTTCATCTGATGGATTGTTTGGGTCAGCACCTTCTGGTAAATATTTTTTTAATTTGTCATTAATCTTACCAGTTTTTGCACTTATAACTGATTTCCATTTAGATTTTGTTGAATTTTTATCTGTACTACCATCAGGATTCTCATCATTCATAATACTCTTGAGTGCATCTTTTAGTTTTACATTTTTTAAGAACCACTTACCTGGTTCATTCACTACTTTCTTTAACTTGGATTCTATTTCATCATTCTTTCGTACCAATTCTTGTTGGTCTTCTTTAACTTTTTCACCTTGTTCTTTTGTAAGTGAACCATCTTCAACCATCTTATCAATATTTTCTTCATTCGCTTCTGCTTCGGCCTTAATACTTGATTGTGCAACAAGAGCTTCAGTACTATCTTTATCTGAATGGAATAACATTATCACTTTATTTGAATCTTTATCAAACACTAATGTGGCTGTATCGGATGGATTATCTCCACCACCACCTGACCTAATTAATTGTTCGGCCTCTTCTTGTGATATCTCTGTACCATCTGGCCCAATAACTTGTTTATCCTTTATATCATTAACCATTGCATCAAATGATGATGAATGTCCATAATAATTTTCTATCTTTGAGTTTTCAAATCCATTCTTCTTTGCAACTTCTTGAGATTTCTTATGTTTTCTTTGTCCACTTCTTACTGCCAAGATAATTTTACTATGTAAACCTTTGTTCTTACCCTCAGGTATATCTCCAACCTTTAAACCACCTGCAATTGTATTACTCATGTTTCCAATTTTAGATTTAGTAGTTTGTGTAAATAGTGGACTCTCACCAAATCTTTCATACAATATATCAATAAGTTCTTCTTCACTTAAGTTTGGATTTTCTTCTACCATCTGTGCAACTTCACCAGATATAATTTCATTTAATAATGAACCTGCATTACCTGGAGCTGGTTTGAATACACCCTCTACTTCTTTAAATCCATATTCAAGTGCTTGATTTTTTACTTTACTATCTCCACCTCTATCTATTGTATTAGACATAGATACTTTTGAATCTTCACTATCATCGGTGGATTTTTCTGATTGTTTTTCAATGTCATCATCAGACACACCTTGGTCACCTAACCAACTTTTTGCTACATCATATGCCTTTCGGTCTGATTTCCTTTTACCTAATAATGTTGATACTTGATTTAAGTTACCTGTTGTTGGATTCTTTAATTTATGTTTCAACATCTTATCATCAATTTCTACTAAGTTTTCTTTATTAGATTCAGTAAGATTCTGTATAAGTTCTACGCGTGCTTCTATCGGCCAGTTAAACTCTTTCAACACATCAAACAATTTAATTAAGTGTTGTTCGTTGTTTAAATTAGGCACCCCATCTTTAACACGATAGGATAATTCGGTTAGTATTTTATTTAGTTCGTTTTTCATCACCAAATATTATTGTGATTCCATCCTTTTCTAATCTTTTGTCTTGATGTAATAGTTTCATCTCTTCATCTGAGATATGTATTACGGTTGGTTTATTGAAATCAATTTTCTGTACAACTGGATTACTCAAACCTTCATCTTTTTCATTGATAAGTTTTGATAGTTTAATCATTTAAATTTCTCCGTTATGTCTTTCATCTCATGGTAATTACTACCCATTGAAACTCGTGTTGGATACTTACCATCTTGTTCAAGTATCTTTTTAACATTGTTTAAGTAGTCTAAACCTTCTGATATATCAAAGTCAAACAAGAACGCATCATAATTGTAAAGAACTAACTTACTACGATTATCTTCTATAGTAGGTAAAAGTTGTTCTAAGACTGCCATGTTGTTTTCTGTCTCCATCAACTGAATCATATAATTAAATAATTTATTAGGATTCATATCAGATAGATTCTTTCTGCTTATTTCTCTATTATAAATATCAGATTTTATGATTTTATTCCCTTTCCAAGTGTTCCAAAGTTTTTGAACATACTTATCCACTTTACTGAAGAAAGGATTATTTATTATTTCATGTGTGATACCACCATATAAATACTTAAATGTCAATGCCTTACCATCATCATAACTTAATCCATATGTGTCTGCCAAATGTTGGTGTACACTACCATTTGGAAATTCATACTCAACTTTATCACCAATCAACCTTGGATGATAGGCATCATAGTCAAACTCTACTAATACACCTTTATCAAATCTACTAATGAATTGTTTTCTACTACCATCTTTCTTGTTCAATGCGGCAAAGTTCAATCCACCGAAACGATTACTTGGACGACCTGTTGAAGTGTATGGATTGTATTCTGAATAAACTAAACCATCTGTAGTTTGGATTCCATTATCCTCTATCTTGGATAAAACTTCTAAGATACTTTGGTCATAGTAATCATGGTCTTCTAAATAATCTAATAAGTCCATTGATACCTTTGAAAAGTACTCACCATGTTTCACTAATGGAATAATATCATTTACATTCTCTTTATCGTAATGTAATCTATGGTTATGATGATGTGCAGTTGTTAAATGTTTATCAAAATCATATGGTTCATTTGTTTTCATGTAGTGACACCAATTTAAATCAACTAACCCAAACACATGGTCACAATCAATCATTGAATTATGTATAAATGATTTCATATCACCCACACATACTTTACTATCGTCCACATCAATGGTTTGTATTGTTCCAAACTTCTCATTATGATTTACAGGCACAATGTATTCTTCTTGCATTGTTCTGATATAAAAACAAGATACACGATTCTCTTTCGGATGTTTGTGTATATCCGATAACATCTGTAGATAGATGAAGTGTTGGGTCTTCATTCTCTTTTGTAATGAATCCCACTTCTCTTTTGAATTTACTATAACCATTAATTTAATTTATTTTTTACATAAGTAACTATCTGTTCGGCAACTCTTATTTCAGTATATTTTTCCATACCTTGAAAACCAGGTGAAGAATTAACCTCACATATTTTGTATCCATCATTATCATATAATAAATCTACACCACCTATATCTAATCCTAATAGTTTTGTAGATTCTAATGCAAGATACTCCATTTGTTCATCAAGTTCTACTGGTTTTGCTCCACCACCTCGTGTAACATTAGCTCTGAAATCACCATCGGTTGATTCTCTTTTCATTGCTCCAATAACTTTACCACCTACTACGATAATTCTTAAATCTTTTCCATGTGAATCTTTCACAAACTCTTGTAAAATGATATTGAACCTATCATTGAATTGTTCCATCATCTCTACTAATTGTTCAAAGTTTCTTTTGTTCTCTGCAAGATAAACACCTTTACCATGTGTACCACTTAAAGATTTAACCACGATAGGAAACCCAATGTTTCTCTTTACATATTCTGAATCTATTGGATTCTTAACCAACATTGTTTTTGGGTGTGGAATATTATTTTGTGATAATATTTGCATTGTATATAACTTATCTTTTACATTATCAATTGCATCACTACCATTGATAAACAATACACCCATTCGTTCTAAATGTCTGAACACTGCCTTCTGATAATATGTGGTTGCACTTCCAACTCGTGGTATAACAAAATCAGGTATGGATGTATATTCATTATCTACTAACACAGATTTTTTATTATCTTTACTGATAAATATATCCACACTATTAGGATGTACAAAAAAACATTCTATACCCTCATCTTTGAAACATTCAATTAATCTTTTTGTTTCATAAGATGGTGTGGATTGTGTTGTGAATATCCAACCTTTCATTAGTCTAAATAAATTTCACTCCATAGTTTAGTGGTTTCAGGAAATGTTTCCAACATAATTTCTTTCAACCCTCTTGCATAATCTTGTATCTCTACTTGTGATGTTGGTTCATCTCGTAGTTCAATAAAGTTCATAATGGATTGAAACGATGCAGTCCACCACACTTTTGTATAAACCGTAAGTGGTAAGATACTTCTGGCTTGTTCTTTTGCCATTCCTCGTTTTAACATTTCGTTATATGCAGATATAGAATTTTGTTGTGCAGTCATCCATAATAATCTTGTACTATCTTGTAATTCAATCAACCCATCACTTGCCTGTTTGTTATCTTCTGATTGTTTTCTGAACTCGGTTGGTTCGTAGAACTCATCATATGGAACATACCTACCACTAATCTCATTCCATGCATGGTCTTTAGTAGGATGGTTTGATGTTGTTTCAATACCAACGACATGTTTGTACCATTGTCTCATTACGAACTCTGGTGCCTTTATAATAAACATACAATGTTGGTGTCTGAATGGTGAAAAGTGTTTGTGTTTAATTAAGAACTTAGATAACTTTCTATCTTTACTTTCAAACTTATCACTTCTACCACCGAATGATACACGAGCGGCATTTACTGGTGTTAAGTCATCACCAAGTGTATCCACTAATTCTATATATCCTTTATCAAGTATATTGACTTTCATTTATAACCTCATTAATTTACTAATAAATATATTAATTATTTCTCAAAATAGATTTTTTTATTAATCATATACATGTAATTTAAAACCACGAGAATATGATTTACCAGTTTGTGTTGCTCGTAATGCATTATCTTCATATTCTTTACCAGCATTAGGAACAAATTCCTTTTTCCTATCTTTTTTCTTTTTAGATATTTCCACCCCATCAACACCTTGTAATTGTTTTGCAAGAGCTTCATATGCATCATCTATATTACTATACTTATCATAGTTTTTAATTTCAATTGGTTCATCAGTCTCATCATATTTTCTCAAACTTCTTAATTTTTCTATGTTAACTTGCATAATGGCTTCAAGTTTTGTAAACCAACCACCAGGTGTAATGTCATGTCCGATTTTTGTTATCATGAAGTGAGTTGCCTGACGATATACTTCTGGTAAATAATCCACTACAAATAAGTTACCTATTCTTAATCCACCAGTACCATCAATTGTCAAACTTAATCTTATTGGTATAGGTATAGTTGCGGAATAATACTTACCTGCGACACTTGTTGTTCCTTGTGCCTCATTAATTAAAAACAATAAGACCTTTTCAAAATACTCATCTATTTCACCACCATCATTATATAATTTACTAAGTTTTGCCTTTGGATAAAATAAAAATCTACCATCTTGTTTTAACTCTTTTGCGATATCTTCTGGTTTTTTATTTTTATACTCTTCATTCATTTTATCAATTTTATCAAGTTTTTTTCTTGTAGAGTTATCCACTGCTTCTACTTGTCTAAAATCAAAACCATGTCCTGAATTACTCATGAGTGGATTTGGAATAGTTGGTTGATTACTTTTACTTATAGTTGAACCTGGTTTCAAATCTTGTTCAATTGCAAAAATAATTTCTTTCATAACTTCGTCAGGTGTTGATTTTTTTTGAAACTTTTTAGTTCCTCTTGTGTTAAATAATAATCCAAGTGCACGAACACCTAAATCATCCATACCATGTGGTGGTGTACCACTACTATTCTCAATATTTGCCTGACCACCATATACTGCCTGAACCGCCATTTGTGAACTCATCTTTACATCTAAACTAAAATCTTTAACTATGGACTTATCACTATAGATTGGCATTAAAAACATTTTATTTGGATTGGTTTTGTCATGTTCATAATTTAAATAGTCATCTATATTTTGTGAAGAATTACTAACTTCATCTTTGTATTGTGAATAGTAATCAATATCAGTTGGTACTCCTGATGACCCATAACGCTCAACCATTCCGATTCTACCAGAATCAAAGTCATCATTAACTACATCAAACCACCAAAAGTTTCCATATAGAGATGAGACTGAACTCCAAAAACTTTTCAATCCTTGTTCTATACTTGAGATACCTGTAAAATGTTGTTTAAGATATCCTGTAGGGAATACCATATTCCTAATCACACCTACACCTGTTTTTGAATAAACTCTTAATACTTCATCATTTGGATTACCCTCTAATTCTGTATGCTCAAATGATGGAAATTCTTTATCAATGGCTCTAAATAATCCCACCATCTCTTTTTTACTTTTTGGTGGGTCTTTTTCAAATATAGTGTTACCAGGTAATATACTTGTTGATAATCCATGTGATACTAAATATGGATGTGAGTTACAAGTGTTGTTGTATTCTTGATACTTCCCATCACCATTCTCGTCAAGAAAAGAAGTACTTCTAATTGATGTTCTAAATTTATCATCACTTACTTGGTCAAAATCTTTACCAAATGAGTTCGCAGGTGTTTGTTTACTCATGAGTGAAAAATAATGATTCAAAACAATATCTTCAAACCAACCCCAACTCACATATCCTCTTACAGGGCCACCCCATCTGAGTTTATCTATACCTTCCCAATTAGTTATATGAAGTGCACCATTATGATATTTGTAGTTAAACCCATCTTTCTCTTTTTCTGTAACCCTTACGGTATATTCTTCAACCACTTTTTCTAAATTTTCCATTACGGATTCAAATGCACTAAAATTCTTTTCAAATCTTTTTGTTGTTTCATCATCTACCTTTTCACCCTTTGATGTAGATTCTGCGATTCTTCCTATGATATCATCAACACCACCTTTTTGTATGTGTTGACCTAATACATTAATACCTTGAGATGCAATATCAAAACTACACTCATATATACCTGATGTATTTATGTTGAATGAAAAGTTAACTATAATACCCAACATTCCATTATAATTACCACTTGAAGTTTCATTGATTGTTGTTAATTGAGATTGCATATTAACAAATGAACCGAAGTCTGTTTTTTCATATGATACACCAGTATCTATTTCTTCTGTTGAGTATCCAAATTCTAAAAATATTAAATTACCATGTTTTAAAAAACCTTCTTGTAATACTTCAAATTCTCTTGGGTTAGGAACTTGAAAATTTACGGTAGCTTTATTCATAAAAAAGTTTTTTGTATCAACACTAATATTTGTAATACCAGAAGCACCTCTAAATATTTCACTTCTATCAAGTGTATATACATTTCCCTTTTTACTTCGTGCCTTTAATGGATTTTGTGTTGAGATGTTTTCTTGTAGTATGGTTCCATCTTTATATGCAGAACTTAATCTCATCAAACCTAATTCTTCTAATGCATTACCTTGGTCATCTGTTATGAATCTTGGTGTGGTACATCTTGCCCATACTCCTTTAGTAATCATTGTTCCCCATGGTGAATCATTACTATTGTAATCTTTAGTTTCAAGCATACCCTTGACTTTGTTTTTTGATATGCGTTCCATTTTTCTTAAAAGGTTTTTTTGAACGAAGGGTGATATGTTGGTTCTAAATCTCATTTAATCTATTTAATTCACTTATTAGTTCATCTATTTCAGTAGGAATAAATAGTTCTTGACCAGCGATGGGATAAATACTATCAGTAAATTTATTTCTTCTTGCAATTATCCAATATTTGTCCACATCACCATAAAAATCAAATGCAAGTTTAGTTAAGTTATCACCATACTTTGCGATAATTCTAACATCGGAATCTTGTTCCTCAACTATTGGATACTTAGTTCTACTTAAATACTGAACTTCTGTATCTTTGTCTTTTCTAATTGTTTGAAATCTATATCTTCTCATCACTTAATCCTAAAATGGTAAATCATCTATTGGTAAATCTGAAGGATTAAAATCGTCCTCACTTGTTGGAACTGGAATAGTAGGTCTTGGTGGTGGTGGTGGTGGCCCAGCCTTTGTTTTACCTTTACCTAACCAAGTACCATAACTTACCCTTTGACCATCTATATCTATTCCTTCTCTATCTGGATATTTTACTGAAGAATTTTTAGGGTCTTCACTTCCAAATATACCAAATTTATCTGAACCTACTCCACTATCTTTTAACCATGGAATATCATAATGTTTACCAAGTGTTTGTGGTATCTTCTTACCAAGATAAACAAACTCAAGTGATACATCTGCAACATGTGGATATTGAACTCCATCAGATATTTCCCATGACATCGTGTTATTAATCGTAACATTTACACTACTGAAATAACCAGGTGTATTATTAAATAAATCACCAATGGTTAAATAAACATATGGTGCAACTGGTCTAACTTCTTTATCTTGTGTTAAAAATTGTTTAAATGATGGTGTGGTTAAACCCTTGAGTGCATTTAACTTTTCCCATATAATAGGTACATCATTTCTTTTTAGTGCCGCGACTTTGAAATTAAAAGATATATTTCTTGTGTATCCTTGATAAATGTGAACTTGGTCTGGTCTACCAATATATCTTTCTTGTGAGTATTCTGCACTTGAGTTATCTGCAATATCTTCAATATAGGCAGGGAATATAATCCACTTACCATTAACTGCATCTCTAATTCTAAATTTAATTAAATCTTTTGGGAAATCTTTATCATTTAATACTTTTTTAATCTGTCCAAATTGACCTTGATATGGAACTTGTAAATCACCATCATCATGAATACTAACACCTAATTTACTAACACCGATTGCACCATCACTATTTTTAATATATTTTCTAAGTTCTAATGTTCCTTTACTACCACCATTTTCCCTTGATGATAGATAATCAACACCACTCTTTACAGCCTTTGATGTTTCCTTATCTGTTTTAGTTGTGTCTTCAAGTGGTCTTGAATTAGATTTAAACTTTTTCTCATTTACTACCTTTTCATATCTTGGTGCATCACTTAATGGGTTTGCAAATAAACTACCAAGAAAACCATCACCTAAAGGTTCATTATGTCTTGGTTCGTGGAATAATCCTGTTGCACTTAAAGGTGTTGATAATGGATTAAAATTCTTTGTTTCTTTTCTTGGATTTAATCTTTGTAGTACGAATTGTTTTACATTCCAAACTAATCCTTGTGGTGATAATAAGAATTTACCAATTCTTTCCACATCAGTTATCATTCTATTGGTATATGTTACAATTCCACCTCTGAATAATCCCTCATCAAATGCTGCATTACTTTCACCAGCACCCTTATCTCTTTCTCCTATTTCTCTAATCACAAATGGTTGTTGGAATGAAAATCCACTTTCGTCTCTCAGTCCTTTGTTACCATTGAATTTATCATACATCTTTGTTAAAAATGTTTGAGAGGCAATTGTTTCACCAACATATTGTCCAAATGGTAATTCAATATTATTTTTTACTCCTGAAACAGCTTGTACATCACCTATTAATATTGTTTGACCTTGACCAACACTAACTGAACCTGCATTACCTTGATTTATAGATTGTAAGTTACTATCTAATATATTTCCAACTCCATTGTCAAATTTACTTGACTCCTCAACATATTGTGATGGGTCTTGTTGTTGTCTATTCAAAGTAAATCCTGGTGCATTATCATCATTAAAGAAATTAACAGGACCAGGAAAAGTAACACCACTCATCTCGTGTTTTGTGGTTGAACCCTCAATATATTCTGATGGGTCTCTTTCTTGTCTATCTAATGTAAATCCTGTTGCATTGTTGTTATCAAAATAATCAACTGGTCCTGGCCAATTTTCTCTGAATATTGATGAGTCTACATTATACTCTGTAGTATCACCTTGTTTTCTAAATAGTGTGTATCCAGTTGCATTGGTATTGGTGAAGTAATCAACAGGTCCTGGGAATCCATCTAACTTAATACTTGATTGTGTGAAAAATTCTGTTGGGTCTTGTTCTTGTCTACCGATTGTGAATCCTGTCGCGTTGGTGTCTTCCATAAAGTTAACAGGACCTGGCCACCCATCAAGTCCAACTGAAGACTCCACTACATATTCTGTTGGGTCTCCAAAGTTTCTATTAGGTGTGAATCCTGTTGCGTTATCCTCTCCAAAGTATTCACCATGTTTTGTTCCTACCTTTGAATAATCAAAAGAACTTAAATCTGTTTTTAATCTATCTATTAGACTCATTATACATTTCCTTGTAAGTCATTAAATCCTCGTGCCTGTTCTCTTCTTAGTGCCTGTAATTCTGAAATAATACCATTATTACTTTCTTCTTGTTTATTAACAAGTTTATCGGTTGCGAACATTCCAAGTGCTGCTCCACCTAATGAACCAACGATACCACCGATTGCAGTTCCAATACCTGGTGCAATCATTGTACCAATCGCGGCTCCAAGTTTCGCACCACCCATTGCACCTGCACTTGTTCCGACTCCTGTTGCAACTTGTCCCATGTTACCACTCATTAATCCACCTACCAAATCAGGTGCACCTGCTAACACCGCACTACCTCGTACAAATCTCATTGCACCCATCATTCTTGGTGCATTTTGTATTCCTTTTTGTATTTGGTATGCCTTACCCATTTGAGTCATGTTCATACCTCTACCAGCATTTGCCTTTCTAAATTCATTAAAACTTTTAAAATTTTGTGGTACATTACCACTTGGATTAAATGGTAAAACATCTGAACCACGACCTCTTGTTAACATATTGTAACCACCAACTGCAAGATTTTTCATTAATATTGCAGTATTCAATGCGAGTGCACCGATTAAACCAAATATTGCACCATTTAATATTTTCATCAAAATATTATTTTGGTCAATACCTTGTGCCTTAAACTTTACATTACCTTGTGCAAGTTTATTTAATTCTGAAACCTCTATACCAAGTGATTGTGCCAATGACCTTCTGGCCAATACATTCATGTTTTGTAATTGTTGTTCACTTCCAACTTGTCTTACGATTTCTTTTTGTAAGGCCTCCATATCACCCATGAGTGCAAGTTCACGAGCTTTGTTAAGATTTAATTGTCTACCAATCATTAATGAGGCTTCTAATTCATTCTCAATACTACTTTCAAAATCTAATAATGAGTTTGCAATCTTTGCAGTTGTACCTAAACTCATTCCAAGTTTACGAGCTTGAATAGCGGTTCGTGCCATGTTTTTACCACCATCATTTGTAAACTCAGCGATTAATTGTGAGTTGTCTGCCATATCCTTTATGACATCTGATGGTAGTACTCCTGCTCTTCGTGCCTGTCTAGCTATATCTTGTTGAGTTGCAAGTGCCTGTTCAATTGATAAACCTGATATAGTACTTTGTATTTTTGCAAGTTCAAGAGCTTCTTTTTTACTTATACCAAATAAAATACTTGATTTAGATAGGTTTAATGCAGTACTAAATGAAAATTTATTTACATCTCCAAATACTTCTGCAAAATCTTTAAAACCTGGTATAAATTGTTTTGAGAAATTTTTAAAATCTAATTTACCAATACCATCACCAAATGCCTTAAACAATATTACAGCACCTGCAGCACCTGCGATTTTAAAGGCTCTTTCTAAACCTGTTCCAAAAAACCCACCTATTCTTTTACCTGCTCTGGTAACGGTGTCTCTTTCACCCTTTCCAAATAATTTATCAAGTCCACTCTTTTCATCATCAACAAAATCAAATTTTAATTTTGATTTTGGATTTGCCTTTCCAAATGCCTTTGTTATTTCTTCTCCAATCTTTCTTTCTGAAGTTTGTCCTCTAAACATATTAGAGACGAATCCACCTGAGAACTCTTGTGCTGCACCTTTCAAGAACCCTTCTGGTTTAAAGGCTTCCCTAAGAGCATCTGACATTTCTTGACCTATGTTATCTAAACCTAATGCGGTGGATATAAATCCACCTACTATAGGTATACCACTTACTGCACTCTGAATATTATCACCAAATGACTTTGCAGCGTTTGCAGATGCATTGATTTGGTTATTTATGGATTTTTGAATTCTTTGTTCGTGTTTTAAGACCTGAAGGATTTTCTTTCTATTACCCAATCCTTGTTTTGAATACTCTGCAGATAATTCATCTAAGTCTTTTGTTGCAAAACTTTCTTTATGTATTTCTCTACGATTACCTAATATCTCTCTTGTGATATCATTGGTTTTTTTATTTAAGTCAAGTTGTTCTTTTGTAAAATTTTTGGCGTCACCGAATGTTGCAGCAAGTCTCTTTGCATAATTAATTATATCAGGAAACTCTTTGGACATTTGTTCAAGGTACTCAAAAGTCTCCTTGTTAGATTTTCTTATGTCGTCAAAGTTTTTCTTTGCTTTATCAGAATTGGCCATTTAGTTCTCAATTTAAATTAGTATAACCTATTATTTTTTTGTATTATTTTAGTAAATCTGTAGGAATCCCAAGGTCTTCCATATCTTGTACGAAATTTGGGTCTTCCATTTTCTTATCAAGATATTTCTCTAATTGTTGGTCTATCTTATTAATTTGAATTAGACTCTTTTTGATTACAGGGTCTTTTGAAATCTTTTTGATAACATCTTTCTTGGCTCTCCTCGTTCCAATCGCTTTGAACAACGACCCAATAAACTCTCTTATCACTTTTTTTTCTTTGATTACTATTTTAGACATTTTGACTCCTGTTTTATCAGTAATAAATATCAAGAACCATTATTTTTTGAACTGAGGCATCTGAACACCACCTTGTCCTTTTTGTGCCTTCTCCATTCCCTTTTTCTGTTCATCTAATGCCTTCATTATTTCTTGAATATAGAATTTTCTGAGTGGAATGGGCATACTATAGACTTCTTGGTGGGTAAACCCTCCGTTACCATAATATGTTAGGCTGAAGATTTCTTCGTGGATTGCCGGCCTGTTACTCGCCGGCTGGCCAAAAAAAGTCAATCCCAAGAGAAATAGGAATCTTATGAAAATTACCTATCTTACTCTTGTAGTTAATACTAACATCAACATCTGGTTGAATTGACTGAATATACTTTCTAAACTCACGAGTATCTAATGCAAGAAACTGATTATCCACAAAATCATCTATAATTTTTTGGTCTGTTTCTCCATCTACTGAAAGTATTTGGTGTTTTAAACGAAGTGTCATCTCATTACTTACACCTGTTACTGAACTGATTTTTTCATATTGTTGTAGTAATGCATCTATTTGTTCTTCATCACTATGTGTTAGTAATTTGAACTCAAGTACTTTTTTAGAATTAGGTAATGTAAATGAAAACTTATTTTCACCTTTGAATACTGATTCATCAAACTTTGTATTTTCAAGTTTTGTTAAATCTATTTCAGTTTCAACTTGTTCACCTGTATCTGGGTCTGTTAATTGTACAGGATAGTCTTTACCATATCCTAATACACGAGTACCTATCATTATTGCATTCTTATCTCCAATAAGTAAATCACCTAATTTAACACCCTCTGTTGCAATAACACTATCTAATAGTCTATCAATTACAACTCCTTGTTGAATTAGATTCTGTGAAGTTAAAATGTCTTCTTCTTTTGCTGTCATGTATTTTACATCAATCACTCCCTTACTTAAAGGACTATCTTTGGGATACAATAATCCCTTTGAAGGTAAAGATAGAACTTCAGTAGGAAATGCGTACTGATTTTCTGCCATGTTATTAATCTCCTTGATTAAGAATTGAATTTAAAACCATATATTTATAACTATTTTTGAATTT
>Ga0209232_1000811_pt1 | contig 18057 bp, 14 predicted proteins | sample ETNvirenome_2_60_FD_184066 | JGI IMG/M metagenome (GOLD analysis project Ga0209232, IMG submission 184066) | Marine viral communities from the Pacific Ocean - ETNP_2_60 (SPAdes) (version 2) | ecosystem: Environmental > Aquatic > Marine > Oceanic | place: Pacific Ocean | collected 2013-06-22
TCCATCAGGAGAAGAGTAAGTAGACATTCTCATGTCATACCCACTATTAAATAGCATTGTTCTACCCTCACCCTCTTTTAAATTAAAGTTCACAGGACTGAACATATTAAACATACGAGTTGGGAAGTTCCAATCCTTAATAGGCTCACCATTTAATAAGTCATATTTAGTTGGTAGACCACCATCAATATCTACTCCTTCAAACATTAGGTTTCTATTTCTAATAGATTGCCATACACCAGAATTTAACTCTTTCATATAAGGGTTAATTAATTTACCTAATTCATTTCTTAGAGAAGAAAGAGGTATTTGGTTATTTAATAATCCACCAGCAATTCTTTCCCAAGATCCCGGTTTACCAGCAAACAAGTCAACGAAGTCTTGCATACTAGCTAGGTAGGATTTACTTGTTACAGCTTGAGCTAGAACAACAGCTAACTTTTGGAAATTATCTTTTGTCCATTCTTCACCCATTAATTCACTATGATCTCCAATATCAGCAACAGTCGAAAGTAGTAAGTTAAAAGGTTCAAATGCATCATATGAAACTTGAACTCCACCTATTGTAATTGTTCTAGGTTTAAATCCAGCATCCATCCATGCTCTTCGCTTTTGTCTATCTGTAGGTCCATTACCTGTAAGGTTTCCACTCATAAAATGTTGAGCAGCCATAAAGATAACTGAAGAACCCATAGCAACTCTTCCTTTATAAAGAGCTTTAGCAGTCCTTAAATCAGCAGCACTTTGAATACCGTACTTTCTAAGTTTTGGTAAATCAGCAGTTGTAGCAAATACAACGTCATTAAATTCCTTAACTAAGAAATTAAATATAGGTGTGTGTTTAGCTGTTAGTTTTAAACCATTAACTCCAGTTCTTGCAAACAAGAAGAATGGTTTAGCCCAAGGTGTTTCATTAAAGACTGTCTCCAATCCTTTAGAAAATCCTTGGAGGTCTTCAGTTAGTGTTACTTCTTTCTTTTGAAAGATTACAGCATCGTCAGTAATATTTCCGTCATTATCAAGTACTTGCTTTAAAAACTTATCTTCAAATTCACTTACAGTTTTTGGATCTATATTAGTAACTCTGCCTTTACCTTGTAATTCAAAAGCTTCACGCATAGCTTTACTCTTAGCTCTAGATCTAGCAAGGATATATCCGAATGTATCGTCAGTAGCTGCCATTATCTTTGTCGAATAGGTTAGCCACTTATTGTCATTCATATTCCTAGCCATGTTTGCTAAGTAGTAAGCTGCTTTATCAGCTTCAGTTACACCTTCAGCAGTCTCTATCCAATGACCAAACATTTCCCATTGTTCGTCACCTTTCGTATATTCTTGGAATCTATTCTTAACGGTTGAAATATCTCCAGACCAATAGCCATTTAACTTGGTTTTAAATAATGTCCAAGCTTCAGGTATTGCCTGAACTATTGAATTAAGTTCAGCTAGAGAAGTTCTTAAAGTTTGACCATCTAAAGTGATAGCTGCTCCTAATGCTTGAGAGATAGGACGCAAGAAAGTTGCAGAACCTGTACCCATGATTGCTCGCATTGGTGTTTTAGGTCCACTAAGAACACTATTAACCATCACACCTTGAAGCTCTCTAGTTAAAGCTCCTACTTTTTTCTTACCATTAAATTCTCCACCAATTATCTTTTTCCTTATCCAAGCGTCTAAATCAGTTAAGTTATCAATCTCATTACTCATTGAGATTGTTTCCCATATAGCTTTGAATAGACTGTCATCTTTGTTGTTGCCAGCAAAATCTAATGCTAGTTGGAAAGCTTTCATAGATTCACCAACCTGTTCATCAACAGCAAAATGTAACTGCTTAAGATTTGTCTTACCAGCTGCAAAAGCTCTTAACTGTCCAGATGTTTTCATCTTTGATAGTTTGATCTGAGTTAGACCAGCAATGATTTTGTCGTACATTGCTTTAGTTGGACCGTCAGCTGCTTTTAAATCAGCTATTCCATATAACTCTCTACCAGCTATACCTATATCTCGGATCTCTTTCATTAAAGAACCAATAACTAAGTCGGCAGCTGCAATCTTTTCAGGGTCCCAAATTCTAAGCTCATCAGGTTGACCCTCTTTAATAACAGTTCTGCCTTCAAACATTTCTTTCCAGAACTCATCAGTAGTTAACTCTGAAGTGTTTCTGCCTTCAAATATTCTTTTAGCAGTAGAAGCAGCATCACCCCATATCTCAGCAAGTGTTGATCCTTTTGCTTTAGCAGCAGCAATCTGTTGTTTTATTGTGGCATCAGACATAAAGTCTTCTAGTACTCTAGCTACTTCTTCTTCTGCCATGTCAGCACCTATCGCCGTACGTTCTAATTGAACAGGTGTATGTAATGAATCAGTTGACCCGATTTCAGCACCCCATTCTTTTCTGGTACGTTTAAGTTGGTTATAAACATCTACAGCTTTACCAGTTGAAGTAGGAGCTGCTTGGTATGAACTCGATATGTCTTTATTTTTATAAGCACCATATCCATTAGGTTTAGAAATTATTTCTTTTTGAGCTTTTTCAACTACTTGCCCACGAACATTCTGTTCCCTAGCAATAGCTTTTTGTACTTCTTCAGCAGTTCCATCACCTATAACTTGTTTACCTTTAGTGAGTTTTCTACCTTTACCAATTAAAATTGCTGCACTATCAAACACAACACCGATACCCATACCTTCAACAACATTCTTCAATGTTTTCATAGCAGGGTGATCTGTATCTTTAGTTGATATAGGTGTATCAATAAAATTAAAACGATCTCTTAAAATAGCTAGACCATTTTCTTCTTGTGAGTATTTAGATGTAAGGTCACTAACAGCACCGATAGCAGCACCTTTAATTAAAGGTTTTGATGCTAAAGCTAATAATCCAGCTGGGAGAGTAACAACACCAGTTTTTGCTACAACCGCAGTTGTACCCACAATCGCAGCTGCCATTGTACCAAAGTGTACAAGTGATCTAATTGCACCTCCCCACCAAGTTTTTGTTTCTATTGGGTTATCTTTACTAACAAACCAGTTATCTGTTTCGGCATCGTAACCTTCATCAGTAGCTTGTTCCTCTTTCATCTCACCATTGAACATATCAACGGCACGTTCCGGGAGAGTAACTATAGATGATGCTGTATCTTGAACTCCACCGGTTACAGCAGATTTTAGTTCTTTAAAAAAGCCTCTAGTTCCTCCCCCATCTTCTTCATTGCGTGGATCGTCAAACTCTCGTTGACGTTGCTCCATCGCTTTTTGCATCTCGTATTGATTTTGCTCACGATTTTCGTGATATTGCTGAGATTCATCATAAACTTGTTGCGACTCAATGTCGCTGTTCATAACCTCCTCAGCATCTAACGAGATGTTTAAATCTCTTTCTAGTTCCATAATTTAGTATTCCCAGAAAGGTCTAGCTTTGTCAAAGTTCTCCCATCCAGATATTTGATTTTTGTTATCGTACGTTAAACCTGTATGAGTTTTTAATATGTTGTAGTCACCCGTATAACCTAAATTAGGATCATTGATGCTTTCCGTAGTATGAAACTCCTCAATAATTCCATGCCATTCTTCTCCACTAGGTCGATAGTCGCTTACCACCCATTCTTTTCCATTGAACTTCACATAGCTAGTTCCCATCGTAATTTGTTGTGCCCTACTCATTGGTAGTTTTTTCCAATCTCCTTTGTTAGGTGTAGCTTGTTCTATCCAATTTTGACTTACAACAACTCTTCCATCTTCCAGAACCCATGCTTTACCTTTTGGATAGTCATCTGCGTTGAACTCATCAACTAACTCAGGTATAAGATTATCAAATTCATTGAATCCAATCTTTGAACCATTCTCAGATTCAGGACCATAAGCTTCAATAATTGCTTGAACAACTCTAGGTTGATCTTTAAAGCTGGTTATAAGTTCGTAAGCTTTAGGGTTATTTTCTTTAAGTTCTTCTAACTCAAGTACAACTTTTGATTTAACAGGCTTATCTAATTTCAACATTTCGGCATAGACTTGTAACTGTGCATATTGAAGTTCAGCTCCACTTATTCCGGGGATGTGTTCTGCTATTTGTTCGTAAATTAAAGAAGTACCGCCAGTCTTTTGATATAACTCATATGCACCTTCTACATATTCCTCAGTTCCATAAAGAATTTCACTATTAATAATTGCTCCATCCGGACTAAGTTCTTTAATATGTCTTTCAGCTTTTGTGATGTTTATACTATGATCAGCAATATCATCCTTAGTTGGTAAATCAAATCCCTGTGAAAAATCGACATCTACTAATTTATCACCAACGTAAGCTTTATTATTTATCATGGCATTTTCAACATCGCCCATTGCTAAGTCATAAGCTTCTTGTCTAGAGGGTGCAGTTTTAATATGAAATGCATATCTTGATCTAAAGTAAGCTAATCCATTATCTCTTAAATTAATCCACTCATTAGTTTTATCGGGAATACCACGTAACTTAGATTTTGTATCAGAATAAGCTATTATCCTTTCGGTGGCAGTAGCTACCTCTTCACTATTAGCAATCAATTTATTCTGAGCAACGATTTGTCCATTTTCATTCTTAAAGTTAAGTCTCTCAGTCCACTCTTCTCTAAGTCTTAAATCGTTAATTTGATTTATATCTTCAGGAAATATCTTCTCGCCTGTCTTGTAGCGTTGTTCCATGAGAGCAATGGCTGTGAAATCATCAACATCTTCCGCAGTCAATCTACCTAAAAGTTTTTGGGGAAGTGCTCCTCCTTTAGACCAATCCCAGTTTTTAGAAAGCCAGTCTCCTAATTCAACTTTACTTAAAGGACCGTCTTTTTCTAACTCTTTGATCTTCTCATTTATTTCAGTTGCATAGATAGTTTCTCCATCTCTTTTACGTGATGCCCATGTCTTTTTAGCTTCTTCTAATTTAAGAAGAATATCTCGCATGACTTCACCACCTGTTTCACTACCTCCAAGTTTTTCGATAAGTAGCTGGTTATATTTTTTAACTCCATCAGTATTGGTATACAATATCTCTTCGATATTATCCCAACCAGCAGTTCCTTTACTTGTACTATCAACAGCTTCAAGTAAAAAGAACTCCCAAGCTCTGGCTTTGTTGCCATTAAACTTACCTAAGTTATTATTAACCCAAGCTTCAGCAGATCCAAAGTGATCACTAGAAACATTGAGTGCAGTATTAACATGCGCTCTTAGTAACCTGTCGTTCTTAAGACTGTAATTACCAGTAACATCTGTGACTGCTTTTGAGAGGAAGTTTTTTTCTATTTCATCAAACTTATCTTCTGTTCTAGCTTTTATATAACCACCGTTATATCCCAGCTCGGACATGTTGTAGGTAAATCCTCTACGGAATTGATTAAAAGCTGCTAAAGCTTCTCTTTCATTATTAAATCCATCAGGGTAATTCTTCTCAATAAAAGAGTTGAATTGACTGTTTAACATGTTCTTGCTATCAAGCATAAACAAGTCTCTGTTCTTAGCTAGTCTGACTCCATCTTGACTCAACCATTTTAAGGTTGCATTATCATTATTCTTAGTAGCTTCAGCTTCTATATAGTTATACCCAGCATCTATTTCATATACATTTTGAATATTCTCATTAATAGTCTCAGTCAGATCGGAAGGTACATTATCCCAACCATCCGCTGTATTCCTATCGAAGGCATTATCTTGAAGACCCTCGAACATCTTTTTAGCTTTAGGAGAGAAGTCGATAAGTTCTTTAACAATTTTTAAAGGCATCTCAGCATTTTTTAGCCGAGTTTGATCATTCTCTTGCTCTAACTCTTCACGCCTGTCATAGCTTCTATTAACAGGATCGTAGGTCAACCCTAAAGCAGCTGCAAAATCAGCTGACTCTGTAAATTCAAATCTTGGTTGTACCATTTAGCCACCCCAGATTCCGAATCCACCAGACCCACCAGCTGTAGCTATAGATGAAGCTATTGATAATCCATCCATTAACATGGCTGCTCCAACATTTTGCATAACTGGTTGAGGTGGTGCAACATCAGGAATAGGTTGGAATGCAACTTTGGCAAATGCCTGATCTTTAAATTGTTTATATTGTGCTTGTTGTTTTCCTGTCTTCTTAGCTAATTCTCTATCGTTTAAAACAAGCTGTCTTGATATCTCAGATACATCTCTTCCATACTTAGCAAATTCCATTGCTCCTATTCTTCTTGTAGATTTACCTGTTTGACCAGATGCTACAAGTTTGGAATACTCACTATTTTGGAATACTTTTCTAAATAGATCTTGATACTTAACTTGAGCTTGACCCCTTGCATTGTCCATCGCTTCTTGCTGATCGACAACAGACTGAGCCATTGCTAAGTTAACATTCTCACTATCTTCTTGGTACTTAACTAGCTGGGCATTGTACATGGAAGTGGTTTGATTCCAATTCCGTTCTCGCCTTTCTATTTCGTACTTATATCTTCTGCGAGCGTTTGCATTAGCTGTTCTCGCTGCTGCTCCTAGGCACACGGCAAAACTCCATAAAAGGTAATTGATTGGGTCCGTGATTTAATTCCCTCAAAAATTTGAACCCGAGGAATCTGAGTAGTTTTATATGAACTCTGTTTCGTTTATCAACGATGTTCCAGAGCAACTTCTCTTGTCTACTTTCCACATATCTTTTTGCTTCTCTAGCAAAAGTAGTGGGATATTTTTTTATAGCTGGGGTACATAGCATCCAGATTCTGCCATCAGGTTGTACGCCTGCGACCCCTGCTAATTCACCGTTTGGAACAGTAAAGAATACTGTCTGTCCCAACTGAGCACATTGAGGAATTATTTCAACAGGATCATGTCCATGACCCTCTTCAACTTCTCTACGGTCATCTGGTAAAAGATTGGAAGCTACAGCTAGTGCAGCTTCCTCAGTTATTTGATGTATAAAATTAGACACGCCTATAAAATCTATTGCTGTAATCTCCTTCCCATGCATATGAAAATATTGTGGCTGGGGATGGATGTGATGATTGAATATTTATTTGTAAATTTGTATTTCTCTCATAACAAGGTATAGTCTGCTGAACTTCCTCAACAACTGGTAATCTACTAGCTGCTTGGTCGTCAGCTATAGCCAGTTCTTTTAGATCTGTATAATCTGGTTTCCCGGATCTGGTTAATTTAGTTTCATATACTCCTACTGGTCCAAAGTTAACCTTTAACCTGTGAATAATTAATGAAGCTTTAGTATCAGCTCTAGTTTTATTTCCTTGTATTGAAGTTGTATATATAGTAGGTAGTTGTATATCCATGTCATATAGATATCCAATTATAAATGTCTCTCCAGACCAGTCCCCATCAAGCTCCATATTGGAACCATTAATAGTTATTAGTCCATAGCGTCCAATATTATTCCCTGTATCCGTATCATAAGCAACTAATTGAGTTGTACTTTCTAATCCTACAGGTTTAGCTTTAGTAGATTTACCATTACTGAATGTCCAACCAGTACTACTGGTGGAATGATCTAAATGTACCTTAAAATCATCGTCGTCAACAGTTATAAAATGACCATTATCATCTAGTTTTAAAGCTAGTTTTAACATCTGATCTTTATTATTATTACGAACAATAAGGTATAAAGAATCATCCATCATGCAATGGTACTGGAGGGTTCCAGTTACATTCCAAGTAAACCAAGCTTGCATCATCCTCCCTTCACTCGTTCCAAAATATCTAAATCCGAAAAGTGTTGAGGAATTTTTTTGACTAAAAAATACGACTGAGTTCTCTCTAGATTCTGAGATAATACTTATATCTTTTGGTAGTGAAGTTGATATAGGTTTACTTTGATCAACAACATCAGGCTCACCTTGCTTAAGCACGTTAGACATTTCGAAGAATCGAGAATACTTATTAGCGTTATCTAAGAAAGCAACAGTTGTACCCAATGAAATTGGATTAGTTTTGTTATTAAAGTTATATGTAGAAACTGAATTAATTTGAGCAGTCTGAGGACTTAAAACATCAGAGTCTGTAGTTAACATAAACTGCTGATTTTTAGTAAATAATAATAATCCAGTATTTATTTGAATACCATCGTAGACAATAGCTGGGTATTCAGAACTACAAGATAAATCAATAACATCAGAAGGTGTAAATGTTGTAGCCGTCTTAGACCAGAAGTTAAAAAAGTCTCCCGGACGAGACATAATTATATTTTCATCACTCAACATAACCATACGGTTTCTAAAGAAAACCATCTTGTTAATCTTATAACCAACAAACGATGGTTCTGGATTAGTGATGTCGTCTCCTACTGGAGAGTTATCCCATGTAACTTGAGATACTGTGAAAGTTCCATTAGCTTCCCTAACCATTTGGATAGGCATAGTAGACTTATCAAACTCTATGTTTCTCCCGGGTTTATTACACTCTTCCCAAACTCCATCTCCATCTTGGTTGTTGTTACCAAAGAACTTTACATAGTAATCATCTTCATCAGCTTCGCTATTAGCTACTTTGACAACATATCCATGTTTACATTGATCTGGTAGATCAGTTACATTCTTCACTTCGCTGGACATAACTCTAAGTAAGTCACCAGCTACAGCAGTTATATTAAAAGCTCCTGATGCTCTAGTTATATATAAACCATTACCTATTTGCTGAATATTAGCAGAGGTAAAATTACCAGTATCTATAATCTCTTGCCTGATTTCTCCAAGAATACTTTCAGCAGTAATAGCAGTTTCTGTATCAAATGGAGTTGGGTTAGGTCTGATTAAACCTAAGTTAGCTTGTACTTGTGTAGTACTTATAGCTTCAACAGTTATCTTATAGTATCCATCTCTCATCCATACATAGAAGTAGTCTCCCTGTTGCCAGCCTGTACCTCCATATAACATATCGTAGGTTGTGGTATATCTTGCTTGATATGTAGTTGTAGCATCACTACCAGAACCAGTTGTATAAGGTACTGATTGTCCAACAGTTCTAATTCGGAAATAGAGATTTTCACCTCTGTTAACTGAATTATTACTGGAGTCTTTTACATCTAATGTATAGGTGTGACTTCCAGATACAGCTTCATCTGTAAGACTCTGACCATCAGTTGCGTTAAAAACACGAGTACCAACATTAGGCGCATAAGCATCCCTACCATCCCCAGCTGTGTCATCACATCTTGTACTTTGTGAAGGTCTGCTTGAACGAGCAACCATACCTCCACCGGAATCACAATAGTTATTACTAGATTTAATTAGCTCAACACTTATCCTTGTAGCTGTAGAAACTGATGTCAAATTAGTGTTGTCATATAAATTACATGCGTACTGCCTAGCATAGGAAATAGCTTTTAAATCTATAAATACTTCATTCGGTCTAACTGTTTCAACAGTACTAGACATAGCTACAGTCTTTGTTCTGTTAGTTATAAAGGTGTAGTCGTTTAAAGTTAAAGTTTGGAGATCTTCATCATCTGTATGAGTTAAATAGTTTGTTAGTTGAGTAGCAGTATTAGTGTCATAGTTAACTACCATCTCTGCGCCGTCACTACATCTCCATACATTGATGTCTCCAGCTCTACTGATCTGTCCTATATATTGTTCGTTCTCATCTCTGTAATAAGAAAACCATCTACCATTGGTGCTGGAGTTATTAGTACCATCACTAAGGGAAGCAACTAACTTTCCCCCGGGACGCTTCATTAATCCGTGAGTAATATCAGGTATTACATTTGTTGCAACACTAACTTGTCCCGGAATTTTAAGCTCATCTGGCTGTTGTGATAGTCCTCCATTTAGCGTTGGTATATTTTGTGTAATACTTGCCATTATCTATGAAGTGAGTTGTAAGGTTGGTAAGATTTATATCCTGAGTTATGTGGAAATCCAAAGAAAGAATGATCTCCCTGATTACATTCGTACTCAAGTAATGCTGCTCTATTAGTTCCTTCTTGTACTTGTAATAAGGAAACTAATTCTTTATTAGATACAAGCTGAGTAGCTGCTCTAGTTGATGCGCGTGAAATAATATATCTTTGAAATACTGAAGGAATATCTACAAAGTTATAGAGGTAGACAATATCTAATTCCATATCGTGATCAAACACATCTGTATGATCTACTAAGTCATAAAGAACTCCGTTCCTTTTAACTAAATCCATGTGCTTATCAAATTGTCCATCAGTTAAGTCATATCTAAGGTAGTCCTGTGGTACTGGTATTTGTCCATTTGTATTAGGAGAAACCTTTACATGATCTTCTGTATTAAAATGCCACCCTTCGTTTAGTACATCTTTAGTAACTTCAGTTAGGATATTATGTATAAAAGATATTTCTGGATTATCAAAATTAAGGGTTGTTATTGGGGATTGCCCTATGCTACCCAAGATAGAATTAACTGCGGATAGTTCGGTATCGGTTGCTATTGGTGTAGTCATAGAAAAAAAAAAGGGACCCGAAGGTCCCGTATAAATGTATAAATTAGAATGCAGATGGTGCGGATGCGCCAACGTATAATTCTACAGAAGCAGCAGGATTTAAGTAATCTGCTCCCATTGCGAGACGCCCTAAAATTACGTCTCCTTGGTAGACCACGGATATGTCTCCGCTTGTTACCTGTACTTGAGGACCGATTGCTTCTACTACACCAGCAGCTTCCTTCTGGAAGATTAATCCACAAGACTTAGCTCCTACTTCAGCAGCAGTACCATAGTCGTTGTTGATTCCTGTTGATGCACCTGATGCGTTCTCAAGTGTGTTACCAATTCTGTCACCCATGTTAGATGGTGATGTCTTACCTGTAGTACCACCGAAGGCTGTACCATACTTGCCAAGGAAAGGAATATTCATTGACTTGTAGATCTTGATTCCAGCGATTTCTACAACTCCATTACCACCCTGTAATGCAGAACCTTGAACGTCTCTATTAACAAGACCGTTAGATGCTACATCAGTTATAAGTGAATAATATTGTCTTGGGTTTAACACCGCGCATCTACCAGCAGAACTGACTCCTTTTTCATCTAAGGCAGCAGCAGCGTCATAGAATGCTGTTACTAAGTTGCCTGCGTTGAATGCGTCAGAATCATTAGTTGTTGCACCAACTCTGATCTGTGTTCCACCGGGTTCAGCGAAGTTTGTCTTCGTGATTGGAGAAGCCACTCTTGCTCCTCTTGTAATTGCTCTAAAGATTAAGCGGTCATACTTCTCAGCAAGAGCGTAACCGATCTTACGAGAAATTTCTCCTCTCAATTCGTAGTGAGCAAGTGTCTCATCTAGTTCGTAAACGAACGCACTAGAGATTAGAAGATCATCAACTGTGATTGTCTTCTCTGCAACTGGAGGTGCTCCGTCGCTATTACCTAATATGCTGTTTCCGGGAGTATGGTACTCGGCTGTTGTTGAACCTGTGTAGATGAACTGAAGACTCTTACCGTTCTTCAAAGTTCTCTTCATTACCATGTCACGTGCAATTGCTTCGTGCTGGAAGCCTTTGAACATTTCTCCACTAAACAATTTAAGGTAAAGTGCGCGTGCATCACCAGTACTATTTGATTGACCCTGACGAGTTAGATTGGTCGTTAGGGTACCGTCCTGATGTGCCATTATTTAGCTTAAAGTTAAGGGTATATTTGATCGTCTACGTACGTAAAAAGTTGTGAGTCTTAATTGGACTCATTGATATTTGTGGTCTTTTCCCACCGTCGACGGCATAAAGGTATCCTCCGTAGAGGGCTTTAGCCAAATTGAGTAGGGAGGAATTGAACCTCCCCAAGATCGCCTAACCGATTACTCTTGTGTAAGCAACGCCACGATATACGAAAGTAACTTTCATGGTTATCTCCATATACTAAGCCCCGTTCCATGCTTAGTCGTCATGCGTCCCCGAAGGGATGAACGGACGTGTCTTTATATTCTGTAGTGACCTACATCATTTTGATATCTCATTCCTAAATAAGGAAGAACATTTTTTTGAAAAATATTAAAAGCAATAGTGACTCTAAGTTCATCGGTGTTGTTAGGTTCAACCCAATGTTTTACATCACTATTAAAATAAGTAAAGGTACCCGGGAAATGATTCTCAGGTACGTCAATATCAAAGCTTGTACTTATAGGTGGTCCAGATAAAAAAATATTTCCTGCAAAAGTTTGGGAAACATTATCTGTTAGATGTTCAGGTTGATGCTGATGTGGAGCAATCCCTTCACCTCTTCTAAAAATATTTGCCCAACAATTAATAGTACATTTACCAAACAAGTCTTTAAATTTTGGGACAAGAATACTACCCATAGGTTCCATATATAAATAGTTAAACACGCTATGCCTTCCTGTTAGTGAGTCTTCACTTGTGCCGGGGTAGGTGTCTGGTCCTAATGATTTAACGTAGTCTTCTGTCTCAATAATGTAATCAGATATTTGTTTAGCTTCTTCTTCAGTAATGAAATGTTTTTCAATACGAAGGATCTCCTTCTGGTTCTTTGAATTTTTCACCTGTAAGTGCTTCTTCTAGTGATTGATATTCTTCTTCTTTTTTCTCTGGCTCCGGTGCGAAGTAAGTAACCGATGCTTTTACTTTGTCAGATTGATGTGGCATATTATTCCAATGGCGCATTACGCCGAACATAATAAAAAAATTTGTAATTAATGTTGTATAGGTTATAAAATTTTTCAATTCATTTTTCTAACATTGAAGCTTAAGGAAACTCGGTACCCATCGACTCTGTTAGGAGACTTAGGTACCAAGTGATCTAAGGTGCTTGGAAATATAATTAAATCCCCCTCTTCAACATCTAATATGAATTGTGAATTTTGATCCCATATTCCATTATTAACTTTAATACCTTGTGAAGAACAAACATACCCATAAGTATTGTTGTCGCGTACAAAGATAGCAGGATGGTCTTTATCCTTATCATAATTAATGTAGTAAATTCCAGATAAAATATAAGGCATGTGATTATGAGTTTCTTGGTACATCCCGGGGGCGTGTACATTAAACCAAGTTTCTAGTTCAAACTCAAAAGGATCAAAGTTATAATAATCCAGTACTTTTTTACACTCTCTTTTAATCTGTGGTATCACATAGCTTTTGCTATTTTCATATACTTCCTCTTGCCATGTATTACAAAACATTGCCCATGGTGCTTTTTGAGAATCGTTATTACGAAAAGATTTAAGTAGCTTTGGTAGTACAAGTTTCTTATAACTTTGATGATTTTCTATTTTGCTTATATATATTGGATTACTAAATAGGGGGATGAATTTTGTCAAGCAATTTGTGGTGCTGTTAGAGCAATTTGTGTTGAGTCACTTGAAGCTAAGTCAAGTGGGAAGTTGTGAGCGTTACGCTCGTGCATTACCTCGAAGCCGAGGTTTTGTCTGTTCACAATGTCAGCCCATGTAGGAATGACCTTGCCATTTACATCTACTACTGACTGGTTGAAGTTAAAACCGTTAAGGTTAAACGCCATGGTGCAAATGCCCATAGAGGTCAGCCATATGCCAACCACCGGCCAAGTAGCAAGAAAGAAATGTAGAGAACGGCTATTATTGAAAGACGCATATTGAAAAATTAATCTACCAAAGTAACCATGTGCAGCAACTATGTTATAAGTCTCGCCTTCCTGACCAAACTTATAGCCGTAGTTCTGTGATTCACTTTCCGTAGTCTCCCTAATGATCGAGGAAGTAACAAGTGAACCGTGCATAGCACTAAACAAAGAACCACCAAACACGCCCGCAACTCCGAGCATATGAAAGGGGTGCATAAGGATGTTGTGCTCCGCTTGGAAGACAAACATAAAGTTGAATGTTCCACTAATTCCTAATGGCATACCGTCAGAGAATGAACCCTGTCCGAATGGATAAACTAAAAAGACTGCAAGAGCTGCGGATAGTGGTGCTGTATAAGCAACAAAGATCCAAGGTCTCATTCCAAGTCTGTATGAAAGTTCCCATTGTCTGCCTGCATAAGCTGCAACACCTATAAGGAAGTGAAAGACAACAAGTTGATATGGTCCACCGTTATATAACCATTCGTCTAAGGTTCCGGCTTCCCAAATTGGATAAAAATGTAGTCCGATTGCGTTAGAGGAGGGGACGACTGCTCCTGAAATAATATTGTTTCCATAGATTAAGGAACCGGAAACTGGTTCACGTATGCCATCTATATCTACAGGCGGTGCTGCGATGAAGGCGAGAATAAAACATGTAGTGGCTGCTAGTAAGCAAGGAATCATTAGCACACCAAACCAACCTACGTATAGGCGGTTCTCTGTGCTAGTGACCCACTCGCAAAACCTCTGCCAGTTGCTACTACTGCGTTCTCTTGTTACTGAGATTGCAGCCATTAGAATATACCGGGGATAATTTGACCGGTTGATACGTAGGCTCCTAGAGCTGCTACGAAGCCAAGCATTGCTGCCCAGCCATTAAATCTTTCTGCTTCTGGTGTCATTAGTTTTTGTTTTGGTAAAACTTGTATAGGGGGTTCGTACGCATACTCGTTTTCGAGCAGCGTATCAAGATCTTTAGTCTTCATTTATTTTTTAAAATATTCTTAATTGTTTTCTTTTGCTTTTCCATTGTGTCTTTTACTTTTTTATAGTTTTTAAAAACATTTGCAAAAGATTCAACAACCCCTTTATTTTTGTTAGTCATTTTAGAAATTCACATCTGATCTATCTAATTTTGCTATGAGATCTGCTCTATATGCAGGATCGTTTTCATATTTAGGGTCGTTCATAGCTGCGACTAATTCAGCTTGACTTCTAAACACATCACCTTTGGAGTCAGCCTTCTTGCCGGATAGCATTCTGCCTTCATATCCATTAGCGTCATTGTATTTAGATTGGAGAGCTGACACTCCCAACTTGATAGCATCGACATTTCCAGATGCTACTAAGCTGTCAAAGGCATCAACCTCTTTTTGCTCAAGGTTATTTGATGCCCATGATATTAAGTTGTCGTACTTTTGCTTTCCACCAACTGAGTTCTGTATTGAATTTATCTGAGCTTCAGTTACATCAGGTCCATCCTCTTGTGGAGGAGCATTCTTTTGCATCTCTAAGTATGCACTTACTAAATCTTGACTACTCATCTCAGAAAACTTTTCAATAGTCTCCTTGGATAAAGTGTTGTCGTTAGCGTAGTACTCATTAGTAGCTTCAGTTAGTAGAGCAACAGCTGGAGTTTCCTCAGCCTTTGGTTCCTCTTCCTTTACTTCTTCGGTGGTTTCTTGGTTTTCTTGTACGGCATCTTCTTTTGTTCCTAATTTTTTTTGGAGTTCAAGGTAAGCATTCTCTAAATCTTTAGCATCTTTATACTTACCAGCTAGCAGTCCTTCTTGTTCTGCCTGTAACTCTTCACCAACCTTAAGAGAGTCTTGTTCTTCTGGAGTCAAGACTTCTGTTTCAGGTTCGGTGTTTACTGTTAATGTCTCTGCCATTTATTGTTGAGGTGGTTGTGCTTGTTCTTCAGGAGCAGTCAGTTCAGGATTCTTACTTGGGTCCATCATAGGAGTACCAGCTAATTGTCCTGCTTGGTCTACCATTGCCTGTTGCATCTGTGCTTGCTGTGCTTGCTGCTGTTCTTGTGCCATCTGTTCTTCAGTCTTAACTAGATTAAGAACGTCGATACCTTGAGAAGCAGCGAGTCGTTTGATTGCTTCAAGAGGATTGAGGTATTGCATCAATGCTTCTGGTCCTAAAGTCTGTGCGATAGTACCAACGAATTGAGTAAGTGACTCTCTGTCTTGTCCTCTTCCTAAAGCATTAACACCAGCTACGATAGTAGGTCTGACAATATCCTTTGGAAGTTTTGGTAATTGATTAGATCTTTGTAGAACTAATAGTGTTCTATCGAGATAAGGTATTAAGAACTCAACAGTTAACAACGAGAATATCCCGCCGAGTTGTTGTTCAAGTTCCAACTGTGTAAGGCGTACCTCCTCAGCTGTAACTCTTTCCGCCTGCCTTATGTTCATCACAAGGAAAGCTTCAAGTAATCTTTTCTCTATAGCGTTTGCCATATTTGCAGCCGTTGAAAAATCAGCAGTTTTTCCTACTTGAATTACTGCAACATCTTCTGGTCTACCTTGAACGATGGCTCCGTTCCCAGCCTTTGCAATGGTGGCTGGCTTGGTAGTTGAACTAGGTGAGACAAGGAAAACAACTTTGCTTGCAGCAGCTGCTCCCTCTATAAGACTCTGACTCAAACCGTCGAGTGATTTTAAATCTCCTAAAAATTCTTCTACTCTTCCACGACCATAGTCTTCTCCGTCTACGGTATTGAACCTTAGTGGTAGCCAAGGGCTTGCCTTCTTAGGTGCAGTACTTCTAGTGTCTGGAATAATTTTATCAAATGCTTCTTGATGCCATTCCCATCTACCATTATCGGTAAGTTTGACATGGGTATATACTGTGACATCATCGTGAGTACCATCTGACTCATCAATACCTGTATTAGGTTGAAGAGTTGGTAACTCTATATCTAAAACTTCACGAGCTATAAGTTCCTTAGTGACTATCTCTAAGACATTTCCATTTCCGTCTCGGTTTATAACGTATCTAGTTAAAGGAAAAGTTTTAATCCCATCTTTGCCCATAAAGACAAGAGCATTACCACCAACAATTAAATGTTTTAATGCTTGGTGTATTGCTACTCGATCATTACTAGCAGCTATATAATCCATGACCATTCTCTCCATCTTAGAGAAAGAGAGATCTATATCACTTCTTATTTCTGGGTCAAACTCCTCACCTAGTTTGTCGTCCCTTACTTGTAGCTTGAAGAAGCTAGTCTGTGGCGGTAGAACTGCAAGCATAAGCTTCGCAGCTAAAGTAACCACACACTTAGCTCCGACTGATTGCCAAGGAACCGAGAGAGATTTGTGATGTTGCTTAGTCGATGTATCGTCATCAATTAAATACGGCAACGTGAGCTTTGAGCAATCAACTGCCGTGTCAAGGAACTGTTGACGGGAAGTTGATAGCTTGTTATATCTCTCGCGTGCAGTCATTACTGTAATCCTGTAGGTGTAGTATTACCTGTATTCAAAGAGCTTGTTAAGCCTGTTGAAGCTGGATCTTTTTTAATTCTTAAGTCTCCTGTACTTCCCTTCTTACCTTTCTTGCTACCTAACTTAGAAGCAGCTTGCTTAACAGTTGGGTTAACTGGTTTAACTTTAGCTGCTGGTAAAGGCTCTGGCATTGGTGGTGGTGGGGGAGGAGTAGGAGCTGGGGGTAGTGGTGGTGGTGGGGCTGGTGATCTGTTTCCTCCAAATACACACATTAGATTTCTTCCTCCATGATGGATCTTATATATTCAATAACGCTAGATTGTCCAGCGCGGTACATAATAGTGTTTATGTCTTCTTTAGGATGGATTGGTTTCCAACCAAAATTTTCCTCAAGTCTATCTATAAGCTTGTCAAGTCTTTCGTTGTGAAGCTTAAGCGTATTGAGGGAGATTTCTGTTGTCATGCTCAAAAAAAGCTGGCATTCTTCCAGCTTTGGTGCCGTTTAATTGTGGGGCTTTGCCTTCATACATAAGGCGGTCACTAGCATCGAGCCAAAATTTTTTGCTCAAATATTTATCGTCATGTATCACCTGTAACGGTTGCATAATCCAATTAATAGTTGCCTTTCTTAGTTTGTCTAATGACTGACTAGGTTGAAGTCCTAGCTCTGCACAGACTAAGGAGTTTGTTGCTACGTGGACTTGTTCGTCCCGGGAGATGTCTGCGGAAACAGTCATCAACCCAGCATCTCCATTGAATCTAAAGAAAGGTAAGAGTACAAAAAATATTGCCCTCTCAATAACTAATGCTTTTGTAATTGTATGGTCAGGATGAGCAAGCCATGCATCTCGTAGGCGTAAAGCTTCAGCTTCGGCTTTGTCATCTACGCCGTGGGCGTTGGTGATATATCCGAGAGCAAGGTCATGCTTTATCTCATCCTTTACGTTTGATTCCAGTAGTTCTCTAGATTTTTTAGGAATCTCAGAGAGAGCTTCTGATATAAAGTCGCCAACTGGAAGTTCCATGTGGCGTATTGCAAGAGCACGGTAGATGGTTTCTTCTGCT
>Ga0209232_1000812_pt1 | contig 18051 bp, 13 predicted proteins | sample ETNvirenome_2_60_FD_184066 | JGI IMG/M metagenome (GOLD analysis project Ga0209232, IMG submission 184066) | Marine viral communities from the Pacific Ocean - ETNP_2_60 (SPAdes) (version 2) | ecosystem: Environmental > Aquatic > Marine > Oceanic | place: Pacific Ocean | collected 2013-06-22
CGACGACCAATATCGCCAGACCCGCCATTACACCGCCCACGGCAGCCGGATTTCGGCACGGAAAAGCGCGGGCGACAGCTTGGTTTCAAACGAGCTGGCCCCGCCAAAACGCGCCGACAGCCGTTCGGCGACATTGCACAGCCCGATCCGGCTGCCCGGCCGCGAAGCGCCTTCGTCGATCGAGCAGAGATCATTTTCGACCCGGATGCCGAGCTGGCCGCCGTCGCGCCACGCGGTGATGCGGATCCCGACTTCGCCGGTGCAGGGCTCGACGCCATGCCTTACCGCATTTTCGACCAGCGGCTGCAGGATCAGATTGGGCACCAGCGCGTGCAGTGCGGCTTCTTCAACGTCGATAGTGAATCGCATGCGGTCGGGAAAACGCTCGCGCTCGATCTCGAGATAATCTTCCTGCAATTCCAGTTCGGCCGCCAGCGTCACGTCCTTCATCGGATCGAGTTCGAGCGTCTGGCGAAGGAAGGCCGACAGCGAGACCATCATCCGCTGCGCCCGCGCGGTCGCCCCCTCCTCGACCAGCCCCATCGCGGAATTGAGCGTGTTGAACAGGAAATGCGGGTTGATCTGATAGCGCAGCGCCCGCATCTGCGCCGACAGCGCCTCTTCGCGGGCGAGCGCCAGACTGCGTTCGCGGTCGCGGACATCGAAGCTGTAGATCATCGCGATGTAGAGGCACGACCAGCCGAAAAACATCGCAGTGCTGGAAATCATCGTGTGCCCGAACTGGACATTATCGAACACCCAGCTGACCGGCCGCACCATCCACAAATAGATGAAAATATCGAAGACGCTGTAGATCGCCGCGGCGAGGATCGAGAAGGTGAAGGCAACCAGAACTTTGATAAAAATCGATGCCGCGCGCAGCCGGAACAGCAGCGCGGTGACCACCAGCGTCAGCGCCGCGCCGAAACTGTTCAGCACCACCTTGCCGAATGCCGATGCGATCGGGTCGGTGCCGACGATACCCCAGAGCAGGCTGTCCGAAACGAGCACGCAGAGCCAAAACAGCGCCGCCAGCTTGACCGTCGTCGCCGTGATCGCCTTGCGTTCCTGCATCGTTGCGGGTGGCGGCGTGACAGACGCGCGCCCGTCGCCCGGCGGCGGCGCGTCTGATTCCGCCGTCCGCGCTTGAACGCTGGTCATTGCCGACAAGCCATTGGTAGAAAACCCCGCCCGTTCATTGTGCCCGGCAAGCCAATCGCCGGTTTCCCCCTCATCCTTCGTTGGCATTGCGATAGCATCACCGCGCCATGAAACATATCGATCCATCATTCTATCCCGCGCCCTATTCGGCACTGAGCGGCTTTGACCGCGATGACCAGACCATCGTCCTGGTGACCATATCGCGGTTTCAGGGCGAAGACGCCATTTCGCGAATAAAATCGGCTCTCCCCGGATCGGACATCATCAACTTGTCGCAGCTCTATATTGACCGAAATCTGAGCGATCCGGTGCCGCCGCCATCTGTGCTCACCCATCGACAGCAGGAAATTCTGGACTATCTGCTGCACGGCATGTCCAACAAGGAAATCGGCCGCAAACTTGGCTTGTCGCATTTTACGGTGCGAAATCATGTGTCGAACATCTTGCGCATCCTGAACTTTCCCTGTCGCCGGGAAATGCGCCGCTCGCTGGGCGCGAGCCACGCCGGGCCAACCTATCCCACCGCTTTGGTCGCATAGCCGCCGCGCACCAGTGTGCGCTCGGCCGCCCCCGGATTTGAGCGGCCAGCCCAGCGACCTTGCGCGCCGACCATGATCGACCGAGCCCGGCGCCCGATCGAGCGCGGAATATGATAAAATCAGCCCCTGCATCGACGCCATCCTGAGAAAACTATCGACATCACGACCCTAGCCGAGCTTGGGAACGAACCCAATGCGACCGCGTGAACCGGTACATGGCAGGGGCCGTGATGCTGCGCCGCCGACAGGGTCGCCGGCTGGGGCATCGCCCGCTTAATCCAGCGTCATCGATGCTGACGGCGCCGCCGCGCTGGCTATCGCGGTGCCGTCCCGCATCGTGGATCGCCCGGCGCCACGAACTCCAACCGTTCGATCAGCGCGAAGCCGGCAAGCGCCTTGTCGCCAGCTGGGAAACGAATTTCCAATCGGCTGTTCTTGTCCTTGCCCAGCTCGATCAGCCAGCTGCCATCTTCCCTGACCCCCGGCGGCGCGTAGGGCGGGCCGACGCCGCGGCTTGGATAGAAAGTGACGCCGCTGCCATGCAATTGTCCGGCCGGATGCTCGCGGGCGTCGCCAGGGTCGGTTGGTCGCATGGGTTCGACCGGCCCCGACAATGTCACCACAACGTTGCCGCGCATCAGATGGGATTGTCCGACTTGCAGCGATTGCCAGGGCCGCCGCAGGCGCTCTCCGGCGTAAAACGCAAAGCCGATACCGTTCAGACAATGATAGCCGGGACCGCCCGTCGGCGCCGCGGGATAGAGGCCGGGGTAAAAGGGGTCGTCGAACGACTCCACAAAGGCTGCTGCGCCGCGATCAGGCTTACCGGCGGCGAACCCGGCGGGGCGGATACAGGCAGGCGGGTTGGCGGCGTCCACCCGGAAGCGCGAAAGAATCGCCTTGTCAGCCTCGCTTCCATCGAACGACGGAGACGCGATGATCAGCATCGACTGCAAGCTGTCCGGTGACATCGAAGCATATTGCGTTGCAATTGCATAGCGCACGTCCCCATCGCGAAAACCCTCGCGCGCGAAAATCGCGTCACCCGCGCCGCTCTGCGGCAGCTCGCCCCGATAGCGAAACGCCAGGGTCAGATTCCCCAGCCCGATGATGTCGGTTTTGGAGGTGCCGCCCGGCGACGCCAGCGACGAAATGGGCAACAGCGCAGGCGTCGCCGCGACCATATAATCGTCGTTGATGATGCGAAAGATACTGCCGACGACATGCGCCGCCTCGTTCGGCTCCACGGCGATCGACAGGTCCCCTTCGCAAAGGATCAGCGGCCCGTAAGCTCCATATTGAGGGGGCGACAGGGGTGGCAGCGTCGCCTGCGCCGGGCCGCCGAGCATCAGCCCGAGCGCGGCGAGATATGGCAGGCATTTTGTCCCGATCATGGCGCTTCCGTCTCCACTGCGATGCCGTTTCGCCGCAGCCACGATGCGACAGCCCGCCGCCACCGCAATGTTTCCGCGTTCAGCAGGCGGTCGGGGGTCATGAACAGATAGCGCTGAAACGTCTGCCCCTGCGCGTTGCGCGCGGCGGGCGGCGCGCCGGCTTCGAGCAGCATCCATACACGCCTCGGTTCGTTGATCTGTGCCGCGACGTGCAGCGCCGTGTTGCCCATGACATCAGCCTGCGTGACGCTCGCCCCCGCGGCCAGCAGCATCGTGAACTGGCGCTCGCGCTCGGCCAGCATCGCCGCCATCAACGGCGTGCGCCCGCTGATGCGGTTGCGGGCATCGGGTTTCAACCCGCGCGCCAACAGCAATTCCAGATAGGCCGGATTGCGCGCCATCGCGGCATAGTGCAGCGCGGTATCGCCGTCAGGGTCGGGCAACAGCGGGTCGGCCCCCGCATCCAGCAGCTTGCCGACCATGTCAGGATGCGCGCCGTCCAGAATCTGCTGAGACATGGGGGGCCGACCGGTCGCAGCCGGGAGGATCACGGCCGCGCCATCCGCCCGAGGCACTTCGCTCACGGCAGAGGCAGCGATGCACAGACAGCCCCAAAGCAGCTGGGGGGTCAGCGCGCCATGTCCCATATTCCATATCGCCATCGCCCGGGCATCCACTTAAACCGCCGAAAAACAAAGGCTAGCGATGCACCAGTACGCCAACGCCTCTGCCGCCCGGCGACGGCGCGCCTTATCCCGACGGCGGACGATGCAGTCACCCAGCCCTTTCGGCCAACACAGTCCAGACGGGAGAGCGATCGGATGACCAAGCGCTGCACGGGATTGGGAGCGATCCGCCGATCGGCGCTCGCCGTCATGGGCTTGCTGGCGGCAGGGACCGTGAGTCTGTCGGCGGCCGAACCCGCGGCCACGGAACCAGAAACTTCGCCGGCCTTTCGGCAATGCATCCTCAACAGCGGCGGCGTGACCGCGGCGATGCAGGATTGCATGGCCGACGAATATCGACGGTTCGATCGGGCGCTGGGTATCGCTTATCGCGATGCGCTGCGCCGCGCGTCCGGGACCGGCGCCAGGTCGCAGATGCGCGATGCACAGCGAGCCTGGCTGAAGGACCGCTGGACCGTTTGCAGCAAAGAAGTTGAACAATCAGGCATGGCGGGCGGCTCCGGCGGCGCGTTGATCGAGGACAGCTGCCGGATCCGTGTGGTTTCCGAACGAACCTTATGGCTACGGCGCCACCCCCAAAACGCCAATCGATGAGAGGGCGTTAAAGCGATGGATACGACCGACGCCGCAAGGTTCCTGCTCTTCTCGGGCGCCGCCTCGATGCTCTTTTCGACATTCCTTGGCTTTCTGATGCTGGTGCCGATGCAGCCGTGGGGACGCCAATTGCTCACAGGTATGAATTTCAAACAGTTTGGCGCCGCCCATCTCGATTGGCTGATGCTCGGGCTGATGCAGGGACTGGCCGGGGGCTGGTGGCGCGGTAACGCGAAACCATGGGAGCGGTGCACCGGTGCATCGCTCCCGTTGCCGCGCCGTCGCCGACGTGCTGATCAGGCATATGCGAATGACCATTATCCGATCCGATGCATCCGGCGGCCTGGTCCGCCCGGCGCTCCTGTTCGCCCGCGTCGCCACGGCTGGCCTGTTCATGGCGCACGCCGCGGTGCGGATCATCAACGGCACCATCCCGCAGTTCGGTTTGTTCATGGAGTCGCAGGGTTTCCTGGCCGGCGAAGCCCTGGTGTGGTTGATCACGATCACCGAACTGATCGCCGGAACGCTGATCATTTTCGGCCGATTTGTGCGCGTGTCGGCTGCGGCGCTGATGGCGATCGCCGTCGGGGGCATCGTCCTGATCCATCGCCATTTCGGCTGGTTCGTGGGCGAACATGGCACCGGCGGCATCGAGTATAGCGCCGCGCTGATCGTCCTCTTGCTGGTGATCATGGCCGACGATCATGATCGCAGTCGCCGCAACGCTCCGCCGCTTTCCCCGTCATGACGGCGCTCCCGCCCTGGCCGTGACGTGCTAGCCCAATCGCGCGGTTGCGCCGTATCGGCAACTGCGCCAGTCTTAGCCATTGATTCCGCTTGTCACAGTCTCTGTACCGACAATGTCCGGCGACACGACATGCCGGCGTCAAGTCCGCCAAAGGGTCGCTTGGTGGCGAAGGGGCTCGCAGCGATGCGAGCCCCTTCCTCTTGATGCAAAAAAGACGAACCAGTACGTCAAGACGCTGGCATCGATCGCCGTGCTGCGCGACCAAACCACCGCTTCCGCCGACCATCGTCGGATGCAGCGGAGTTCCAGCGCCCCATGCAAAGCGTCCCCGCCGAACGGATCCTGGTTGCCGACGATCATCCCGTCTTTCGCGACGGTATGTGCCGCTTGGTCGCCAGCGCATTTCCGCATGCCGACATCGTCGAGGCAGGCAGCGTCGACGAAATCATGGCGCTGGCCAGCGGGGGCGCCGCGCCCGTCCTGTTCATCCTCGACCTGATGTTCCCGGGCATGGATCCACTCGCCACCGTTGCAGCCCTTCGCGGTCAGTTTCCGACGTCATCGCTGATCATCATTTCGATGGCGGACGATGCCGAAACGATCGGGCGAGTTATGCGGCAAGGCGCCGACGGATTCATCGGCAAGGCCATTCCGTCCGACGCGATGGTGTCGGCGATCAAGGCGGTGCGGAGCGGCGATACGCTGGTGCTGGTCCCCGAGACGGCATCGATCGCCCCGCCGCCAACCGCGCGGCAACGGAGCCAGGACTTCACGCCGCGTCAGCGCGATGTCCTGTCGCAACTGGCGATGGGCAAGACGAACAAGGAAATCGGGCGTCAGCTCGATATATCGCCGTTCACAGTCCGCATCCATGTATCGGCCCTGCTGCGGATTTTGGGGGCTCATACGCGATCGGAAGCCGCGGCAAAAGCCAATGCCCTGGGACTGCAATAGGCCCGACTAGCCGGTCGGCAATCGTTCCTGCCGACTGCGTAATGCGGCGATCGCCGACCGTAGCTCGGCGGGCTGGACGGGTTTTTTGAGGATCAGGATGCCCGCATCGGCGATGATTTCCTCGATCGCCATTTCGTCATGCCCGGTCATCACGATCGCCATCGGCGGCGGGCTGACGTGCCGATGCAGCGCAATGCAATCGGCGCCGGTCATCCCGCCGCCGATGTCGAAATCGGTGACGATCAGATCGCAAGGCTGCGCCTGCGGCGGAACGGTCGACCAAGCCGCCACCTGGGCGCCCCATGAACGAAGCAGGTGCGCGGTGGCATCGAGCACATCGATATCGTCCTCGACCAGCAAAACACGCAAATCGTGAAGCGGCGCGGCGTAGCTGTTGTCGCGACCGACGACCTGCGGCACCGCCGCCGCCGCTGCGACCAGCCCGTGGATTGCCACCGCGGTGCCGTGGCCCGGCCGCGAGCGAACTTCCGCGTCAAAAGCCATGAGCGCGCCAAGCCGCCGGACGATCGAAAGCCCCAGCCCGACGCCTTGCGTATCGGCGCTGCCCAATTTGCGGATCTGGTAGAATTCGTCAAACAGCCGGGGCAGATGTTCCGCCGCAATCCCCGGGCCGCAATCGACGACCCAGATCGAAACATATTCGCCGCGCGGGCGGCACCCGATCAGGACCGGGCCACGCGGCGCATATTTGATCGCGTTCGACACCAGGTTTTGCAACATCGTCAGCAACAGCGCCTTGTCGGCGAGGACGACCCGGTCGGATTGAACGAAGCGCAAGTCGATCCCGGCCCATTCGGCGCTCACTTGATTCTGCTGTTCGAGCAGGCGGAACAGCTGGCGGATGGAAACGGGTTCCAGCTTGGGCGTCACCGCGCCGCTGTCGAGCGTCGAAATATCGAGCAGCGAGCGGAACAGTTCGGCGACGCCCTGCAGCGACCGATCGATGCGATCGACGATGCCGCGCTGTTCGGGCGCCAGCCCGGTCTGGGTCAGGCTGTTGAGGAAAAGCCCGATCGCATGCACCGGTTGCCGCAAGTCGTGGCTGGCCTGCGCCAGAAAGCGCGACTTGGCGGTGTTCGCCTCCTCGGCATCGCGGCGCGCCTGCTCTGTGCTGCGCTGCAAGGTCCGGATGTAAAGCGGGACGATCAGGGCGGTGAGCGAAAGCGTGACGACAAGGGGCGGGTTGGCCTGCCAATAGGGCGTCAGCAGCGTGATTGTGGCCAGCGTGATCTGCGCCATGATCGCCGCCACAATCATATAGCGCGACCCGAAACGAAGGCCGTTGCCGACCGTGACCCACATGATGATCGCGTAAACGGGCAGCATCACTACGCATCCCGCGATGATCGCGAATGCCAGGCCGGCATAGTCGTTGGCCATCGAAAACAACCGGCGCGCCGGATAATGGCCCGGATAGCGCCGAACGTTGTAAAGCAGGCCGAGGGCGAGCGGCGTGTAACAGGCGAAATAGCTGAGGACGGCGATCGCCCATGGCTCGATACGATGCTCGGGCGCCACGATGATGCTGGCGACGGTGGCATAAGTCGAGATCAGCACCAGCAGCGCGAGGCGAATCCACGCCTGCTTGTGTTCCAGCTCGTCTTCGACCGGTGTGCTGGCCGCCCGTTGGAACAGGCGCGCTGCCCCGTCACCCATATCGGCGGCGAATTGCCCGTACCGCATAACAACACCCGTCTCTGGACCGATCCGCCAAGCGGCGCGCGGCCCCAGCGCGCGGATTTGATCGCCGACATGGCGGGGCGCAAGCGTTTCGATGCACCATGACATCTTGCCGCGCTGGTGGGCTAGTGCAGCGCGGCGCTGCCCTCACCCCGCGCTGACCGCTAATGGGCCTTGTCGACGGGCCATGCCCGCCCCCCAAAACTGGCACCGTCGCGAACCGGGGAAGCGGCGTCGCGATACCTCCCGCGACGTCGCTTCTCCTTTTCAATCCGGCCCGGATCGCCGCGCCACCCGGTCGGCTCAGAACGCCTGTTTGACGTTGATCAGCACGCCTCGATCGGCCCCAGCCCCGCTGTTGTCGCGATGCGAATATTCGATGTCGACCGCGGTTCGGTCGCCGATCATCATCTCGACCCCAAAGCCCATCAACAGGCGGCTGCGCGCGTAGCCGGTCAGCGGCACGCCATTGAACGGTCCTGATATCTGGTCGAAATAGGCCACCAGTGCTTCGCTATCGCGTTCGATGTCGCGCTGATATTCCAGCCGCAGGCGCGGCAGGAAAAAGCCGTTCTCGACCGCAATCCGGTAATCGATCTTGGCTCCCGCGCCGATCGACGTGAACGCCACATCCTGATCGAGGTAGGTCAGGTCGAACACCGAACCGCTGTTTTCGGTATAGCCGTTCAGCTTGCCGCGCTGGGCGTCGATCCGCGCATAGGGGGTAAAGCGCCAATCGCCGCTTTCGATATCGGCGCCCGCCGACACCGATCCGAACCACTGGCGGCCGCTGCGCGACGAATTGACCAGCGCGCCCGACAAGGTGACATAGCGGCGCAGGTCGAAATCGAGCCACTGGTACCCCGCCAGCCAGTCAATATAGAGGCCGCCGCCGAGCAGGTGACTGCCGTAGATTGCCAGCGTCTTTGCCTCGCCCTCGCTCTGCGACCCGTTGCGGCCGACATCGGTGGTTTCGCGGCCGAGGCCGACCCCAACCCCCGCCGCGAATGACGGGCTGAAGCGATAGTCGGCGCCGAAGGTCACGCCCTCCGATTCAAAGCGTTCGGACGGGCGTCCGGTCTGGGCATCGCGGTCGCCCCAGCGGATCGTGCCGCCCGCCCACACGGTGAGCGGCGCTGCGGTGCTGCCGCCCGATCCGTCGGCGTTGACCGCCGCGTTCGTGCCGTCACCAGCGTCCGCCGATCCGATCGCACCGCCGCCGAGCAGGCCGCCGGTCAGCGGGCCGCCCTGCGAATTGGCGCCAAAACCGCCCGGCTGGCGGTTCGCCCCGCCCGTGTTGGCGCAGATCGGGTTGGTCCAGGCGGTGACCGTGTCGATGCAATGATCCGACGCGCTGATCCGCAGCGAATTGCTGAATCCGCCGCTACCACCGCCGCGGCGCAGCCCTTCGAGCCGGCGATTGAAGTTGCCGACCTGGGTATCGACGAAGCGGCGGGCCGAATTGACCTGCGCCTGAACCAGCCCGCGCACTTCGGGATCGTTCGCGGGGTTGGGCCGCGCGACGATCCGCAGCGTATAAGTGATCGTCGCGGTCGACGGCGTGCCGCCGGTGCTGTCGCTGACGGTGATCGCAAAGGTCGCGTCACCCGATCCGGTCGGCGTCCCCGCAATCACCCCGGTTGTCGCATCGATCGCAAGGCCGGGCGGCAGCGCGCCCGAGCTGACCGCGAAGCTGTAGGGCGCGATGCCCCCCGCCGCGGTGAGCCGCTGGCTATAGGCGACCCCTTGCGTTCCCGCCGGCAAGGTCGCCGGGGTGACGGTGATCGCCGAATTGCCGACGGTCAGCGTCAGGCTGGCGGTGCCGGCCTGACCGTTGGCGTCGGTGACATTGACGGTGAAGGCAAAGGCGCCTGCCGCCGTCGGCGTCCCCGCCACGATGCCGCCCGCCGACAGCGAAAGCCCCGCAGGCAGCGCGCCGCCGTTGAGCACAAAGCGATACGGCCCGACCCCGCCCGCGGCGGTCAGCGTCGCCGTATAGGCGGCACCGGCGGTTGCGACGGGCAGGCTGGTCGGGGTCACCGAAACCAGCGGCGCCGCGACGGTCAGGCTGTAAGTACCCTGCACCGTGAACGGTGCCCCCGCGCCGGTCGAGCCGGTGTCGGTGGCGGTCACCGCAAAGCTGAAATTCCCCGACGCCGTCGGCGACCCGGAAAGCAGTCCGGTCGACGGATTGAGGGTGACGCCCGCCGGCAGATTGCCGGTTAGACGGTAGCTATAGGGGCCGACCCCGCCGGTTGCGGTGATCGCCTGGCTGTACGCCGCCGCATAATTGGCGGTGAAGCTGCCCGTCGCCGGGGTCAGCGCCAGCACCGGCGCGCCCACGACCAGCGTGAAGGTCTGGCTGGTGCTGAACGGCCCGGCCCCGGTCGAGGCGTCGGTGCCCGACACGGCGAGGGCAAAGCTGCCCGCGCTGGTCGGGGTGCCCGACACGGTCACGCTGTTCACGCTGGTGCCGCTGATCGCCAGCCCGGTGGGCAGGTTCGCCACCTGATAGCCCGCAAAGGGCTGCGCGCCGCCGCTGAAGGTAAAGGTCTGGCTATACGCCGTCCCCGCCGTCGCGGTCAGCGGTCCGCCCACCGCGATCGTGATCGCCGGGTTGGCGACCGTGATCGTCACCGTCGCCGGCGCCGACGTCCCCCCCGCGTTGGTCGCGGTGTAGGTGAAGCTGTCGCTGCCCGCGAAACCCGTATTGGGCGTGTAGGTGACGCCGGTACCGCTGGCGACCGCCGTGCCGTTGGCGGGCGGCGTGACGATCGCCACGCTTGCCGCCGCGCCGCCGCTGATATTGAGCGCGATCGGGTTCGCCGAACTGCCATAGACGACCGTCGCCGACCCCGGATTGGCGACCGGCGCGGGCTGTTCGATCTGCACCGCATAATTTTGCGGCGCCGCATAAGGCCCGCTGCCCGTGCTGCTGTCGGTCGCGGTCACTGCGAAATTGAAGGTGCCAAAGGCAGTCGGCGTGCCTGCCAGCGTCCCACCCGCCGACAGCGTCAGCCCGCCCGGCAATGCGCCGCCCGTTACCGCATAGCTATACGGTGCGGTCCCGCCGCGCGCCGGGTTCAGCGGGGCATTATAGGCAAAGCCAACCTGACCGCCCGCCAGTGTGGTTGGGGGCAATGTCACCACCGCCGCACCGATCGTCAGCGCATAGGCGCGGCTGCCGGTCTGGCCGTTGGCGTCGGTCGCGGTTAGGGTGAAATTATAGGTGCCGCCCGCGGTCGGCGTCCCCGTCAGCACGCCGCCTGCCGAAAGCGTCAGCCCCGGCGGCACCGTGCCAGCGGTCACCGCATAGCCATAGGGCGATACGCCGCCCGATGCGGTTGCCGTCTGGTTGTAACTGGTGCCGACGGTGCCGTTCGGCAGCGTTTCCGGCACGATGCTGATCGTCGGCGCGGGGACGTTGACCGTGTAAGTCTGAGCGATCGTGAACGGCGCCCCCGCCCCGGTCGCGCCGGTGTCGGTCGCGGTGACCATGACCGGATAGCTGCCCGGCGCGGTCGCCGTGCCGCTGATCTGGTTGCCTGCAAAGCTCAGGCCCGTGGGCAATGCCCCGCTGAGGCCGTAGGTGAACGGCCCGACGCCGCCGCTGGCGGTAAACGCCTGCGCAAAGGGCGCATTATAGGCGGCGGTCAAGGTGCCCGCCCCGGGCGTCATCGACAGCGTCGGCCCGGCAACGGTCAGCGTGAAGGTCTGGCTGGCGCCGAACGGCCCGGTGCCGGTCGAAGCGTCGGTCGCCGACACAGTGAGCGTAAAGCTGCCCGCGCTGGTCGGCGTCCCGATGATCTCGATCGTGTTCGCGCCGCCGCTGCCCGCCTGCATCCCCGCGGGAAGGCCGGTCACCTGATAATTGGTGAACGGCTGCGTCCCGCCGTTGAAGGTGAAGGTCGCGCCAAAAGCGGCGCCGACCGTCGCGGTCAGCGGGCCGCCCGCAGTGATCGTGATCGCCGGATTGGCGACGCTGATCGTCACCGTCGCCGGTGCTGAGTTGGCGCCGTTGTTGCTGGCGAGATAGGTGAAGCTGTCTGCCCCGGCATAGCCGGTGTCGGGGATATAGCTGATCGTCATCCGGTCGACCACCGCGCGGCCATGCGTCGGCGGCGTGACCACCGCGACCGAGTTTGCCGTGCCGGTGATGCTGAGCGGGATCGGGGTCAGCCCAGCGCCATAGGCAACGCTGGCGGTTACCGGGCCCACCACCGGCGGGGTGTTGACGATGTTGATCGAATAGCTTTGCTGCACGACTCCCGCGCCGCCTGGATTGCTGTCGGTCGCGGTCACGACAAAGCCAAAGAGGTTCGCAGTCGTCGGGGTGCCGGTGATCGCACCCGACGCCGACATCGTCAGCCCATAGGGCAGCTCGCCCGAGGTCACGGCATAGGTGTAGGGCGCCACGCCGCCGGTCGCGGAATTGATCTGCGCCGCATATGCGATGTCGGTGGCGCCGTCGGGCAAGGTTGTGGCCGGCAGGACAAGCGCAGGCACATCGACGGTGAGGGTATAAGCGCGGGCGCCGGTGTAGGGACCAGGCGCCGCGGTCGCGTCGGTTGCGGTAATCGTGAAGGTTCGCGGACCGCCCAGCGTCGGTGTCCCCGACAGTGTCCCGCCGGGCGCCAGGGTGAGCCCGGGAGGCAAGCTGCCCGAGGTGACCGCAAAGCTGTACGGCGCGATCGACCCGTCAGCCGTGATGGTCTGGCTGTAAGGCACGCCAAAGGTCGCGTTCGCGAGCGTCACCGGGGTCAGTTCGATGGTCGGCGGCGCAATCGTCACCGTATAGGCGCGGCTGGCCGTATAGGGTCCGGGCGCACCGCTGCTGTCGGTCGCGGTGATCGTGAAGCTGGCGTTGCCCGCCGCCACCGGCGTCCCCGACAATGTGCCGTTCGGGTCGAAGTTGAGCCCGGCGGGCAGCGTTCCCGCGGTGACCGCATAGCTATAGGGCGCGGTGCCGCCATCGGTGGTCAAGATCGCGCTGTACAAGATGCCGACCGTCCCGTTCGGCAGGTTCAACGGCAGAATGTCGAGCGGCACATCGTCGTTGGTGATCGTCCCGGTCCCGGGATTGGTGCCGATGGTCGCGTTGGTCACACCCGACATGGTGACGGTAAAGCTCTCGTCGGCTTCGGGTGTCGTGTCGCTGTTGACGGTGACCGGCAACGTCTTGCTGGTGTCGCCCGGCGCAAAGAAAAGCCCGCCATTGGTGACCGCGACATAGTCGCTGCCCGCGGTCGCGGTACCATTGGCGGTGTTCACCACGACGTTGACACCGAAGCTGCTGGGGGCATCGAGCGTCAGAACGAAGTTCAGCGTCCGGGTACCCAGATTGCCCTCGACGATCGACGGGCTGCCGATCGACAGCGTCGGCAGCGGATCGTCGTTGGTGATCGTCCCCGTCCCCTGCGATCCGTTGACGAACGCGCCGGTCACATTGGCGATCCGTACGAAAAACTGCTCGTTGGTTTCGTTGAGCGCGTCGCCATTGACGAGCACGGTAAAGGGTGCCGACGTCCCGCCCGCCGGGATCACCACCCCGGTCTGGCTGTTCGCGACAAAATCCTCGCCCGCCGTCGCGGTGTTGGCGAATGTCGCGATGTCGAAGGTCACCCCGCCCGATGCGGCGGGCGCCGACAACTGCACGGTAAAGACCGCATTCGTTGTCCCGCTGTTGCCCTCGGCAACCGTTACGCTATCGACCGCAACGCTGGGAAAATCATCGTTCAGGATCGTCCCCGTGGCGCCGGCCGGTGTGCCGACCGTGTACCCGGCCCCCGCCGCCAGCGTCAGGATGACCGTCTCGTCGGGCTCGATCGTGCCGTTGGGATTGGGATTGACGACGACCGTCTGGCTGGTCGCCCCCGCGGCGATGGTCACCGAGGTGCCGATAACGGCATAATCATCGCCGAGGATTGCGGTCCCGCCGATCGTGTAATTCACCGTGACCGGCGACGCCGACGCCGCACTGAGCGCGACCGTATAAATCAGATTGGCGGCGCCATTTTCGGGGGTGCTTGCCGGCGAAACGGTGATCGACGCGCTCGGCACATCGTCGTTCAGGATCGTCCCCGTCGCAGACGCCGGCGCACCGACCAGATAGCCGGCGCCGGATGCAACGGTCAGGATGACCGTTTCATTGGCTTCCACGGTGCCGTCGGCCGTCGGGTCGATGGTGACGGTCGCAGTCGTGGCATTGGCCGCGATCGTGACCGTCGCCACACCGCCGCTATAGTCGGTTCCCGCCGTCGCGGTTCCCGAGGTCGTCAGATTGACGGTCAGCGGGCTGGTGCTGGCAGCACTGCGCGTGACCGTATAGGCCAGATTGGTCGCGCCATCTTCGGACACCGATGCGGGGGCCACCGCGATGGAGACGGTCGGCGCCGCAATCACGTTGATCGTCAAGGTCTCGAGTTCGAAATATTGGCCCAGACCCGTGCTTGCGTCGGTCACCCGCAACTGGATCGTCGCCGTCCCGGTGCCCGAGGGCGTCCCGGTGATCAACCCGCTCGACGACAGGTTCAGGCCAAATGGCATGGGCGTGCCCGGCGGCTCGGTCGCATATATATGCGGCGACACACCGCCATTTGTCGCCAGCTGCGCTGATGCCGCCTGCCCCGACACCAGCGTGACGGTCGATGTTGCCAAAGACAGGCTGGGGTTCTGGACCGATCCGGTATAACCCTTGTCAACGAACTGCGCCGTCGGCGATGTACTGTCCGTGGCGCGCACGCTGAATGAATAAGCCCCGCGCTGGGTTGGCGTACCCGACAATCCCCCGCCATTCGTGAGCGATATACCGGGTGGCAAGACACCCGATTGCAGGGTGTAGCTATAGGGAGCCAGTCCCCCGCTTGCGGCCAAAGCCTGCGAAAAGGCGACGCCGGCCGTCAAGGTCGGCAAAGAGCCCGGGGTGACCGTTATCGGCGAGGCCGACGCATTGATCGTGATCGTAAACCGAACATCACCGGAGCCGGTCAACGAGCCGTCGGCAAGTTCAAAGACATCGGTCGATCCAATGCCGGTGGTGCCGTTGTGACTATAGTCCAGAAACCATTGGCCGCCCGTATGCCTTGTCGTTGCGGTGCCATGATCCTCAAAGTCCGCGGGGCCAAAAGACCCCCCATCAATATCGCCGACACCCCCGTTTCCAAACACGAATTCGCAATCCGAAATATTGATCGTAACGGCGCCGCCGCTGCTTACGGTGGCGCTCTGCGGCGGGCATTCGGCCGACGTATGCTGCGCACTTGCGGTTTGCGGTAGCATCGCGCCAAGGGCGACCAGCACCGCAATCGCCATCCACCGCGCCATCGCCATGCGCAAAACCGCCAATTTCATGATCGTCCGTTCCCCACGCCGCCCGCCAAATAGCAAAAGCGCCCGCGGCGAACCCTAGGAGCGAGGGTGTCGCATCACTAGAAAGGGAAATGTGCTAGTTCACATAAAGCAAAGCGCCGAAGCGCGTCGAATCCCGTCGCTTTTTGTGCCGGGATGGCCGCATCTGGAACCCTTCCCCCGCGGCGATTGTCAAACCGCGGACAACACCGCCCAGCCGCCGCTGGCGGCGCCGGATTTTGGCTGTCGGCATGACAAGGAAAATGGTGCCCAGAAGAGGATTTGATGGGCAGACCACTAACTATCGGAAAATAAAGAGATTTCCTAAAACGCCTAGTCCGGCTGTACTAGCCCTTTGTACTAGGGAAATCAACGGTTTTCGGTTGGTTCGGTTCCGTGATTGAGTATCGAACCCCTAACCCTCACGAATAGAACCGCGCAAACCAATCCTTTCCGAGCTTCGTCATCTGATTGCGAGCAGCAAAAGCGGGCTGCCAATCATTGGGGAGAAACGCAGGGACGGTGGTTCCTACCTGTATTGCCAAACGCCCTAACTCAGACACGGTCGCCTTCAATGTTTCAGGATCGAGAAACGGCCCGGAGACTGCATCCATTCCCGTGGGATGCAGCATGGCAAGACCATTGGGGCTGGGATGCGAGGCAAGATCGCAGAACATCTTATACATCGCCTCTCGCTTCCGCTCGGTAAACCCGTCAAGGTTATCGAGAGCGACACGGACGCTGAATGGCTTAAATTCCCTTTCCCGCGTCTTGGGGTCACAGCACCGCCATAGGGTAATTAGAGTGCGGTCCCGGCTAAAATAATCGAGCAGGAAAACCGTTTCTAAGATGTCCCGCATAATCATCGCGCTGCTTTGATAATACCCTGTCAGCATTAGCGACATGGACGACGCCATAGAATTAAACACTCGCATGAATAACTTGGTCACTATCCTACCGTCATCGGTATCGTCAGGATATTTCCTAAGCCAATCAGTCAGGTCCATTGCAGCCTCAGCCACAGCTAAATGCAATATGAGATCATTGTCCTTGGAAACCACGGCCAAAGCCTTTTGCCGTAGATCATGCTCGCCCGCCAGTAGGCCGAGCAACTTAGATTGAAGCTTGCCACCTTCAATTTGCATCTTTGATCCTTCAAGCATTTAACGCCCGCTCACCAAGTTGGTAACGCCTGAACTGAGCGCCAGTGCAAGGATCACCAATGGCACTAAAATGAACAAGGCTACAGATGCGAACGCCAATCTGGGCGACCCCCGCTCATTAAACGATTTGACGATTTCGACGAGGGCGGACCAACGGCGCATAAAAATCTCCTGCCACGAAAAAAATTGGCAAGCTGCTGGCCATGTCAGAGACAAGTATGCCGATAGTTTTCGGAAAAGCCAACCATGAACAGCGGCCATTTCCACCCATTGGTCTCGCGCCGCCCCGCCCACGGCCTGAAAATGATACTGTCATGCGCGGGGGTACCTCAGAGCATTTGTGCGCGGATTACCCCGTAGGGTGGGCTGGCCGGGGCTGGGCTGCGCGGGCCGATAATTGCCGGATTGCATCCTGCCTTGTTCATGGGTATACGAGGGTACACGTATGAACAGACCGGGCAGACAATGAACGATCATCGCCATACCAAGGCTATCGCATACCTACGGGTATCGACCGACAGACAGGGCAAGAGCGGGCTAGGACTAGAGGCGCAGCGGGATGCTGTTGCCAGATACCTAGCGAGCAATGGCCTTGAGCTTATCGCTGAGCATGTTGAGGTTGAAACCGGCAAGGGCAGCAATGCGCTAGCCCGACGCCCTGAGCTTGTGACTGCACTGGCTGCGGCGAAGAAAGAGCGGGCCGTGCTGATCGTGGCCAAGCTGGATCGCCTAGCCCGTAACACAAGGTTCCTGCTTACCCTGATCGACAGCGGGGCCGATGTTGCATTTGCTGATATGCCTCAGGTGTCCGGGCCTATGGGCCGGTTCATTGTCACACAGATGGCAGCCATTGCTGAGCTAGAGGCGGGGCTGATTTCTCAGCGGACCAAGGCAGCCCTTGCCGCCGCAAAGGAACGGGGACAGGTGCTAGGGAAGCATGGGAAGGTGCAGGCTGCCCGGAACAAGGCTGAGGCCGTGGAGCGCCTAGAGCCGGTCCTGCCGGTCCTGCGGGAATTGAAGGGCGAAGGGATGACCATGCGCCAGATGGTGACGGCCCTGAATGACCGGGGGATTGCCAGCCCTGCCGGGGGCAAGTGGCATTTGGCTAGCCTTCACAAAGCGATTGGCCGTATATCGAATTGAGGACGCGCCACCCCGGCCGAAAGCAGGGTCAGGTGTACACTTTGCGGTACTACATTTCATGTAGTGGATTTCAGACACCCAATAGAAGAGCCTTCAAACGATCAACGTGCATCCACTGCTTGCCGACGTGAATGCGGGGACCTTTATCGGTCTTCTGGATCGCTCGCCGCTTCGCATTCACGATCACCGCATCATCGGTGAAATGGATGGTCCCGCTGAATTTCTGAACGCTCTGTTCGGCGGAGAAGTGCGCGCGAAGGGCGCCCTTGATTTTGGATATTGTGTTGAACTTGCCGAGGTCGAGCTGCAATTCCCATTGCCCAAGAACAGCCTCTATTTTCCGTTTCTGGCTTGCGGTCAATCGCTCTGTCATCAATCCTACAGGTGCATCAAACTGGAAGTTCTCACTAGCCTGTTCCGCCAACCGCCTGTTGCTCCAATTTAGCGTTTCCCGCTGGGCTAGAAACATATCAACCATCTGATGAGCGTAGTTTGCAAAGCCCCGAGGGCGCTTCACATAAGCTGACCTGACCCCCATTTTCTCCACCAGTTGAAGCTAGAGTCCGACCTGATGAAGGGACGGACAGATGAAGCGTAAGCAGTTTTCGGAAGAACAGATTA
>Ga0209232_1000814_pt1 | contig 18027 bp, 17 predicted proteins | sample ETNvirenome_2_60_FD_184066 | JGI IMG/M metagenome (GOLD analysis project Ga0209232, IMG submission 184066) | Marine viral communities from the Pacific Ocean - ETNP_2_60 (SPAdes) (version 2) | ecosystem: Environmental > Aquatic > Marine > Oceanic | place: Pacific Ocean | collected 2013-06-22
TGCAGCAACGACGTACTACTGGACAATTACGACGTCTCATTGTGAATCACCTCCTATTCTATTAATTTTTAACCCAAAATCATCTAAAAGCATAGTCAAAAAATAACTTGTACCTGAAGAAACGCATCCACAAATAAAAGCATTAATTAAATTATACTCAAAATTAAATAGTTCTGTGGAGCCATTAACACTCCACAAAAAAACCCCTACCCAGAAGCCAGTGCACAGGGGGCAATGAAATAATTCACCCAGCTTACCTGTCTTGGGTCTAATAGGGTCAAAAATCGATCCGAAAATTAAAATAAAAGTCATGCCATATGCGGCTAATATAAAATATAATAAATCCATCTTAAGCCTATATCTTAATAGCCGCCGCGGCCAAACATACCATACTGTGCCGGGTACCCTGTGTATTGATTTACAGTTCCCTGATGCTTTTGGTGTGGCACTTCGCCAAGTTCAGTTGAATCCTTTTCACTAGGATCGAGAAGCTCCTCCTCAAACTCAACTCTATATTGTTGTGCCGCCAAGTAGTGTGGCTTCTCCTCCAAAAGAAATGCAACCACAGTGTACAGAGACATCTGAATTGGATCGATTTTTTCTGGCTCCATCGGCGTCAGAAGCTTACCCTCTAGTGAGCCGAACACATTACCTCCGTGCACGGTTGATGGATCAACGACGCCTACACGAGTAAGGTGTTCAAAAAGTCTAGATTGAGTAGCATAGACATGATCGCCGTATTGGTTTTTCGAAAGTGCAACAACCTTGTTCTTTGCAGGTGAAAGAACAATATCTATTTCTGGGTGATCAATGATCAATATATTGCCGTCCATTGTTTTCCTGGCCTTTAAATTGACCTTTGCAGCAATTGGATTTTCAACAGTAACTTTAAAACTAGCAACCGTGGGGGGAGGCACATCTAGTGCAACTCCCTTATTATCTACGATTTTTACGCTGATGTCGGCCATTAGCTTTGTACCTCCGAAACAACCGTTTGTACCTTGAGGATTGATTGTAGCATATCTTTGTCAATTGGTTTAGAGTTAAATGATTCTAAAAGCTCTTCCACCTTTTGCATCTTTTGTTTCATGTTTGCATCTTTGTTTAGTTCTTCTAAATCATAGGAACCCTTGACTGCTTCTCTTAGGCGAGATATTTCTTCGTTTAAGAACATCTTTAAGTCTACCCCATTGTCTAAAAACGAAAGAATGTATTTATTTAGAAGCTCTTTTTGGGACTCTATTAAAGTTTTCCCATATTTGCCATTGAACCTCTCAATAAACTTACTAACAACCAAGTTATTTACTTTATCATTTTTGGCCTTTTGTACGGATTTGTGAGAGATATTTGTAAGTACTTTCTCTTCCAACATCACTCGATTTTTAATGCTTATATCTTCTCCAAAAATTTGAGAAAGGGTGGCGATATCTCTATAGTTTGGTACAAAATTAGAAAACACTGATTTCGAAATCTCTTTATTTATTTTCTTAATCAGCGCAGATTGCTCAGAAAAGATTTTCTTTTCATCTAGCAGTTTATATTCTTTTTTGGCTTCTTGTATCAGCCTTTCTCCAACTCTCGCCGGGATGTTTCTCGTCTCTAGGAGGGACTTAAATAAGCGCAGTTCTTTGCCAATTTCGCTTTGTGGAGTGAAAGACTCTTTTATAATTGAGATAACTCTATTTCTAATATCTGAATTGCCATTTATTGTGCGCTTAACGACCTCTCGAACGAGCGCTTCATATAGAAAGGCTGTATTTCTTTTTTTATTGTGTTTCGACATTATCTTTTTGCTCCAAACTGTTTAACAAATCCCTAACCGACTGATTGACCTCGAACAGCATCTGCTCTTGATCATTATAATTAGTATCTTTAGTCTCATAAATACCTTTTCCAAGACCTAGTAACTCTTCAGCGCCATCTGGTAGGTTCATTTTTAATTGTCTATTCGGTAAAGTTGCAAATTCGTGGCCATCTTTTGCTCGCATGTTTCTTTTACGAGCCCCTCTTTGTCTCATATCTGATGCGACCGGTTTATACCAACCGTGAGACTTGTCAGTAGTGGTTTTTTCTACGCCGCCGAACGCGTTCTTCTTAACCTTTGCTTTGACCCACGCTGCGCCATCATCTCGTTTTCCTGGGGCGGCCAGCAATGAAGTGTCTGCATCTCCCTCTTCAGTTGTGGGGGGCTCTTCAGTAGCCGCGGGCATATCACCACCCATATCTTCTCCCATATCCATATCCATGGCCATGTCTCCGCCCTCGCCTCCAAGACCTTCTTCGCCGCCAAGGGCGCCTAAATCTCCGCCGGAGGCAGCGCCGCCTTCTGCCATGGCATCTTGACCTAACATTTCTATTGACTGAGAGAAGTATTTATCATAATAAAGTTCTCTTTGGTTTCTCAAGAACTCTTCTTCTGAAAGGTCGAATAGATTTCTTGCGATCCATCGCTTACTAAAATAACCTTCAGCGGCTTGGGCTGCAACACTAAACTTAGTATTCCAATGTTCAAGCTCTTGCAGTTCAGAAATTTTAGACGGGTTGTTCAGTTTAATTTTAAATGACAACAAGTCGTCGCCGCGGTATCCCAAAGTATACAAATGAATAATGCCAATTTTTTCAAGCTCAGTTGTGACAGAGCGCTGGAGCCTTTGAATTGTGCGGGCAAAACGAATGTCTTTTTGAGCCAAGGTGGCTTTGTCTTCGTCACCACCCTCTGCTCGCGAAAGGTAAGACGCCGGTACCTTAAGGGCTGAAAATAGTTTGTCTCTAAGATACTTAACGTCATCAATGTCGCCAGTATATGTACCACCAGGCAAATTGGTGATTTCAGTTCCTACACCCCCTCGAACAGGAATAAAGTAGTCTTCTTCCACTGACATAGGATTGTATCTTAGATCAACCCTCCCTGTATCAGCATCAACAATCTGGTTTCTCTTCATAGAAGTAATAACGCGCTGCATGTATTGTTCAACGTCTTGAGGTGGAATGTTGCCCACATCAATCTTAAATACGCGGCGCTCTGGTGCTCTAACAATCCTATACGCCATCATTGCATCTTCTAGTAGAATAAGTTGGCGCCAAATGCGACGTGCAGAATCTAAGACAGAGGTTCCATAAGGGGCAAATTTGTCATTCCCGAGGATTCTAAAATGCCCCATTTGCCAATTTTCAAAGGTAACTCCGCCAGAATTCCACTGATATTGGACGTAGTTTGGATTCGTCTTATCTTCGCCCTCCAACCTTTCTACTTGATCGGTTGGCAGCCCAATGACTTGTTTGATTCCCGTGTTTGCATCGATGTCTAGATATAGGTAAAAGTCGCCATATTTACACATGGTGCGACACCAGCCGAATAAGTTAAATTCTATGTTTAATACATTAAAAAACAAGGTGTCGAGAATACCTTTTATCTCCTCATCGTGACAATCAATATCAATTATCTTTTTTATGCCAGTGTGGGTTGTCATTTCGTCTGCATAGATATCCAGCGCAGAAGCAATCTCTGGTGTATATTCCATTTGATCAAAGTCGGAATACCTCTGTAGTCGCGACTGGGTACCCATCATAAAAGCGGAGAAATTATCAAAAGGATTATAGCCAATTCTTTCAAATTTTTGCCCCGACACATCCTTAAAGGTATTGGCATACTTGTCAAGGCGGCGCCGTCTTAATTGTCGAGTATTCTGAGATCGATAATTGATCAGGGGCCCAGAAAACAATTTCGTTAATCTTCGATATAAATTAGAATCTGGGTTTTTTGGGTTTTTTGTACTTCTTACTTTGTCGCTGGGATTCATTTATCTTATCCTTTTAGTAACCATAAAAATTCATTCATTTTCTTTTTTTCACTAATCGCTTTTTCGAAAAGCTCAGTTTGTTTGGGCCTTGTCATGCCTGGAATGCGAGAATCGATATGTGTCTTATTTGTCATTATACAGTTTAAAAATGCTTTTTTATACTCAATATCTCGTTTATTTTCAATAAGCACGGTATCGCGAACCCAACAACCAATGGCGCACGCCATAATGAGATCGTCATTGTATCCCCTCTGTGCCTCTGGCTTTCCGTTCCTCCATATAAAAGTGTCTAACTCATTAATTAGCCTTCTAGAATAAATAGTTAACATTTTGTTTCTTATATATTCTTCAAACTTTGCCACAATTAAAGGTCTTGTTTTCATAGAGGTTGTAAAGCCGGCTATGGCAGAAGAGTGAGTCTCGGCCTGGTATTGGTCGATATAGTCGTGGGAGGACTTAAGGGAGTGGTAAAGGTTCGGATACGCTTTTTCTTTTAGCTTGTCAAGCACAGCAAAGCCGACGCTGTTATTTTCCACAACCACCATCGCATTTCCATACTCTCTTCCCGCATTATAAACTATATCAGAAAATAAATCAAGAGTTACCTTCCCTTGATATTCTGCAATAATTTCCATAGTCTCTAGCTTGAAAATGTGAAAGGTGCTAGAGTCTGCGCCATCGCCGCGGGCAACATCTGCAACCAGCAAATATGTGTTTTCAGGATTATGTTCTTCCCATATCCAATAGTTTCTATCTACACCAGTTCTATATTTTGGATCTTTAATATTACTCTTAAGGCGCTGAATATCATCGCCATCAATCACAGTTTCACCTGATGTATTGAAATTGCACTCATATTCTTGGGCAATTTGCCTCTTGCTCATGTTTTTGGTTTCTGTCTCAAACCATTCCTGATCTCTTTCCGGGTGAACATCCCAGTTTAATTTAACAGGAAAAAATTCATTTTGACCTGCCTCTGACTTTATGTATGTTTCGTGAAACCAATCACCCACACCATTTGGCGTAGATAGAGATATGCAACGACCACCAGTAGAAATAGTAGGATAAAGACCGGTCCACAAATCTGTCAGGTTTTCAATATGGGCAGCCTCATCAATAACCAACAAAGAAAGCGCCTCGGATCGACCAGCATCCCCTGATGTTGAAGAAGCTTTAACTTGAGATCCGTTGCTTAGCTCGAAAGAATTCTTATTATCAATATCTATGCTGGCAATCCTTAGCCAGTCAGGGAGGTGCTTGATGATTCCCTTGACCTTTCTGACCAAATTTGCAGCAGTGCTTAGTTTCGTCGCAACAACAAGAACGTTCTTATCGCGATGGAATAACAACATCCAAGAAACATAAGCTGCAACAATGGTTGATATGCCTAGCTGGCGCGCTTTAAGAATGACAGTAAATCGGTGATCATTAAAATCATCCAATAGATCATCTTGATAATCGTAGGTTTTAAACGGTATTAGGCCATGGCCGGGGTGGGGAATCTTAGCATAGTTTCTTATAAAGTAGCGCACATCTTTCCCAGACTTCACCACCTCTTTTAGGATTTCTTTCTTTGTTAATTTGTATGCCATTATGCCTTAACATTGCTAGCTTTTTTTGCTCCAGAATATTTTGGTTTGCCGGTTTGAAGCCAATTCTCAACTGCTGCTCTCAATTTTTCTTCTGCGTCTCCCGGAGAGTTGACACCAACAGCCTCTGTGTCTTTAAGGCCTGCGATTGTATAGATTTTTTTGGCCTGACACCAAGTTCTGATCCTCGACATGTTTTGTAATAAAACCTCACAGGGCCCATCAGCCTTCAAGCCCAAGGTGTTTCCTGTAATTTTCTTGTATTCTTTTTTCAAGAATTTCGCAATATCCTTGTAGACTTGCTCAATCTCCTCATCAATTTTTGTATTATGAAAAGACTTCATCGAAAGTTCAGATTGATAAGTTACAATAAGCTTGGGTCCTGATATTCGCACCTTAAATCCATCAATAACTCGTGAATCGTGAATAGGACAGCCCTCTTCTCGGCGCAGGCCGATTCCCTTGTCTTCCCCATCAACCACAAAGCGCTTATCGTGGGAACCATCGTATGCATTTGCTGCAGCTTGGTTAATTCCTTTTATAATTTCGTATACAGATGCCATTATTTAGTCTCCTTATCCTTATCTGGTCTCCATCCATTTAGCCACTTTTCTTCATTAAATTCAACATAGTACAAATAACATTTAAAGCAGCAATCAAACTTGTTCATATATAAATCGTCTTTTAGTTTAAAAGATAGTTCTTCGCAAACTGGGCACTTTCTTTTATTTTCCTTAGTAATTAGATTCTTTGGAAGTAAAAAGCCGTCTTTTTCAACTTTCTCTGAGTTGGCGTCATTTTTATAAAATTCCTTGACTTCTTCAAGATATTCTTTTTCCTTCTCGTCTGTCCAAAATGATTTTGGATTAACAATAGTTTCTGTTCCAAATTTTTTAGCAATTGCCTTCTCTACCTCTGCTATTCGATTTAAATCTTTCTCTTTTGACATTTTCAAACCATCCATAAGATCGGTGTAGACCCCCATTATAAGTCATATAATATATATTTTTAACAAAAAAAAGGGAGGGAGATAAACCCCCTCCCTCCCAAGAAAAATAAATTAATTACTTCTTGTTAAGCTTAGCCTGAAGATCCTTGATCTGTGCGGACTGCTCTTGAACCGCAGAGACAAGCACTGCTGTCAAGCGACCATAGTCAACACCGAAATGACCCTCTTCGTTGCCATGAACTGCCTCTGGGACAGTCTTTGCAAGCTCCTGAGCCAAGAACCCGAAATCTCTCGATCCGTTTTCTGTCCATGTGAAGTTGACAGCCTTAAGGGAATTAACCGTATCCAAGGCATTTCGCATGGGAGAAACATCAGTCTTGAGTCTTTCATCCGAGTAAGTTACGAAAGCGGTTGCTCTAATCTTGTTTTGGTTAGCAGTATTGTTTGCAACATCAATTGCATATTCTGTTGTTGCATCGCCACCAATTGTCATGAATTGAGTACCAGAGCTATTAACGAACTTGATGTGGTTCTCAGAAACATCAAAGTGAATCAATTCGTTTGCAGCAGCGCCAAAGACTTTCAAGTCGGCACCAGCACCATCGGAACCACAAAGGACTCCCCCAGAGAACGAACCGGTTACACCAGTAAGATTCGCGAATTGAACGTTGTCAGATGTTCCCAAGCCAAGGCTTGTGCGAGCTGTTGCGCCACTTTCGTAAGCGAAAGCGCCTGCACCAGTAGCAACAATAAACTGACCGTCAGCACTAGCAGCGCCAAGAGTATCGAGATCTTCGAGAACTCCATCAACAGCAACAGTTACAGAACCGCCGAGCGAAACGGCGCCAAGCGCAGCCATACCTGCACCTTGCGTTAAGGTGATGCTGGAGTTTGCAAGCTTTGCATTTGCAATCGAGCCAGCCAAGTGGCCGTTCTCAACAGATCCAGAGCCGTAGTTGTCGTTTTCCAGAGTTCCGATAACGAGCTTTCCGCCTTGGATTGTGCGATCCGCAAGATGGCCGTTAATAATCGAGCCAGAAGCATAGTTGGCATTAATAATACCGCCAGTTTTGACAGACACAGCACCCGAAGATACCGCGAAATGTGTGGAGCTAAAGCTAGCTACACCTTTGTTGGCCGTGGTGGCATCCTCACCGGCGATGGTGATAGTTTGGCCAGAAGCGGTAGTGTCGATACCTTCTCCACCTGCGATGGTGAAGTTTTGGCTATCAAGGTCGACAGCACCAGAGCCCGAGTCTCCTAAGAAATCGAGATCCTGAGCAGTCACCTGAGAATCGACATAAGCTTTAATCGACTGCTGAGTAGCAAGCGATGTGGCCGAATCGGAAGACATAGTATCCTCATCGAGAATACCGGAGACTTCAGTCGAAGAACCAAGCTTGAGCTTGGGGGAAAGCAAACCAACGTTGATGCGAACACGCTCGTTGGTGGCAGACCCAGTAAGGTAGATGGAACCACTGGTTCCAGGTAATGGTAAGCTTGTACCATTCCATGATTGTAGGTCGACATATGGACCGTATTGTGAAGCAGAAGCTACAGACATAATAAATTTCCTCCTTTTGGATGTTGTTGTCCTCTTCTTTAGGGCATAAAGAAGTGCTTTTGCCACGCTGCGGACCCCCTTTCGAAGGCACAACATGGCACGTTTAATTAGGGAGGCGCCTAGCGTTTTTGCTAAAAAAAGTGATTATTTTTTAAGAGTCAATCTTTTTTTGCAGAGATGTAACCGTTTCTTGTAAGCTAAGTATTTCTTCTTGTTGGGATTTTATTGCTTCCACTAAAATTGGAACTAATTTTGTATAGTCCATTCCGTGAGCATCTATTTTGTTGTTTTTCCATTCGACAATCTCTGGCATATGCTTTCCAACATCCTCCGCAATAAAGCCAACATCTCTTCTATCGTTACTTTTCCAATTGAAAGTTACGCCCTCAATCTTGCTGAGAATGTCAATAGGCTTTTCTATTCTACAGACGTTGTGTTTCAGGGCGATAGAAGAATAAGTAACAAAGGCGTTTGCTTTTATTCTGCCAGTCTCATCAGCGGTGTCTGGAAGTGTAATTCCATGACTGACGTTGCCTATCGATATATTTCCAACGCCAAGCTTTCCTGGCATGAGAACTTTAGGAGATTGCAACTGCATGGCAGTATTTGAGCCAGAAATAATAAGGTGGTCTGTTTGGGCTTCATCATATTTTATATATGAGGCGGGGCCGCGGGCTGTAGTTCCAAAATTTATCTTTATGTCATCAGCCACAGTTAAGTCAGTGCCATCGTATGTAAATGTGGTTATTGCTCCAAATTGCCCATTATTATTATACTGCAGCTGTGTATTTGATCCGGCTGGGCCGTGAGCAGCCGACCCAGTTAACTGATCAATTCTGACCTTTTTAACGTTGTTTGCATCATTAACGTCTGCCAATAAAATCAAATCTGAATTGTTGACTGTAATTCCAGTGCCGTCCGTTGCCCCATTAATATCAACAGCCAAGGTCACATCGCCTCTAACTCCGCCCCCACTTAGCCCATTGCCTGCCGTTACGCTTGAAATATCGCCTGTGCCGGCTGTCTCTTGTGCAGTCTTGGTTATGATCTGCATTAATTGAGGTAAAGATAAATTTGCTGGCCTTGGCATTTGTTTACTCCGGCGGTCTTACCGCATATACTACTGCTATAGTTAGTGCGATGCCAACGATAATGCCACCTGCTGTCCAGTAAATTGTGTAATCGCGCTTGCTGGCGGCGATCTCTGTGAGGCGCTCAATCTCTTTGTCTTTAATACCTAAGAGGGTCTTGTGCTTTTCTTGCAAGGCTGAGTGGGTTGCTTTTTGTGTATCAATAATAAGCTGAAGGCGCGCTGTGGTCTTGGCCAACTCATACTTTAAGCGTAGCTCCCACTGTTTCTCAGACAAATTTTTATCAGCCAACAGGCTTGCGGCCGCAACGCTATTTAGGAGAATTCCAGAATATGGGGCCGGCTGCTTATAGCGCAGTCCTGTTATTTTACCCTTTGGGGGGACAAGCGGGGTGGCGCCGGCTGTGGCGGTTGTCGGGATGACAGCCATAAAAAGGGCCAGCAATACAGCTAATGTCTTACTCCACATATTCTAATCCATATTTCTCGGCTAAAAGTTTTGCTAATTCATCCGGCTTTTCATCGTACTTTTCGACAAGATCTTTAATTTCTTTTTTCTTCTCTTGATCTAGCTCTAGATTTTCTTTTTTATATTTCTCTTCCAGGTCAGCTAATATCTTTCCATAGTTTTCTAAAATCTTATCTTTCTTTTTAATTTCTTTATCGTGGATTTTATTAATAGCATCAATCTGGTTTTTATAACTATCAGTTCTAGTTTCTAGGACCTTCATAGCGTCGTCTTTTCTTCTAAAAATTAGCCAAAGAACTATGGTATAAACAATGATCAGCGGAGCCTTCCAGTTGTGCTTAAGCCATGTCCAGCATTTTTTAAAAAAAGTTTTTACGGCTAGCCAAGTCATGAGTTACCATGCCTCCATCTAGTGGCAATGTCTGCTAGTCCCTCAATGCCAATATATGCCAATGAGATCGCAACCCAATCTTCGCTATTTAAGGTATCCCCAAACACCATTAGACAGGTGGCGGTAATCCACACCATCAGCTTTCGCGATAGTAGTTTATTTAATCCTTTATCAATAATTTGCTTTGTCATCATTTTAGCCCCCCTATGTTGTAACAGTATATGCTGCATCGCCAGAAGCTTTGCCGCGAATGGTGGGTGGTCCAACATTATTCAGAAAAAACGGCACTTGCTTTACGGCAGTGGTGTGATCGTTGTTGTTGGTTGTATTTAATGCTTTGTTAATAGTGAAAGTAGAACTAATCTTTTTCTCTGGCTGTGCCATGGCTTTCTCCCTAAATGTTTATGTGTGCGAACCCTTCTTTCTTATCAATGACAATCTGCTGGTCTACACAATCTTTCAAACTATCAAGATGAGATATCAAAATAACAGTTTTGAAGTATGACTTAATTAGTTCCAAAATAGAAATAAATCCATCCATATTATCTGCATCTAAGGCAGTTCCTGGTTCATCAAGAATAAAAACATCTGACTTTGGCAAACTAGAAACTGAAAGCAATGCTAGGCGGATTGCCATGGCGGCAATGGTTTTTTCAGCGCCGCTCCCCATTTCAATAGGTCTAGGCTCATGTCTTGGGTGCTTAATGAAAATCTTCATATGCTTGCCATCATTTTCAAAAAACACTTCAAAGTCAACCACATTGGCGATTACTTTTGCAATCTCATTATTAATGATGGGCAGCTTTCTTTTAATGATATCGTATGATATGCCATTTGTGTGCACGCACCTCATAAACAAATCATAAGCTGAATAATCTTCTCTTAGAGTTTGTAGCTCTTCTTTTTGTTCTTGCAGAGACTTCAGCTTTTGCTCCAAAGAGCCATGTTCTTTATAGAACCCCATAAGGATATTCTGGCACCCTTTCAGCTCTTTTTCCTTATTTGAATAAAGCTTCTTTTGTTCTTTCAGTTGCCTAATGAACGATTCTTTGTTTTCAATGATCTCTTTGTTTTCATGATAAAGGTCTTTTTGGCCCTCCAGATCTTCGATATCTGAATTGATAGACTTCAAGTTGACTTCGCTTCTTTCTATTTCAACCTTTATCTTTGAGATCTCAAGGTCCGAAGCCTCTTTCTTATCAAGAACTTCTTTATATTTCTTCAGGTAGTCTTCAATCTGCTCAGGGTTTAATTCCCTCACCTCAACATCAATAACTTTCGCCTCTTTACCCAAGCTCGTAGCCTTCTCCAGCAAGTCAGAAATGCCACTAGAGGCTTTATGTGCATCGCAAATAAACTTACAATTTGGGAATTTGGTACCACAAGGCACCTCTTTTAAGAGTTCAATGCGCTTCTCTTTTACTTCCTTTTCCCTCTCAATAGATTCGATCTCATCGGTAATTCCCTTTAGTGCTAGCAGTTTTTCAGCAACTTTGCTCTGCTTTTCATGTAACTCTTCAGTATTAAAGTTTGAAATAAAATTATCAATTTTTTTGACAAGAGTTTCTTTTTCTGAGAGCATTCCCTGAAAGCTTGCCATCGCTTCGTATATTTCAAAACGCTGTCTTGTTCTTTCGTCAAGCATCGCACTGACAGCCGATATATCAATTAAATCTGTTGGTATAGAGTCGATTGATTTTTGTATCTCGTCTGCAGAAGACTGCACTTCTGCCAATTCTTTCTTGAGAGTTTCGCAACTTTCGGAGTGATCTCTTGTGGAAGCTTCATTAAAAATGATCTCCTTTTCTACATTAAAGATATCTTCATCAAATTCTTTACCCTCCAATCTTTTTAGGGCTCCGCGCAAATCAGTGACATCTTCTTTGGCCAATTTAAACTTCTTATCAAACATTTCCAAATCAAGAAACTTTGCCAAGATTTCTTTTCTACGCGTAGAACCCTCACCAATAAATTGCAGGGCTCCAAGCTGAGAAGACATTGACGTCATAAGAAAGTCGTCAAAAGTTCCAAAGTGCTTTCTAATGATTTTATCTGTTTCACTACGAGTGGTGCCATTAACGCTCTTGATCTCATCCATAACGATATCATGGCACTCAAAATTTAAATCCGTCTTGGCCTCTAGTGTCTGCTCCCCTTTAAGCTTCTTTATGTATTTATCAGCTCTTCTTTCAATGGTATACTTTTTGTCTCCAACTGAGATGTGCACTTTTCCGGATCCGAACTCTTTATTCTGGTTGATGATGTTGAGGTTCTTCCGCTCGTTTTTACTAGTAGAATTGAATAAAGCAAACAAAATGCTATCAATAACACTAGATTTGCCAGAAAAGTTTTTACCGAAGATGCCAACGATTCCAGAGATCTTCTGAAAATCAATTACATTTCCCTCCCCATAGTTAAAGAGATTGTCCCACTCAATTTTGTCAAGCTTCCAGTTAATATTTCTGCCAACTTCTTCATTCTCCTCCACAACGGCATTGTATTTTGAATTAAGCTTTAAGACCCTCTCAACCAATTCTTCGTCTGGCTGAAAGTCCTTGATATATTCTCTTATTAGTTCTTCTTGTACAGCTACGTCCCTGAGATTGTCGTTCTGTAAGCCGTCAGCGTATTCATCAATATTGCCTCGCTCACCAGACGCCCTATTCAAGAAAGTAATGCTTTCAGGCTTAAAGCGATGTTTTGCCACCTCAACAGCCTTCTTCATAGTACTTAGTGGCAAGTTGTTGTTAGATACCAAGCGAACTCGTGCGCCTGGTGGGATTTCAATTTTATTTGGCATCCGACCCTTCGGGGTTAGCTCGATCGTAATGAACGGCTTTGGGTTCTTAAGTACGTGATGCTTGCATGTAAAATTATCCGCGTCTTTGATGTCCCAAATCAAAAATCCTTTGTCGTTTGTCTCGCCATGATTTTGCTGGATTGTCGAACCAGCATAACGAATTCGACCATCATGATCTAATACTTGATTTGTTTTGTGTATATCTCCCAAAAAGGCAAACTGATGTCCTTTAAAAATAGATATATCATCTTCCCCGTGCTCCATAATCCACCCCAAATCAGTGCGACTATTACAAATAGCGCCATGGTACAGAGCAACATTGATTTTTGTATCATCGGTAGGTTCCACCCAATTATCCCGGTCAAACACACTAAGAACGTTAAGTACATAATTTCCATCTAATTTGGTCTCCCCGCTGTCTTTCAGCAGATACAGGTCTGGGTGATCTAGCGCCTCGACTACGGGCGTAATAGCGTCTTGCCTGCTGCTGTTTTTAAGGTTTCCATCATGATTCCCCAGAATTACATAAGTAGGGGCAATAGATGCCAAAGAGGCCAAAAAGCTGGAACATAAATCAAAGAACTCTGGTGAGAGTTGGGTCTTTGTGTGAGCTATGTCCCCGCAATGAATAATGTAATCCACCTTTTCTTTACGCAGCTTTTTATAGAGCTGTTCGAACACTTCTTTGTATTCAAAGTGGTATTTTAAATTTTTGATGTGCGTATCTGCAATGTGTGCAAACTTCATATTAATCCTATTAAATCCTTATATATTATTTTTTTCAACCATCAAGCCACAGTCTACAAAATAAAGAAAATCAATATCTGTACCTAAAAAGCATTTTATGGCGTCTTCTGGCGTCTCAACAATGGGCTCCCTGTCGTTAAAGCTAGTATTTAGAATGACGGGGACACCAGATTTTCTTTCCCATTTTTTTAAGAAGTTATAGTACCACTCATTATCATTCTCTGTAACAGTTTGTAGACGAGCAGAGCCGTCAAAATGAACAACTGCGGGTATTTCTTTTCTTTTATCTTCTTTTATTTTAAAAACAAACGACATGTAGGGGCTTTGATGGTCTGTTTCAAACCAATCTTTTACTCTTTCTCTCAAAATAGAAGGTGCAAAAGGACGATACCACTGTCTGTGTTTGACTTTTTCATTGATTAAGTCTTTCATTTCTTTTCTTCGTGGGTCGGCCAATATACTCCTATTGCCTAGAGCGCGTCGGCCAGACTCACTACCTTTGGAAAAGACAGACACAATCATTCCCTCATCCAAAAGGTTTATCAATTCATCAACATTACTTTTTTTAAATTTTACATTTTTTTCAGAATTTAGTGCATTTAAAATTACCTCCTCACTGTATGTGTGCCCCAAATAAGGAGTGAAATTATCATCCCACTTAATTCTAGGATTTCTTAGAACAGAATGCCATACCCACTGGGCCGAACCTATAGCTAGGCCAGCATCATATGGAACTGGACAAACATAAACATTGTCGAATCTATCGCCATACCACTCTGTCAATATCTTTCCAGTCATAACAGAATTCAAAATAACTCCACCAGCTAGACATAAATTTCTAGATGTTGTGTGCTCAAGAATATTATCGACAATTTCTTTGAAGACAGTCTCTGTCGCCTTTTGCAGGGCGGCCGCAATATCAAAACAATTTTGTTCTGATTCTTTTGCCAAGCCCCTAAGCTTATCCCATGGAAAATTTTTAGCGCCACAAAATCGATTATTGTAAAAAAGATCAAAATGTTTTGAAGGGTCTCCCATGCAGGCCATGGCCATTACTGACCCGCACTGGTTTCCTTTTGGATACCCTCTCGATAACCCAAATATTTGCTCAGTACACATAGACCACATCATCCCAATATTCAAGCTATTTTCAACAGTCGTTGAGTCCCTTAAATACATTATTGGCGCAATGTCTAAATTATCACCCCGCCAGGCAGTGAATGTTCCGGGAACGCATTCTTTATCGGCGGCCATCACATCAAAGCCGCCGCCGTCCACCGTAATAATCAATGCATCGTTAAAATTGCTAGAAAAGAAAGCATTGGCGGCGTGAGACTGGTGGTGGCCCGGGCAATGAAATTGACCTTCGTTCCTTTCTACTAAATCATAAACCTTATTGATCGATTCTTTGTAGGCGACGCTGAAGTGTCTTTTGCTGGGCGGCTCAAAAACATGAGCAAAGTGTTTTATGCCTGCCCACTCAGACTCAGGGAGATCCTCCATCATCAGATCAAATACATCGCCCATGGGCTCTTTTAAGCGAATATACCTTTCAAGCTCGGCATGGATGACTGGTCGGCCATTTTCTAAAATGGCATATGCCGCATCATGATTGCTGTGAAATCCTGCTATTTTCATTATTTTTCCTTTTTGAGTCTACAAATTTAAGCTGGCTAGCTCAACAGTCAATGATCTATCTTGAGAGTCACTTTTATTGGTCGCGCTTTAATATGCATATATACATAATAACACATTCTTTCATGTGTTGTCAACAGTTTTTTTATTGGTGGGCAGAAAAAATCTACCCACCAATGTTATCTCACTTAATGCCAATTCTAAAAGGCTCTGCTTCCGGGCGCGGAGGCACTTCCAATCTCAAGAGGCCATCTTTAAATTCCGCTTTCACACTTTTAAGATCTAAATTATTGTCATAATTGACATAGGTCTTGTGAAAGGCTCGACGTGCGATCCTGCGAGATTTAAAGTTTGGTGTCTCCTCATCACCGTGCGAATCTGAAGAGACGTGAATCTCCATCTTTTCAGGCAAAACTTCGACATGCAAGTTCTCTTTTTTAAACCCAGCAAGTGCAAATTCCATAACCGTGTTTCCCGAATCATCTCGATAAATATCTGCGACGGGATAACCTTCGGTGGTGCGCTGCACCCAGGTGTTTGGCATTGAATTAAAAATATCATCAAAAACGTTCCAGCCAAGAACGCTCGTTCGGTAGTTACTAATTCCAGTACTCATAATTTTCTCCTTTTTAAGCAAGTACAAATTGAATATCCCTTACGGCAACATTCAACTCCACACAAGTATAACAACTAAAATTTATTTGTCAAGTTATATTTGCATTATTTTTTGTATTAATAATGTGGATTCATCAAAAAGAACTGCCTCGGCCTTTCTTTCCTCAAACTCTTCTTTTGTCATAATTCCCACATCTTCATACCCAGAAGTGTTTATTTTATATACATCCACTCCGTATGAATTGAGCACGTTAACGATGCTTAGAGCCTTCTTCTCGGCATCTTGATCTAAAGCCATATAAACCTCGTTAGAATGCGTTAGAAGTGCCTTAAACAGGCGAGAATAAGGACTCAGGGTTGAACCCAAAAGAGGGATAGAATTATCCGCGTTTATGGCATCGAAGGTACCTTCTACCAAAACAACCGGCTTATCCCAATCAACCCACAATTCATTAAATACAATGTTTTTTGAAGCTGGAGGGTTCTTATATTTTAGCCAATCCTGTCTATAAGTCCTAGCAATGAAATAGTTGCAATGTCCATCCAAATTAAAAGAGGGTATAATAATTCTGTTCTTGTATTCGCCCGACTCACAATATCCAATTTTCCACCTCAATATATCATAACTTGTTATGCCTCGTTTTTTAAGATATTTTAAAGGTTCTCGCGATGATGCGGGCAAATCTTTGTTGGCGAGGCAAATATATTCTGGTGGCAGGGAAATTCTTTGCTCTTGCTCGAAGGCTTCCTCTTGTTGAAAAATGTTATCAAAGTCTGAGATGTCAACCTTTTCAAAGAAATTTCCCCAAGCTTTGCGGTGGTGGTATTTTCCGAACCTCTTAATCAGATAGAATATATTTCTACCACTAGAGTCACAAACCCAACACTTATAAGTGTTTTTAGAAATGTTCACAGACATCTTCTTTTTGTGATGATTACAAAAAGGGCATGCAAATAAGTGTTCATCGTTTGAGCGATAAAAGTTTCCTAACACCTCTTCTAATATTTCAAGCTTCTCAGAATCCATAGAGATAATCTAACAGAAACAAAAACAAAAGTCAAGAACTTTTAATATGGCCGGCCATGGCCACTACCCAACTATCGGCTTTATCGTAGCAGTGCGGCTTTACATTATTGTGCTTTGTATATTCAATTTCAATTTGTGGTACATTCTTGAGTATATGCTCAATAACAACTTGCTTTGCTTTTGTTCCGCGAGGAACTGTGATGCCGCAGGCTTTTCTGGCTGATATTGCTGCTATGTACTGTGGTTCAGTCTGCAATATTCTATATACCAGCCATGACACCACCCCATTAAAACGAGCAAGAGTTGACAAAGTTTTAGCCGAAGAGAATCCAGATCTGAAAGATTGGAGAGATTGTTCGATATATACTCTCTCGATTCCATTACATTTGCTACAAAGCTCTTTAATATTTTTCTCAACATGTGTTACCTTCTCAAAGAAATTTTTAAATTTTCTAGTATCCCACGCTTCGTTATATATTATATTGCCATCATTATCTAAAACAGTGGCTCCAGTTATACTTGTGGATACATCTAATCCTAAAATCATTTTATATGTCTAACTTTACTTTAAAAGTGTATGCGAGATCTTCAAGCTTTTTAACTGGTTTTGCTAGTTTTACGGTGCCAATTAATTTTCTTTGATCATCGAATATACCTATTGTACTAATAAATGTCTGCTTTTTAAAGGAAGAAGAATAATTACATATTGAACTGCTTATGGTATTCTTAATTGGGATTGCGCCATTTTCAGAATAAGATGAACTGCCGAAATTAAACAAGCCTTCAGAAGAAGCGCTTTGATATAGTTTGTATGTAGGGTTGCTTGAGTGGTTGAGCATTCCCTTTGGCGCTGTCATATACATGTCTGTGGTTGTAACTTCGTTTGTGCCCCTAAACTCCATTCTAAAGCTAGCTGATGGCGCTAAATTATTGTCACCGCTATCATTGGCGCCAGCTGCAAAATCACACCATTGAGCTTTTCTTGTCGCATAGGTGAAATTGTATGTGGCTGGTGTTAAGTCCCAACTTCCGGTTAGTACAACAAACCCCTCATTATATAACACAACGCCGGCCACAGAGTTAGAGCCGTTCGTCTGTGCGTATGTATCTCCAGCAGTCTGTATTAATTCCCCATTCTTGTTTCTGTCTGTCAATTGAGCGACCATGGCTCCAGATATAAAAAACTGTAAGTTTACAGAGCCAGGCTTTATTCCACTGTCAAAAAAGATAGAAGGAATACTCACTAGATTAATTTCTTGTGTGTTTTTATTGCCATAAGAAGAGGAATACGCATAGTGCTCACTTAAATACGTGTAATAGTTTAAAGTGTTTCTTAGGCCGGAAATATGAC
>Ga0209232_1000816_pt1 | contig 17967 bp, 21 predicted proteins | sample ETNvirenome_2_60_FD_184066 | JGI IMG/M metagenome (GOLD analysis project Ga0209232, IMG submission 184066) | Marine viral communities from the Pacific Ocean - ETNP_2_60 (SPAdes) (version 2) | ecosystem: Environmental > Aquatic > Marine > Oceanic | place: Pacific Ocean | collected 2013-06-22
ATGAGACCTATTTGTGAGGAATGCGGACAACGTCCTAGAGCGATAAATTACCGCAAGGATGATAGAGTTTTTTATAGAAAGAAATGCGAACAGTGCATGAAGTTACATAAGCCTGTTAAACCATTATGGGTTGATAGTGGATATAAAGTCAAACGTCACTGTGAGGCTTGTGGATTTAAGCCTGTAGTAAGAGCACAAGTTGTTGTGTTTTACATAGATGGAAACTTGAACAACGTAAGCAATCGCAATCTCAAAACAGTATGTTTAAATTGTAACGCTGAGTTAATTAATACGGGATGGTCCCGAGGTGATTTAAAACCTGATATCTAAGTTCGTCAATGGTTGAATTATTTTGTATAATTTCATTGAACTGATCTTCTGTATCAATCCACTTCCATTCACTGGTATGAATATCCTCGTCAGCCATAAAGTTGCTACCAGTAGCATTATCTAATGTTGCTTTAGCCCACCAGTCTGGCTTGTCTCCTCGCTTTACCATCCATACTTCTCCGTCTATTTCACGGATCATATCTTGTTCATTACGAAAACGCACATCAGGTATAACATAGTTGCCTGGGTTATCTAGCATTTGTTTCTTTAGTGTGCTCACCCAGATTCTTTCATCAAAGCCATTACGCATACAATCAGTACCAAATAACTGAAGCACCAAACGAGGAGTGACTTCCATTTTCGTTTCATTACTCCAAAAGTCGTCTCGCTGCTCACGCCACTGTCTTGATTCATCTGTGTCTCCTTCAAGCATTGCTCTATCCCAGCCAAAGATTGTGCTTACGCCATCCTTGAGCTTGTCTGCAAAACTTACTTTTTTAAATCCTTGTTCTACAAGAATGTCTGCAACGGTGCCTTTGCCAGCACCAATAAGTCCACATAATCCTATAATCATACTAATTGCTTTCTTATCTTACTATAAGGAACTTGTTGTTTTACTAAGTCACAAATTTTTTCAACGTTGACATTGCTTTCGTTCACAATGTAATTATTTTTTTCTTGCCAACGTTTATAAATTTTTCGATCAAAATCATACCCTAGAATATTATTATATTGTAAATCTATCCATTTGTCTAATAAAATTTTATTTTTTGATTTATGTTCTGCACAGTTATGCTTGTAGTGACTGAGTGCAATGTTGTATATCATATAATAATCTGCTTCGTTTTTATCTCTTTGCTCTAGCATCCTGTAAAATCTATTAGACTCTCTTAGAATCTTTGAAGTTACGTCATACATTTTGTTAAAATTTGCAAGTGTTGTAAAACTTAACAAATTATTTGTGCTAATAATGTCTACTATGTAATCGCTATACTTGTCTAAGAACGGATGATAACAATGATTTTTTACAATGTGAGTTTGATCGTCACCGATAACTTGTTCAATTTTTTCTTCCAGCACATCAAAATCATGAACTGCATCCCATTCTGCTAGTGAGGATAAAACATGTGCTTTGTTATTAGTCGCTATAGTACGACCATTTTCAGATAACTCATTATGCACAATGTTAGAAACTAAATCTGGATTGGCAGATAATATTGAGGAAACTATGGTTTCTCCAGCATATCCACCTTTCCAGCGGAAAATTTGTAGCATTAATTTACCCTATAATAAAAGAGAGTGGATCACTACCGTCAACATAGTTGCGTAGTTCTTCATCGAGTTTGTCTATTTCAACTTGTGCTTCTGCTTTAAGAGCATCGCCGTTAAGACTTGTGCCACCTTGCGGACCTGCAATAGTGCTGAACTTAGAACGTGCTTCGCCTAGTGTGTACTTTGAAAGTGCTAGTGCATAGTCTTGTACCCAAGGACCAGCATGTCTATCTTGTAGCAATCTTGCCTCTGGGCGTAAGTTATAAGTCCAAAGAACAATTTGTTCACCACTTGCACTAAATTTACGAAGCAATGTTAAAACTTTGGTGACAGGATTAAATTCAAAGTTGATAAATCCTCCAAACAGTCTAGCACTTAGTTCCTGATATTGGTAGTACATTTCATATGTTGCCATACCGCCAATACGTCCACTTTGTAACAAATATGTATTTTGAAAAGCAGCCTCAAAAGGTTCAAATTGTGTTCCAGTATCACTACTGCCACTACCAACACTGCGTCTATACACTTGACGTACTTCTTCAATTTCGTCTGGTAGTGTATACTCTTGCTGTTCTTCTACAACACTTAAAAATACATATGAACTTTCATATGCGTTTTGACTACGCTGACGAAAACGTTTTACTGCTTTGTCTATGCTGTTATCATAGTGTTCCGGATCTAACTCAACATCGATCATTCCATCGCCTAAGCGATAGCGAATGTAGTCTACTGTATCTGCTCTTAATGATGCTAGTGTTGCCATAGTGTATCCTTGTTCTTATACACTATTTATTACTTTACTGCCTTAAGGATAACAGTGTCAGCATTGAAGCGTCCGTTCATTTTAGTTTCTACGCCCTTGATATTATCTAAGAACTTTCGTAATTGAACTTTACCACTCTTGTTAAAGTCTGATAATTGTTGCTCTGGCTTACGCAGTGTTTTTGCTACACTAGCATTAGTATCAAAGAACTGCAGTGTAGTGCCTTTAATTGACAGTGAAGCATGTTCTTCTGCAACATATTTGCCTAGTTTGCGTGTTTTAACATTGAACACCCAAACTTCACTAGCATCAATAATATCCACAGGATTAATGCTGGCTACTTTATACTTTTCGTCGGTTTTGCAATACTTCATTTTTGCTACCAACTTGTCAGCACTCTTAGGCTTAGGTGTTCTAGTTTTACGAGTTGCTTTACTTTCTGCTGTAATTAGATCACAAGCACCTAATATGCCACTATACAGTGTAACACCACGTTTGATTGCTGCTTTGTCCAAATGCGCATAACCTTCACGCAAATCCTCGTCTTGTTCGCGAGCAGGTTGCTGTAGCATATAATATTCTGCTAAAGGTCCTTCGTAGAACGCACGGATATGTCTTGCGTGTGCTTGATTGACATTTAGTTTACGGAATAGTTTGACAGCGTCCAATCCTTTGAACTTGTCTGGATCTGCAATAAACTCATCAACTGCTTCTTCAATCTCAGCAATAATGTTGCCGCTTGCTTCCTTAATACGCTCTTGGATGCTAGGCACATAAACATTTTTAGGCTTTTCAGCTTCTACTGCCTTAATTTCTTGTACAATAGATCTACCTTTTTCAGCAAGTTTGTCAATGAAAAAACCTTCCATCCAATGCACACTATCTTCAGGTACTTGGTCTGCTTTATCATTGTTCATGTAAAAACAAAATGCTGCAACATGACTGAACGCAATTGCACCATCACTGTTCTTAAAGATAGCCTGTGCAGTTTCTTTGTCATACTTCTTTTTGACATACTGCTTGATGATAGGCATATACTCTTTTTTGTCTACATCAAAATGAAAGAAATCCTTTGCACGTTTATAGTTGTCCAAAGGTGCGGCACCAGCGCCAGTTGTTTTACGGCGAGCCTTGGGTGCTTTTTTACGTTTGATAGGTTTACCTTTAAGAGCGGTTAATGCCATCGTTCATAAACTCCATTTCCATTTGTGTTTCAAAGTTAGTTATCTCAAGTGACTTCAGACGTATTACTTTGTCCAATAACTCAAGCGTTTTTTCTTTTTCTACACCTGTACTTACTGCATTTCTTACAATAGTAAGTGTTTCGATATCATTTAATATTTCGTTCATGCTTTCACCCATGTTTCAAAGTTTATACCAGACCAACGATAACCTTGGTCCATCTTGTAGACTTCATATGCTTGAAGAACTTTTACTGGGACGGTGTAGTGATTACTATTATCAATAAAATCCACAACTTCGTCAACAGTCATACCTAAGAATTTTGCTTCCTTAGTTAAAATAGTCATTGCACCTTTAATACGCATTATACAACCCTCCCGTTTGCAATTATACTTGACATCATTAGCCTTGCTTGACGCAGCCGACTTTCCAAATGTTTAATAACTTTAGGATTTTGAACTTTACGAGCTGCTTCTTCCATTAACCAATGCGGGATAACACGCAGCATACGCTCAACACTTTCGATTTGCTTTTCTCTAGGCATAGAGATAACGTTTCTTCTGTATTGTGCATTACTAATAGGCTTAGACATATTTCTCTCCTCAACTTCAACTTACTATATTAATATAGCACCTATTTGAGAAGTGTCAACCTTTTTTAAGTAATAATTTGTAACTTCCTGGGTTTTGTGGACTTTGTGTCCAACTTTTTATGTGAGGATGTTGTGCTGCCCATGCCCTAAACTCGTTCATTATGGCACCCTGCCCTGTGATAACAACCACAGTGCGTTGCTTGTCATAGTATGCATCCGTAATACGACTGTTAAATAAAGCCCAGGCTGCATGTATAGTATGTCCGTGTAGGTCTAGTTTCATCGAGTTATTTATAAGCGATAAATACTACGCAATAAGGAAATAGTATGCCAAGAATTTCACTATGGAAAGACGGTGCTCACACCAACGATTATCGCTTCTTTGACAGAAGAATGAAAGAAATGTTTACGATTGGTGGTACTGGTATTAACGTACACAAGTACCTCGGTATTGCTAGTCAAGGCGGCAGTGACCCTAGTCAACCTAACTATAGCGATCCAGACCCACTGGGCATACAGGACTTTTTATTCCTCGAAAACAGAGACAGAATTTATGACCAAGATGTTTACAACCTACGTGGTATATACAGTGTAAGTGACACAGATTTTGATCTAAGTCAGTTTGGATTGTTTCTAGCAAACGACACGCTGTTTATTACATTCCATGAAAATGATATGCTAAACAATCTTGGACGCAAACTTATGAGTGGAGATGTTATTGAGTTACCACATCTTACAGACTTTAGCGCACTTGATGAAAGTGTAGAACTTAGCCTTAAACGCTACTATGTAGTGCAAGAAGGTAGTCGTCCTAGTGAAGGATTTAGTCCAAGTTGGTGGAGTCATCTGTGGCGTGTTAAGTGTACACCACTAGTAGATGCACAAGAATATAACGATATTCTAAATGTGCTACAAGAGGACAGTGACGGAAACACCACAGAAAATACTTTAAGAGACTTGTTGTCTACATACAACAAAGAACTTGAGATTACAGACAAAGTTGTTGCTGCAGCAGAAGCAGAAGTTCCTGAAAGTGGATATGATACAAGTCAATATTATATTGTGCCTACTGATCCTCTAGGCAATCCTTTAGAGCCATTGGGCGTTAACGCTGACGATACTGATTTAAATGCAGACAATACAGACTCAACTGCAGATGCTAGACGTATTACACCTACAAATAGCAATGCCTATAGCGGATATCTAGTAGGTGATGGACTTGCTCCAAACGGCGAACCAATTAGTATGGGTACTAGTTTTCCTAGCGATAGTCAAGAAGGCGACTATATACTACGCTTAGACTTCTTACCTAATAGGTTATTTAGATACAGTGGATCGCGTTGGATTAAAGTAGAGGATGATGTGCGTAGTAAACTTACACCAGGAACAGGTAATACACAAATGGATGGGTTTACTAATAACACAAGCACATTTACTGCTGATGATAACACTACGGCAACAAGTAGACAGTCACTAAGTGACGCACTGAAACCTAGGGAAGATTAATGCCGCAACAGTTTTTTTATGATGAACAGATAAGGCGTTTTCTATTACAGTACATCCGAGCCTTTAGTAATTTTCAGGTAGAGTATGGCAAAGATCGTGCTGGCAATGTTACACTGCAAACTGTACCTGTAAAGTATGGTGATAGTACTCGTATGGTCAGTAGTATACTTCGTGAGAACAGCGAAAATAAAATTATACCAACTCCAATGATTAGTTGCTATGTTACTGGATTAGAGTACAATCCTGAACGTAGACAAGATCCTACATTTGTAGATAAAAAACATATTCGTATGCGCAAATTTGATCCTAACACAAATAGTTATACTACACAACAGGGCAATGCGTTTACTGTAGAGCGTATTATGCCTGTGCCTTATACACTGCAAATGAGTACTGATATTTGGACTAGTAATACTACTCAAAAATTACAACTACTAGAACAAATACTTGTGCTGTTTAATCCTGCACTAGAAATACAAAGCACAGACAACTATTTAGACTGGACAAGTTTAAGTTATATTGAACTTGCAAGTGTACAATTTAGTAGTAGAAGTGTGCCTGTAGGAGTTGATGATCAGATAGATATTGCAACACTGCAATTTACACTGCCAATATATCTTACTGCACCTGCTAAAGTTAAGAAACTTGGTGTGATTAATAAGATTGTTGCAAGTATATTTGACGATCAAGGTGGCATTGCAGATGGTGTTATTGATGGACAGATACTAATGGGTACTCGTCAAAAGTTTACACCAATGAACTACGGCATTATTGTACTAGGAAACACTATACAAATCTTAGATAGAAATGAAACTACAACAAACAAAGTTGACTATACACCATTAAATGATCCGCCCGAAAAAGTTGGCACTGACGACAGAAGTTGGGCTGCACTAATAAATCAATATGGTGCGCTTGTGCCTGGTATTAGTCAAGTACGCTTAGAGCAGGGCAATGCAGAAATTATAGGTACTATTGCACTGCATCCTAGTGATCCTCATAAACTACTATGGACTGTGCAAAGTGATACTATTCCTACAAATGATCTTGAATCAGTAACAAAAATTATCAATCCTTTGCGTAGTGCACCTGGATCTGGATTACCTGCAGCCGCAACAGGACAACGTTATCTTATACTAAATGCTATAGGAGATTCTGATAATACAGACGGTGCTGATGCTTGGAAAGATAGCAGTGGCAATGATCTTGTTGCAAGCGCAAATGATATTATCGAGTGGACAGGTGTTAGATGGCAAATTGCATTTGACAGTAGCAGTGATTCGGGTGTACACTATTTAACTAACAGTACCACAGGCATTCAATACAAGTGGACCGGGACAGAGTGGGTCAAGTCGTATGAAGGCGAATATAAAGCAGGCGACTGGAGTATCGTCATTTAATAGCAGTGTTGGCGCACTGTTTTTAAGCAAAACAACCTCACGTTATCTTTTTGTACTTCGTAATGGTGCAAGGTATGATAGTATGTGGGCGTTTGTTGGCGGTAAAGTTGAGCCTAGTGAAACAGAGTATGACGCATTGCAGCGTGAGATTGTTGAAGAAATAGGATTTTCTCCCAACGTTTTAAAAACTATACCAGTAGAAAAGTTTACAAATACAAAAAATAATTTTACCTATAGCACATATGTTTGTGTTGTAGAGGAAGAATTTATCCCAAAACTAAACAATGAACACAAAGGATATGCTTGGAGTAAACTAGATAGTTGGCCCAAGCCTCTTCACCCAGGTGTTTTTACCACACTAAAAATAGATGAAATTGTTGAAAAGATAAAAACTATTGAAGAAATAATGTGTAACTAATTACATCATCATTGCTAGTACTTCAATAACACCTGTAGTAGTTTCATCACCAACGTGATCTTCGATTGCTTTACCAATTACTGTACCCATTTTTGGAGATCCAACATCAGCATCAAATGCTTTTGCCATACCGTTACCAGCACTAATCATCATATCGCCTGCTTCTACCGGACCTATAACTTTACAAGGCACACGCCCTGCTAGTGCAAGTGCTACACCCTCTTGTGTACTATTCATCAAATATGCTGGATCAGTACTAACAATGCCTGCTACTTTTCTACATGCGGCTGAATTACATGGTTTAAGTTTTCCATCACCTGCAAAACATACCACTGTTCCTTCAGGGATAGTTTCATCACTAGCATACATTTCAGCCAAGTCAGCATAACGTGCCGCTGTTGCTGTACCTGTAAACAACGTTGTTGTTAAGTTACCATTTGCACTATCAAATGTTAAGTTAGTACCTGTTTTCGGTGGCAGGTCGCCAGTTGCGGCAGTTACAAACAATACATTACAACTTGTGTCTGAACTTTCATCAGCACATGTTACCGCGGTTGCAACAGCCGCCGTGCCGGTACAACTACCTGAACTACCACTAGCGTTACCAGTGACATTACCAGTTAAAGCACCAGCAAATCCTGTAGCAGTTACTACACCAGTACTTGGGTTGTATGTTAGTGTACCATCAGATTCTAGTCCTAAGTTACCACCATCTACATCGCCACCAGCAGTAAAGACAATAGCATTATCTTCGTCTGTATCTTCGTTATCTGTAATAGTAACTGTTGTTGCAACTGTGGCAACATCTGCTGTACCTGTAACATTACCTGTAAGTGCACCAGCAAACCCTGTTGCAGTAAGAACACCTGAACTACTGTTAAATGTAAGATTGGTTCCTGACTTAGGTGGTAGATCGCCAGTTGCCGCTGTAACAAATAGCACGTTACATGAAGTATCACTGCTTTCATCTGCTACTGTAACTGCAGTTGCAACATCAGCAGTACCAGTCACATCACCAGTTAATGCACCAGCAAATGCTGTTGCAGTGAGTAAACCTGAACTACTATTGAAAGTAAGGTTAGACCCTGACTTAGGACCTAAGTCTCCTGATGCAGCGGTCGCAAACAATGGGAAGCAAGACGTATCACTGCTTTCATCTGCTACTGTCACAGTTGTTGCTATGGCTGCAGTTCCAGTAGTATCAGCATTTGCAAGTGCTAGTGTTCCTGCACTTGATGGCAATGTGACAGTCACATCTGCTGTACTTGCTGGACCTTGTAGTGTAACACCGTTAGTGCCATTATCCGTTCCCTCGAGGAACTTAATACTACCAGCCGCGCTAGTACTCGCAGCACCCATTACAAAACTATGCCCCGTTGCAGTGGTTGTAGTAGCAGCCAGAGACGTAATACGATCTGTTCCGTCAACATTTATAACAACATTTCCTGTACCACTGTCAGTAACTTCAACCTTACTGTTACCTTCATTAATTTTATTAGAACTTAAACTTGAAACTTGTGAATCAACATAGGCTTTTGTAGCAGCGTGTTGATTTGCTGTTGGATCTGTTACATTAATGATTTGCGAAGTATCAACATCAATAGTACCCGAACCTTTAGGACTAATCTTTAGTCCAATGTTTGTATCACCGCCAGTTGTAGTAATAGTTGGTACACCACTTGTTGCTGCATTTGCAAATGTTATTTCGTTAACTGCACTACTTGTGGTTGTAAAGATGATTAGTTCGTTACCATTTGCATCTGCAATAAACCCGCCACTTGCAATCTTAGGTGCTGTTAGAGTTTTGTTTGTAAGTGTTTGTGCTCCTGCAAGTGACGCAATCTCTTTTCCGCCTGCTGTACTTCCATCATGTACAAGTAAGGTATCCTTATCTGTATCTACTGTAACCTCTCCAACTGCGCCAGTAAATGACCCATGTTGTGAAGTGCTACCTCTTCTAAATTGTACTTGTTGTGCCATCTTATGCTATACTCCCAAAATCTTGTGATCCATCTACTGCACCTGTAACTAATCCAAAGTCTTGGTTAGCTGGTAGATCTGATGTAAGTGCTACTGTACCTGCTGAAGAAGGAAGTAGAATTGTTACATCTGCTGTACTTGCTGCACCTTGTAATGTAACTCCATTTGTTCCGTTATCAGTTCCTTCTAAAAATTTAATACTACCAGCGGCACTAGTGCTTGCCGCACCAAGCACAATGCTGTGTCCAGTTGCAGTTGTTGTAGTTGCGGCAACTGTTGTTATCCTATCTGTACCATCGACTTCGATAGTTACATTACCTGTGCCACTATCTGCCACAGTAACATTGCTGTTGCCTTGTGTTATACTTGTTTGACTAATGTTGCCTATTTCAGTATCAACATATGCTTTAATACTTTGCTGTGTTGCAACTTGTGTTGCACTATTACTAGCCATATTATCTTCGTCAAGCACTGCAGTACCGCTTACCCCTGTGTTAAGCACTGCACTTGTTAGTGTTTTATTAGTAAGTGTGTCTGTAGTTGCTTTGCCGACTAGTGTGTCTGTTGCATTAGGTAAAGTGAGAGTTACATCGCCACTCAAACCATCTGCAATTGTAAGTGTTGCCTCATGTGCATCTTGTCCATCACCTTCAAATATGATGTCTGCACCTGTGTTAAGAAATAGTCCTGTGCTATCTAATGTTGCTATTGTACTAGCGGAACCATTAGTCATTACCTTAAAGTCTATTTGTCCATCTTCTGTACCATCAGTAACATCTAGTGCATTAGCCTGTATTTTAGCATAGGTTACTGCTTGATCTGCGTCATTCTCACCTTTAAATACTAGTCCACCTAGCGCATCACTGTCTGCTGGTGAACTGCTATTTCTTTTTATTACAAGTTCAGGTCCTGCGCCTGATCCATCGTCAGTGCCTGCTACTGTAAGCACAGTGCCTGCACTAGTACTTGTAAAGTTTCCAAGTGAGCCTTTTATTTCTGCTGCTTCAAAGTTTGCTTTAGTGTGTGATATATTTCCTGTGCTTGATCCTGTTGCAGTTGTTGTTGCAACTACAAATTGATCTGCACTTTCGTCCCACATAATAATTGCATTATCACCAGTGCTTCCACGTTCAATAACAATACCACTATCGTTTGTATTAGAACCTGCACCGTTGTTTAATTCTATTAGATTGTCCGAAATTACTGAGTTGGTTGTAGAAATTGTGGTTGTAGTGCCATTGACTGTCAAATTGCCTGTAACAGTTAAGTTACCACCAATAGCATCTATCTGTGCTTCCATCAGTGTGACAAGTCTACTCAATGCTGCTTTTTTATTTGTGCCTCCAGCACCATCATCAACTACAATTAAGTCTGTTGTGGCAAGATCTGCGCCTATATCGCTGCCGCCATCTATGTCTAGATTTGTAATTGCAAATCCGCCAGTGCTTGCACCAACAAATGTCTTTATGCGGCTTGCAGCCATTTTGCGATTTGTACCACCTGCTCCATTGTCTACAATAAACAAATCAGCATCAGCTAGAGCTTCGCCTATATCACTACCGCCATCTATATCAAGCGAAGTAATATTGCCGTCATAGCCACCAATGTATGTTTTTAATTGGCTAGCGGTAATACGTTTTTCAGTACCACCATCACTAATTGCTAACAAGTCATTATCAACAATAGTAATGCTCGTGCCATCAGTCATCCCATCAATGTTAAGGACTGCCTCTACATTACCAAACTCTAGTGCGCTTGCACCACTGTTTACTTTTAGCACTTGTCCAGCAGAACCTATGCTAAGTGCGGCGCCTATACCGCCATGTGATAGAGGAATAAAATCACCGGACTGATACTCTGCTAGTCCGGTCGCTACGCTACTTGCATTAAATACTGCTCTTAGTGGAATCTTGCTTGCCATAGCAATATTTATCAGTTAGAGTTGGAAGAGGACTATGCTACTTTCAGCGAAACTAGAGCCGTTTGCAAGTGTAAATGTTGCTGTACCTGTAAACACAGGCTGATCATCCACTGTTGCATTGAATTCAAAATCAGTATTTTTAGTTACTAATCCACCTGCATTAGTGAAAAATGGTGTAACAACCACAACTTGATTTGTACTATTATTAGCACTGAGCGTTGCTAGTTCTCGTTGTGATTCTGTCTTACTAGCATCTGGTAATGTAACACCATCTGCACTAATACTAATTTGCCCAGTGCCGTCTGCACTAATAGTACTGCCTGCTAGATTTATTGTATCACCTGCAAGGAACAGATCTTTCCATCTAAAACTTGCACTACCAAGATTAAAAGTTTCTGTTGCACTAGGTAAAAAGTCACCTGCCAGCACAAGTTTGCCTGTACCGTTAGGAACAACGTTAATGTTTTGATTGCTGACCGCACTAATAATATTAAAACCAGCAACGTCTAAATCGCCACCTAGTTGCGGAGTGCTGTCATCTGCTACATCACCACCACCGCCACCGCCTCCACCACTAATAGTGATAGTCTTGGTAGCACCTGTGCCACTTGCAGTTACGCCACTTCCAACAAAGTTTAGTACAGTTGCCGCAGTGCTTAATGCACTGCCTTCGTCTTGCACAGTAATAGCACTTGCATCTACAGTTATTGTTTTTGTTGCACCTGTGCCACTTGCAGTCACGCCACTTCCAACAAAATTCAGAGTAGTGCCTTTAGTGCTAAGACTACTACCTTCCTCTTGTACAGTTACGCCACTACTGCCTCCACCGCCGCCGCCACTGTTTAGCACAATTCCGCCTTCAGTGCTGCCGTCGCTTACACGAAGTGTTTGATCTGAATTGTTATACCACAGACGTCCTTCTTCGCCGATACGAGTTGTACCGTCGCTGTATTTTCTTAGTTGTGTACGAAAGTCTTGGGTAAATTCACCACCATTGATAGCCATTACCTTGCTCCGGTGTTACTACCCATGTATGCAAGAGGATTGTTGCCTCTTTTATCCATTTCACGAGCATTACTACCATCGCCAATATGTTGGGGATTAGCGTTTATGCCTTCTTCGCCTATATCATTACTTCGCAATAGTTTTTCTATTGCAGGATTTGTTTTACCTTGCTCTGATTTTTGCAGTTCAATTTGCTGCTGATGAGGGCTCATCATTACTGGATTGTCTAATAATTCTTGATCGTCTTGAGATGATGCCGTAGCACTGCTCTCTCCGTCCAATGCATCTATAACATCGGCTAATGCCCTCATAAATTCTGCTGCTCTCATGTAAGAACTCCAATCGCGGTATAGTATTTATCGTTTACTTGGTGTACGCACCTTTGATGTACTCTATACGAGCAGTGCTTACAGCACCTGTGCCAGTTTCAATCATAAGACATAGTCTTAAATTTGAATCATCAGGAATACCTGCCGCAGTAGAGTATGTATGTACTAACACCATATCACCTGGAGTTGCTGTTGTTGCAACTTTGTTAGCATAAAATTTAATATTAGTCCCATCCCAATGTATGCCTAAACTTACAACACTTAAATCTGCATCATATGTTTGCGCTGTGTCTAGTGCAGTGCTAATTGTACCGCCGGCATTTTTTGTTGCAGCGAAAGTAATAGCATCGTTATCGTGTACTGCTTTTACAAATCCAACACGATCTGTGCCTACTCCAGCGGCTGTCAAATGGAAACTGTCAACATCTGCAGCTCTTTCTGTTAAACCGAAAAAGAACTCTACACCATCATGGTCGTTAAGATTAAATCTTGTTTTGATCCACCATGGCTTTGATGCTACACAACTATAGTTTGTACCTGCTGTTGCTAGTGCAGTTTGATGTCCACCAGTTCCGCCTGTTGCTAGTGTGAATCCACCAGAGAGTAAATCTGTGCCAACTGCGGCTGTTAATGCACTACTGTTGTCTGTGTCTGTTTCCCAGATAAAAGTATTTGTACCTACATTAGCAATTCTATCTTCATTAAAAATTGCGTGATTGTCTAGAACATGTACACCAACTCGTTCTTGAAATCCAGGAACAAACGGAGGTGCGCCAAATGCATCCTCTCCAAAGCCAGTTCTTAAACTGCCCGATCCTGTGATTGTGTAGTCACCCGCTACAGTTTTTGTTTGACTCATAAACAATAATCCTATTTTATGTATTATTTATCATGCTTTCAAACACTGACAAAGTGATTGTTTCGAAGTTAGAATTTTTACGAAACTCATCAGCAGTAAAGTTATCTAGAGGATTCACATGCATGAATCTTTTGTTAGCATGTTTACCCATGATGGTAGTAATTTGATCTATCCAATTACCAAAAAATACTGCATCTGTATTTTTATCCTTATAATGCGCTGTTCCTGCATAGATATTGTTAATCATATTATTCACACCTTTTAGATCCATACCTATCAAAAACAAATAATTTGCCGGACTTAAACTAGCAAGTGCAAGAGCAGCAGGGCCGCTACTATACCCTTCAAACTCCTTGGGTAGAACATTAGCACCGCTGTTTTCAATTTTATTCACAGAGCGTGTATAGTGAACGTTCCTTGCACTGTATCCAGATTGTTGTATTTCTGTTGATATTCCAACATCAGTACTTACTAGTACACTTGGTGCAAACTCCTCATATATTCTATTACAGCCATAGACTTTGCCTCGCTGAAGCAACTCCTCTGGAACTACTTGTAAGCGTGTTACGCCATTACCCAATATAAATGCAAATTCATCCATGTCATAAAAAAAGATTACAGTGTATTATACTGTAACCTTTAAGTATAGTCAAGTAGTTATTAGCCGTTAGGTATTGAAAGACTTACGTTTTCAACTGGGCCTGATGCTACAATCAGTGCTTTATCACCTACTGAAAACTGTGAGCCTGTGCCTAGAGCACCTACTACAAAATGACGTCCTGTAAGTTGACTTGCAAAGTACGTTCCACCTGCACTGTCTGTTCCGGTCACCTGGCATTGACCTGCACTTAGTGAACCGTGTACTACTGCAGTTAGAGTTAATGTTTCTGTTCCATCTGAAGTTGTGCAACGAAAACGCTTGTTACCTTTTTGTTCAATAACTGTTGTATTGTTTGCACTCCCACTAGTGACAAATGCTTTAAAAATCATTTGATTGCCTGCTAATCCGCTTGTACCAATTGGTAAAGCAGTATTAACACTTGCTTGTTTTACTGCACCAGTAACTGTCTCGGCGCTTTTAATTGGTCTTCCCATTTTGTTTCTCCTTTTGAGGGTTCTAGCCCACTACGCGGTTGGTATACCGCATAAATCAGACTTTGCTGATACTTTATTTAACAAAAAACAGGGACAAAGTCCCTGTTTCTGTATTCAATCTTATAAGTTAGACTTATGAGAATGAGATGTTTGACATTGCAACTTCACCAACGTAGTCACCTGCGTTACCCAATGAACTTGCTGTGTTTGATAGCTCAACATAACCATAACGTGTCATGAATGATACGACTGGCTCAAATGTTGATGGATCAAGCACTGTGCCACTTGACATTAGCGGAACGTATGGGCAATAGAATGCTGCCGCATCTGTTTCACTTGAGCCTTTGTAGCCAACTAGTACTGCTGTACTGTCTGCTGCATATGAATCAACATACACACGCATTGCACCGTTAAGTGTACCTACAAACTTAGTGTTTGTTGGTGCCTCAAATGTGCCTTCTGTTGTACGAGCAAATGCACTTGTTGATGCACTCTGAAGCACTGTTAGTGACTCAGGTGATACAACTGCATAGTTACCTGCACCGCGACGTGTGCGCTGTGCAATCTTGTTTGCTGTACGGTTGATTAGAACTGCAAGAGCTGCATGCTCGTCACCAACGTATGTTGCTGTACCAGAAACTGCTGCTTGGTTGAAAGTTTCTTCAGTAGCGGCTAGTGAACGTAGTGAACCTAGTACTTCCTGATCAATTTCAGCAGTGATTTCTTGTGCAAGTGCTGCCATGATTTCAGCTTCGACATCAATACCATGCATTGACTGTGCGTCCTGAGCTGCTTCAAATGTCCAGCGTGCCTGTAGCTTACGAGTTTTTGCTTCAACTGGCTGCTTTAGGATCTGGATTGAAAGCGCACGACCGCCTGTTCCTTCTTTTGCTGCTGTTGTGTCACCCTTACCTGTTGTAAGTGAGCCTGAATATGCAGTAGCAATTTTAAATGGTGAAAGAGCTTCATCACCAGCAACTGTGTCTGTATCAAATGGTGAAGTAGCAGTTGAAGTAGCTGTTTCAGCATAACGTACACGAAGTGTATGAATCTGACCAACTGGACCTTGCATTGGCTGCACACCAACGATTTCGTTAGCAATAACTGTTGGCATCACACGACGGATAACTGGTAGAATTACACGGTTAAGTGTAGCAATGTTACCTGCTGCTGATGCACCTGATGTTGCTGCCTCTTTCAAGTATTTACGAGTGTTTTCTAAAACAACACTCATGCTGTTGCGGCGATTACCTTCTAGACCTTCAAGAAGTGCGTCTTTAGTATCGTCCCAACGGCTTTCTAGTAGTACGTCTGACATTTAAGTCTCCTCTATTGTACTTTATTTTAAGCCAGCAAGTTTGCGGATGTCAACGATGTTATCGTTTCCTTCTTCAACCTGGACTGTTTTTTGTTCTTTATTACCTGTCACTTCTGTGCGGCTTTCAACGATGGTCTCTTTTTTAGATTCCTTAATCATTGATTTACCGTCCAGTACTGCTGGCAAGTAACGGTCGAAAGCAGTCTGCAATTTTGCAGTCTGTACACTTTCTAGTAGGTCAGTCATAATTGCTGCCTTATCTTTGTTGAGTGGCTTCAATAGTTCGTCAAGTGTTTTACTGCGCTCGACGTTTTCTTGAATAATAGCAATTTCTTGCTCTTTACTCTCAACGATCTTTGACTTTTCTTCAAGACTTTCATTGACTTTTGTAACTTCTTCAGTAGCCGCTTGGACTGCCGCTTCTAGTTCTTTAATCTTTTGATTTTCGTTTAAGTGACTTGATGAAAATTCTGTAGCAAAAGTTTCGAAGATTTTACGTCCGAAAGTATTCTCTTTTGCGATTTGAATATCTTCTTTAAGTTGATTCATTTCACCTTTTAGATAGCCGGTTACTGCTTCATTAACAGCCTTGCTTGTGTGCTTTACAAACTTTTCTTTAAGGTTTGCAAACTGCTCACGAGCTTCTTTAACCAATCTTACTTTAGTTTCAACAACATCTTGACGATCTTTTTGGAACTCTGAAATTTCTTCTGAAAGTTGTGAAGTAACAAACTCTTCAAGTTTTGCAACTAGTGCTTGCTGATCTTCTCTTTCAGATCTTAATTCCTTAATCTCTTCACTAAGTGTTTTGACTAAAAATTGATCAAATGTGCCGCTTGTTTCTTGCATTCTTGCAACAAACTTAGCACGGTCTTCAGAAATTGCTTTGCGCTCTTCAGCAATTGCTGCTATTTCTGTAGTAAGACCTTCTGTAACCATACGATCTAAGGCTTCAACCATAGTAGATTTATCATGCTCATAGCGTTGTGCAAACTCCTCGCGAAGTTCTGCAGTAACCTGTGTACGAGTTTCGTTCATCTTTGCTTCCCATTGTTCAGCAATTTCTGTACGAGTTTCCTCATTCACGAGGTCGCTATCCAAAAGTGGTTTGATAGCATCTAGCATTTTGATCTCCTAGATCTTTAAGTCCCTGATAAGTCGAGTCATCTCTTCCTTCAGGTATTTTTGTACTCGAGCATCGCCGTTCGCTTCACGAGCCATCTCTAGTACTTTATGCCCCCCACGCATATTAAGTAGTCCTTCGTAAATCGCTACTGGATATGCATTTGGTGCACTGGGTTGTGCCACAACGTCAACTGTGACAATTTCAAAATCAGCAACTTGACCACTGGATTCATTTACGTTTCCACTGCCTCGGCTACTAACTCCTAGTTTTACTCCACCGTTGATCATTGTTTTCACAAGTTGACCCATTGGTGTTTCAAGAATCTTTAGTTTACCATACCCATTAGGTCCATCCATCCACATACTTTCAATCATATGCGATACTCGATCAAGGTTAATTTTGAGATCATCTGGATGGTCAACTTCGCCAAGAACGCTGTTGCCTTCTTTTATTTGCTCGTTGATGGTAGTTACAGCATTAGTAATTTCAGAGACAGGGTATACACGCTTGTTTGCGTTCTCTACCCCGCCCTGGATACAAATGCCTTTCATGTAGAGATCCTTGCCGCCATTAGAATTTTCTGTTGCTTCATAAACAACATTTGCATCTTTAAACGTTAGGTTTTCTCTCAAGTACAACATAGAAATTATGCTTTACTCATTGTTGCGTCACGCGGATCAGCCGCATCACTTTGTGTTGTTGATGTTGGTGTGCTTGCGCCTGACTCTTCGCCTGAACTCATTACACCTTTTGCATCACTTGCAGGACGCTTTGGTTCCTTCATTGATGCTTTGTTTACACTTGCTTCTTCACTTGGATTGTGTGAAACTTTTTCTGTGTACTCACGAACCATTTCTTCAGTTTCTTCTAC
>Ga0209232_1000817_pt1 | contig 17965 bp, 17 predicted proteins | sample ETNvirenome_2_60_FD_184066 | JGI IMG/M metagenome (GOLD analysis project Ga0209232, IMG submission 184066) | Marine viral communities from the Pacific Ocean - ETNP_2_60 (SPAdes) (version 2) | ecosystem: Environmental > Aquatic > Marine > Oceanic | place: Pacific Ocean | collected 2013-06-22
ACTAGAGAAGATGTACCTAATAAAAAACCATCACCCGATATGGGACATCTGATATTTGAAAAATATCCACAATATAATAAAGAAGACTTTTTGATGGTTGGTGATTCTGATGTGGATTTAACCTTTGCACGTAAACTAGGAATAAAATGCATAATAGTAAAATTTTAGTAGGGAATAGTGGAGATAAAGTTTTTCTCCAAGGTAACAAAGTAATTAAAGAGGCTGGGCATTATCCAGAAAAATTCAAACAGCAAATGGACTTTCTTATGTGCTGTGATCATCCTAATTTTATTGATGTCAAGCCTCTATCAGAAACAAGTTATGAAATGAAAAGGTTTCCAACTTGGTATGATAAAATTTTAGCTCAACCAATTACTCGCTCTTTAGATCAATTAGAAAATCTTATTTCAATTATAGGTAAGTTTGATAATATAGGATCTGATGTAAAGACTCAAGATTATTTTGATAAACTTCAATTAAGAACAGGATATACTTATGAAGGTAAATTTGATGCAGTATCTTGTTGGGGATTTGTACATGGTGATTTAACTGTAAGTAACATTTTACATGATAAAGATTTTCTTTTTATAGATCCAAGAGGTACTGAAGAGCAGGATTATTATGATTATGGAAAACTTATGCAATCATTTGTTATGGAATATGAGTCCCATATATACAATAACCCTAGTAAAAAATACAGTAAGTTTTGTAAAGAAGCAGAAAATGTAATGTATGAATGGTGTGATGAATATCAACTTAAGTTCTTTTTAGCTGTTCATTTATTAGGAGCTGTACCTTTCTTTGAGTTAAATGAAAGATATGAATTAGCAGGATCTTTCCTTAAAAAGGGACATGAGTTATTTGATGAATTAGAAATAAAGTATACTAAATGAAAAGAGTAAGTAAAGCAATTATATTAGCAGCCGGCCGTTCTACTAGGTATGGTAAAAATAAATTAGTAGATCCTATCTTAGGAAAGTCAACGGTTGAATACTGTGTAGAATTTTGTATGGAGAATGGAATAGAGGATTGTTATATTACAATCAGTAAAGCAGATTTCTTTTTTAAAGATAATGTAAAACTTTCCCATCCTATTATTGAAAAGTTAAGTAAATACAAAAAAGATATTAACATATTTTATGAATTTCAAAAGGATGATGAATATGGTCCAGGTGCAGCTATAAAGGTATGGGCAGATAAATTTGATGAAGCATTCTTATGTTTATTTGGAGATAATTATTACCAAGGAAATATAGGATTAGAATATCATGATCCTAACAGTACAGTTGTAACTTATAAAGATTATGATACAAGAGCAAGAAATTTACAACTTGCATCTATACTAGAAAATGTTGTTATTGAAAAACCACATGGAATTGTTTCAGGTAGATACTTCTGTGGTTATATGATATTTTCTAAAGAAGCATTCAATAACCTTGACAGTATTAAAATGTCAAATAGAAATGAATATGAAATTACTCATTTGATTAATTCAATGAATAATTTAAAGTTCGAAGAACTAAACATATGTTGGTATGATTTAACATATGAAAATGATAAAGAAGTAATAGAAGATTTAATTCAAAATTGTTAAAATGGAAAATGTAAAAAAAGTAGGTTTCTTTAAACTTGGTAAAGCGATTAAGTTTAATGAAAACAGTTGGGGAGCAATAGGTGGAGATTGTGAACCTAAGCAATTAATTAATTCAATTGCAAAAAGAAATCCTAATATTGAATATTGGCTATTAAGCCCAAATGATTTAGGTAGAGTTAGAGCAAAAGAAAAACCAGCAGTTCAATCTTTATTCGGTCCTCCGGTTGAAACAGAATCTGCTGCACCACCAAATGTAAAAGAATTTCACTCTACGATGGCCGATAGGAAATCATCTGATGAAGCGGCTCAAATTATAAAAGATTTAGATTTAGATTTTATCTTTTTCTATACTGGGCCATCAAGTACAGTTAATATACCAGATTATATTAACAAAGTAGACGGAACTGGTAGGGTTAAATCTTTAGACTTTTTTAAGTACTATGCAGCTCCAATAATTAAAGCAATGAATGAATTGGAAAAGAAAGTTCCTATTGTTGGTTTACTTGTTGATAACCGATACATTTTAGCATGTAAAGATTGGAATGATAATAATAGGCCAACTTATTATTTAGCTCAAAATACTTTTACAAAAACAGAAGAGTTCTTTTGTAATCCACCTTTAAGAGATATTGATACAATTGAATCTACTTATGAATATTCAGGAATTGAAACTGTATTCCTTTTAGATAAAAAGAGATATGACACTGATGAATTATTTGAAATGAAAAAGACTAATTCATTTATGATGCTACAGAATCAAGGAAAAGGTTCAGGTGGAATGGACCGCTGGGATCCTGTAAGAGATTATATTGTAAAGAATGATATTAAGACAGATATTTATGGAAAGTGGGATGATAATTTAAAGGAAGAATATCCTGACTGGTTCAAAGGTGAAAAGAGAATTGAAACTATGACCGATGAACTGCTTGCAACTAAATATACATTCTGTGTACCTATTAAAGAAGGAATGGTAACTTCTAAGTATGCTGAAATGTTACACTATGGTATTATACCATTCTTGCATCCATCTTATGATACCGACTTTAATGTCTTCCCTGATGGTCATTTCATTAGATGTAAATCTCCAGAGGATTTAAAAAAGAAAGTACAATTTTTAAATGATAATCCTGAACATTACAAAAAACTTTTCTATAACTTACAAGAAAAGTATTTAAAAGATTCTTATTATACCGGAGAACATGTAGATAATAAGATCTGGGAAGCTTATGAAAGAGTAACTAATAAAACTGAAATCAATGTATAATAAAGACACGAGAATTTTAATAACCGGTGGTGCCGGGTTTGTAGGTACCAATTTTATCAATGATCTTTTAAATAGAGGTCATAATCCTAAATGTATTTCTGTTATTGATAACATGGAGCATGGAACTTATATTCCTAAAGTGCATGATCAAATTGAAAACTTCCATAGAGTTGATATTAGAAATCAATATGTAGAAACTATCATAGAAGAATTTAAACCTGATTATGTATATCATTTTGCAGGATTAGTTTCAATTTATGATTGTCACGAAGATCCGTATGAAGCAGTAGATAATAATATTTTAGGAAGTATCAATGTAATGAATGGATGTTTAAAGGCTGATGTAAAAAGAATCATCTTTAGTGAAACTTCCGCTGTATATGAAAACTGTGAAATGCCAGATGCAGGTTTTAATGAAACTCAATCAGACCCTACTACAATTTATTCTACTACTAAAGCATGTCTTGCCTTATTAGCAGAATCATATCATAGAACAAAAGGTTTAAACTATACTGCATTAAGATACTTTAATGTTGCAGGACCTTTACAAGATTATAATAGAACTATTCCTCCAGTATTTGCAGGATTTATTTTAAGAATTAAAGGTGGACATAATCCTATCGTATTTGGTGATTATATGAAAGCAAGAGATTATATTGATGTATCAGATGTTAATGCATTCCACATTCTTTGTATGGAAAATGAGGATACTGCAAATCAAACATTTAATTTAGGAACTGGTGAAATGACTAACCTAATGGATCTTAAAAATATGATTGGTGATATTATGGGTGTTGGTGAAGTACCATTTGATCATTATGATCCGATTGCAGGTGAAGCATTAAATATCCGTGGAGATATCTCTAAAGCTAAATCAATGGGATGGGAACCTAAAAAAGATATTAAAGATACTATAAAAGAAACTATTGTTTATTTAGAAAATGAAATAGAAGAAGGAACAATTGATCCTTTAACTTTTATGGAAGATTTAGAAATTGAAAAAGTAAAAATATGAGTAAAGAACTAAAATGGGGTACTATTATTCCTCTTATAGGCGGTAGTGCCATAGGTTGTAAAAAATCAGCAGGAGTAGATCCGGCTTTTCATTTAAGTTATGAAGCTTTTGCTGCCAATGAAAGTCATATTGAAAAATATTGGCCAGATGTACCGATGTATAGATTAGATCATGAAGAATTAGAAATACCTAATCAAACTTTTAATGAAGTAGATTATGTAAATTCTGTATGCCCTTGTGCTGGTTTATCTCAACTTAATTCAGCAAGAGGTACAGCTGCATCTCGCGGTTCCGGTGCTACACAAAATAAATGGATGTATGATTCATCTGAATATATTTTAGAAAATGTAAAACCTAAAGTTCTTTGGGGAGAAAATGCACCAGGTTTATTTACAAAAATGGGAGAAGGTGTTGTAGAAAGACTTAAAGAAATTGGTCGTAAATATGGATATAGTTTTTCATTAATTAAAACTAATACTGAATTACATGGAATTCCTCAAAGAAGAATAAGAACATTTTATTTCTTTTGGAATACTCCTACTGTTCCTTTATTAAATTGGAAATTTAGAGAAAAGAAAAATCTTATTGATTATCTTAATGAAATTCCAAAAGATGCAACTCACCAAGATATGTTTATGGTAAGTGGTAAAGTTACAGAACATTATAGGCCTTATGAATTTGTATTAGAAAAAGAAGGTTTAAGTCATAAAGAGTTTGCTGCTAAATTTAAGAAAGGTACTATTGCCCAATATTTAGAAGCAAATGATTTAATTGATGAATGTATAGTATGGTTGAATAAACATTATCCTAAACAAGGTTTTTCAAATAAAAAATCTACCAAAACTTTTTCGGATATGTTAGAGCATCAACAATATAAAACTAGCCAAGGATTAGGTTATTGGGATGCATCACCACACTTCTTTAATGAAAGCTTTTCTGCTCTTATTGGTAGAAATATGTTTAATGGAGTTCACCCAGTAGAGGATAGGTATTTAAACATTAGAGAGATGTTACATTTGATGGGATTACCTTTAGATTTTGGAATAGAACATTCTGGTCAAGTAAATCATATTGCTCAAAATGTACCAGTGACTACTGCTATGGATATGGCTGATGAGGTTAAAAAATTCTGTAGAGGAGAGGCTAAAATGACAAACTTTAGTTTTATGAAACAAGATAATACTAAACAGAAAATTTTGGTAACTGAAGAGCTAGGTGCTAAACCAAAAAAGAAGTATAAAGTTAATAGTACTTTTTAAAACTATTTTAAATTAATGCATATAAAAATAAACAAAAACAAAAATTAATGGAAGCAACAATTAAAAAGATTGACGGTTACGAATTAAGTACATTCGTCAAGAAACTTTTACCGATTGATAAATTTATCTTTATGAAAATTGGTAAAGAAGGAACCGTTTCATCTGTGTATTTTCCTGAGAGGGATGCAGTGAAACTAGTATCAACACCAACCTCTGATATTTTTGATACAGAAATAACTGACCCAGTAAAAGTTAGCTTTTATAACGGAAGTAAAGTTATAGATGCCTTATCTCATTTTAATGGTGATGTACAAGGAAGAATCAAATATTCTGAAATTGATGGAGAATTAATGGCGAGTGATTTTACATTAGCTAATGATGATCTTCAAATTAATTTAGCATGTGCCGATCCATCTTTATCTTTTATGGAAATGAGTAAAGAAGAAACGGATCGTGCATTTGGAACTGAAGGTAGTATTTTTGAATTTGATCTTCTTACTACACATGTGGATAAAATGAAATCATTGTTTAACCTAGAAAGAGAAGAAGATACTTTTACATTAGCAGTTAATGATAAAGGTGTTGCAGTTCAAGGTAATTCTTATGATGCTACATTAGCACATACATATGAAGGAGAAGGAGCAGTAGGGCAGAAGGTTGTAATTTACAAAAAGTATATTAACCTTTTAGATAAAGAAAATTATAAAGTAATTGTTTGTAGTAATAAAGTAGTATTTAGATCTTTAGATACTAACACTCACTTAACTGTGGCTGTAGCGATAACTGATGAAGATTAAATTCTTTATCCAAGATAAAGGTAGTGAATAGGTCCGACCAGTGATGACAACGAAACTACCTTTATCTTTTTCTTTTTATAAATAAAACAAAACTTATTATGGCATATAAGAGTAAAATAGGATTAAGAGTTAGTATTACTAAACAAGGAGGTCAAGAAAAATTAGAATTTATTTCATTTGATGCAAGATATCAAGATACTTACATTCAATATATCACAGAATACTATAATCCTGTTACTGGAGAATTTGATTCAACAAAAACGATGATATATTTTGAAGGTAATGATTCCCTTTTAATTGATCAATCATATTCTGTAACCTCTAATGAATTAACATAAAATGACAGAACTTACCGAATTACAAAAAATTCAAAAAGACGCCAGTAAATTTTATAATTATGAACAAGCTGTTAAGTTAATGCTTAACTCTATTTACGGTGCATTTGGTAATCCTTACTTTTATTTCTTTAATGTTGATATAGCGGAAACTATTACTCTTCAAGGTAAAGATGCAATTCTTTATACAGAAGAATTACTTAACAAATACTTTACACAATATTGGCATAAAGATATTGCTGCCCATAAAGAAATGGGAATAACTGTAACTGGGAGAATAGAAAACCCTGTAGGAATTTATATTGATACCGATTCTGTTTATGTAAAGTTTGATGAGGTAATAAAAAAATCAGAAGGATGGAAAGGTGATGAAAAAGAATTCATTTTAAAATTATATAAGGTTAGAGTAAATGGTTATTTAGAAAAGATACTTCAAAAATATGCTGATGATAATAATGCAGAAAACTTTTTATCTTTTGAACTAGAAAGTATTGCTAAAAATGCAATATGGTTAGCTAAGAAAAAGTATATGCAAAATATTGTTTGGAAAGATCCTGATATTCATTATGATGATCTTTCTAAAATTAGCTCTAAAGGTTTTGAAATTATTCAATCCTCAACTCCTTTATTTGCTAGAGAAAAACTTAAAGACTTATTAACTTATATCTTTTCTGTAGATAAATTAGATATGAAAGAATTTGCTGCACTACTTAAAGATATAAAAAGACAATTTAAATTAGCTAATATTGATCAAATCAGTTTTTCTAGGAAAGTAAATAATTATCAAAAATATATTGTAAATGATTATGAAGCTTTTGAATTTGCATCAAGGTGTCCTATCGGTGTAAGATCTGCAGGTTATCATAATTACTTATTAAATAATTCTTCATCTAAAGGTAAATATCAACCTCTAGGTAATGGAGAAAAATGTAAAATGTATTTTTCTAAAGATAAGTCATGCGATGTATTTGCATTTGCACCTGGGGAATATCCTTATGAGTTTGCACCAGAAGTTGATCATGATAGACAATTTGAAAAAACAATATTGGATCCTATTAATCGTGTAGTAACTGCAATGGGATTTAAGGCATTTAACCGAAACTTAATTTATACGACCAGCTTATTTTAAGCCTAAATATATAATAAAATTAAACTTATGCGTAATAGAAAATTTAGAATCCACTTATTAGGATTACCTCATACAAAAACAACTTTAGATTTTACAGCCTGTGCTTATACTATGAAAGTATGGAAGTTCTGTAAAATGATGAAAGGTAGAGGGCATTATTTAATGCACTATGGGCATGAAGAATCTAACCCATGTGCTGACGAATTAATACCAGTAATTAGTTCTGAAAAATGGAATGAAGTTTATGGAGAACATGACTTCCATAGTAAATTATTTACTTTTGATGTTAACGATGGTGCATATCAAACTTTTTATAAAAATGCCATTGAGGAAATTGAAAAAAGAAAACAACCAGGAGATATTATTTTACCTTTCTGGGGTGGTGGTGTTAGACCAATTTGTGATGCTCATAATGATCTTGTAATAATTGAACCTGGTATTGGTTATGCACATGGTCACTGGGCACCTTTTAAAATATTTGAATCTTATTCAATATATCATGCATACTGTGGTTTAGATAATGTAGGAACATGTAATCAAAAATGGTATGATATTGTTATTCCTAATTATTTTGATTTGGATGAATTTGAATATAATCATACACCAGAAGATTACTTCTTGTTTGTAGGTAGAGTTTATGATGGTAAAGGTCTTAATATTGCAATGCAAACAACTCAAGCATTAGGTGTTAAGTTAAAAGTAGCAGGACAATTAACAGGCCCTTATGCAGAAGAAGGTTGGAAATGGCCAAAGCATGTAGAGTTTTTAGGTTATGTTGGATTAGAAGAGCGTAAGAATTTAATGAAAGGTGCAATTGCATCATTCTTACCGTCAATGTATGTTGAACCATTCGGTGGCGTTCAAATTGAAAACTTACTTTCAGGTACTCCAATTATTACTACAGATTGGGGCGCATTCACAGAATGTAATATACACGGTGTAACTGGTTATAGATGTAGAACCTTTGAAGAATTCGTTAAAGCAGCAAAAGACTGTAAAGACGGTGTAATAAAAAGAGTTGATTGTAGAAAGCATGGAGAAAAGTATTCATTAGAAGCTGTTGCTCCTATGTATGAAAAGTTTTTTAATGATGTATTAGATATTAGCCAAGGTGGTGGATGGTATGAAATTAATGATCCTTCTCTTTATTGTGCTGAATACTTAGAAAGTCAAGGTTTAAATCCTGACGGTACTCCTCTTGAAAAAAAAAGCTAAAACCTAAGATAGCAATTTGGACTGAAGGCAACTGGGCCTTAGGAAAGGTATACAAAGGTTTAAAAAATTCCTTAGACTTTAAATATGATATAGATTTTTATGACTGGGCTGATGAAGCTGGTAATAAAAGGCTATGGACTGATGGCGGCTGGAAAAATTACGATGCCATCATGGGTAATACTGCATTAACATTTTGGCCGGAAGAAAGAGGCTATTTAGAAAAATTACCACAAGAAGCATTAGATAAAATGATTATAGGAATTTGGGCTAATCTAAATTTAGATAATACCCATTTCATGGAAAGAATCAAATATACTGAAGGTCCTATATTCCACTGTGTAAATGAAGAAATACAACAAAGTGCAAAAGACAAATATAATATTGATGCTACTTTAGTTAAAGCAGGTAAACCTATTGCTGAATTTTCTCCCTTTAAAACTGTTGATAAAATAAAAAGACTAGGATTAAACGGTAGCCCTTCTATAGGAGAAGGGTGGCGAAAAGTAAAAAGACCAGAGATGTTTATAGAAATTGCAGAGAAAGCTAATTGTTCATTTAGATTTTTATGGAATAGGCCTGAAAAAGATAACAGAATTTATAACCTCATAGATATGTATGTATGTACAAGTACATATGAATCTGGGCCAGCTGGTATTATGGAATGTGCATTAAGTAAAATTCCGGTTATATCAACTAACACTGGTCATGGTAAAAATATAAAAGCTGTTAAAACATTTGAAACTATTGAGGAAGCAGTAGAAATTATTAATGAATTAAACTCTTCTCCTGAATTACTTCAGAATTATATTGAAGAAGTATATAATGAAGTTATTGAAGAATATGATTGGTCCAATGCGGCTCCAAAATATTGGATTCCTTTAATTGATAAATTCTTAAACAAATCATAAATTTTACATATAAAAATAAACAAAAAATAACATGGCAAAGGAATTCTCATTCGCAGATTTAAACAAAGAAATGTCAAAGATATCCGAGTACGGAAATACTTTAGATAAATCAACAATTTCAGAAATTGATCATTATATCCCAACAGGAAATTATCATTTAAATGCATGCTTAACAGGTTCTTTATTTGGAGGTTATCCTAATAATAGAGCAGTAGCATTAGCAGGCCCATCCGGTACAGGAAAAACTTATCTTATCTTAAATGCAATTAAGCAAGCTCAGAAACAAGGTTATAGTATTATATTTTATGATTCTGAAAATGCTGTAGATAAAAGATTAGTTGAAAAATTTGGTATTGATGCTTCAAAGTTTAGATATGAACCATGTAATACAGTTCAAGAATTTAGAAGTTCAGTTACTGCTATTACTGATGTATTAATTGAACAAAAGAAAAAAGGAATTGAATTACCAAAGATAATGGTTGTTTTAGATTCTGCTGGTAACCTTGCAACACAAAAAGAAATTGATGATGCAAAAACCGGAAGTAGTAAAGCTGATATGACAAGAGCTAAATTACTTAAATCAACTTTTAGAATTATTATGACTCAGTTTGGTATTTGTAAAATTCCTTTCTTATTCTCAAACCATACTTACCAAACGCAAGATCTTTTCTCAAGACAAGTTGGTGGTGGAGGTACAGGGCCAGAATATGCAGCTTCTATTATTCTATTTTTAGGTAAAGCTAAACTTAAAGAAGGTGTAGAACAAACTGGAATTATTGTAACTGCTAAACCGAATAAAAATAGATTTGCAAAACCAACAAATATTAAATTTCATATTTCATTTAATAAAGGTATGAATCCTTATGTAGGTTTAGAAGAATATATTAGTTGGGATACATGTGGAATTGAAAGAGGAAGGTTTATTACTGAAGGTGCTTTTAATAAATTAAATGATACAGGAAAAGCTGAATGTAGAAAGCATTCTTTTAAGAAAGACAAAAAAGATGTAACAGTTTATTTTCAACCTGCAGCAACTGCTCGTAAGATTTGTGTAAAACATTTAAATGATTCAGTTGATCTTAACCAATTATATACACCAGAAGTTTTAACAGAGAAAGTATTAAAAATGTTAGAACCTATTGTAAATGCTAAGTTTACTTACGGTGATGAATTAGATCAAGAAGAACTAGGAAACATAATTACTGAAACTGTTGATGATGTTACCGAAAACTCTTAATACTGCAAAACTTAAAGTAAAGTATGTATTAGGAAACCACACAACATTACCAAACTATCCTGATGCAGAAGATGTACTTTTTGAATTAATCCGAGATTATTGTGGTAAAGTTGCTAAAGAGATAAAATTTACCGATGTCTCAATGGCCAAAAGGTGGAATTTATCTAAAGAGCAATGCGATGTTATTCTTAAAGAATTATTAAAACATAATTTTTTAGAAATATCTTTACAGAATTCAGCTTATACAACCTATGAAGTTATACATAATCCTTATCAGTAAACTATTTATGTTTTTTAGCATATAAAAATAAAACTACATGAAATCAAGTATAGATCACGAAAAGATTTTCTTTAACTATTTTTTAACAAAGCCACACTATCTTAAAGGCACGGGTAAAGGATTCTTTGCTAATCGTGATTTAGATCAAATTGCAAAATTAGCAAAAGATTTTTATTTAAAGTTTGGTGAAAGCCCATCTAAACAACAAATGTCTGCTTTAGTTAAGGATGATGCCAATGAAATATCTCCAGATATAGTAAAATCTATTTATGATATTAATATTAATGAATATGATCAAGATTGGTTAAAAAGAACTGGAGAAGCGTGGGTTAAATGGAAACATTTTGATAAACAATTAGTAAGAACAATTGAATATGTAAAAACTCAAGATGTATCCCCAGAAAATGTTGAGGATGTAGTTAATCGTGCAATAGGAATGATCTCTACTGATGGATCAATTAATTTTGATACTGATGTAGGATTAGACTTTTTTAATCCAGAGGCTCACGTCCAAAGAACTTCAAAGAAAATAGAAACAGGTTGGGGTTTTGTTGATAGAGTATCTGGTGGAGGTTATGATTCTAAATCTTTAATCATTTATGCAGGTGAACAGAATATTGGTAAATCTATTTGGTTAGCAAATGATGCGGCTAATTTTGTTCGTATGGGTCATAATGTAGTTTTTATTACAGCAGAGATGTCAGCACAAAAGGTACTTAAAAGAATAGGTTCTAACTTATTACATATTCCTATGTCAGATTATGATAAGAATTCTGGTAATAGAGATTATATGAAAAGAAGATTAGAAAAAGTATCTCGAGGATTATTACCACCAGGAAAATTATTTGTAAAAGAATACCCAACATCACAAGGTACTATTCCAGATATTGAAGCTTATTTAAAAGATTTAGAAGAATCACAAGATCATAAGGTAAATGTTTTGGTAGTTGATTATATAAATATCTTAGCTAACTATAGAAATCCAAATACAGAAAATACTTATATGAAGATTAAACAAATTGCCGAAGACTTAAGAGCATTGGCAGTTAAAAGAGATATGCTGGTTATTTCAGCTACTCAAATTAATCGTGGTGCATGGGATGCAACAGAAGTAAGAATGGAAAATATTGCAGAATCTGCAGGTCTTGCTCATACTGCTGATGTTATGTATGCGTTGATACAAGATTCTGTAATGCATGCTGAACGTGAATACTGGTTAAAGGTATTAAAAATTAGAGACGGTCAAGGAAAGGGCTCAAGATGTAAATTTGATATTGACTATGAACATATGAGATTAACAGAAACTGATGACATATCAGTTTAAAAATATAAAATAATTATGTGGGGAAAAAAGAAAAAGAAACTTACAAAAGCTGAAGATGATAAAAAATCAGGCTACCAAGAAAAAGACAAGATCTTTAATAATACATACGGTGAACAAGATTTATCTGGCCAAAAGATAAATTTTACAGTATCTTCCTCCTGGGTAGATTCAATGGATCCAGATGATAAGCAACATTATGATTCATTATTTGAAAGAATTGATGGATTAATTAAAGGTAGTGAATTTGAACATCTTAATGAAGCTACGCCAGACGGTATCATTAAAAAATTAAATAAAGTACAAATTAATAAAGTCTTTTTCTACATTATAGAAAATACAGGAAGTGATTATACCAGAATAGATTTATTTAGTGTTCTTTCAGATTACTTTGATGTATTTCCAAATAAATTTTACAATTCATTATCTAATAAATTTAAGGATGAACTTATTAAAGAATTAGATGCCAAATACAATATTTTAGAAAAAAGAAAAATTAGAAAATTATTTTAATATGGCTAAGAGAATATGGATGGTATCCGATTCACATCTAGGCTGTAGATCAAATTCTGTTTTATGGCTTAAAATAATTGAAGATTACTTTTTTGAATTTTTTATCCCTTTAGTTAAAAAAGAATATAAAAAAGGTGATGTTCTTTATCATTTAGGAGATGTGTTTGATAATAGGCAAAGTGTAAATTTAGCAGCACAGCATTTAGCTATTAGGGTTTTTGAAGAATTAGGTAAGATCTTTCCAGATATTCATATCATTGTAGGTAATCATGATATTATGAGAAAGAACTCTAATGAAATATCTTCAGTGGATTGTTTAAAATATCTACCTAATGTTACTGTACTAAAAGAACCTAAAATTTTAAAGTATGAAAATGCAACATGTTTATTACTTCCTTGGAGAAGAAATCATGAACATGAAAAAGAAACTTTAGATTCTATAAAGGAAGATATTGATTATATGTTTTGTCATACCGAAACACAGGGTGTACAAACTAGTCCTAGTACCAAACATCTTCATGATGGTGGTAATGCTGTAGGAATATTTAAAAGATTTAAAAGAGTTTATTCTGGTCATATTCACTATAGGCAAGATAAAGAAAATTTTGTATTAGTAGGAAATCCTTATCAGATGACAAGATCTGACCGAGGTAATCAAAAAGGAATATACTTATTAGACTTAGAAAGTGGTAACCATCAATTTTTTGAAAATCACCAAAGCCCAATCTTTATTCGTTATTATATTAATGAAATTTTAGAAATGAGAATGGAAGATATTGCAAAAGAAATACAAGATAATTTTGTAGATGTTTTTATTCCTTCCAATGTATTAGGTAAGTATAACATTAATATGTTTATGGATTTTCTTGATGGTTTAGCTAGAAAATTAGAACCGAGGATTTATGATGAAGAAAATCCTTATGATAGAGAAGACGGTGAAATGTCAGATTTTAATGGTGAACTTAATTTAATGAATATTGCAGCTGAACATATTAATTCTTTAGATTATGATGATGATTTAAAAGAAAGATTAAAAGCGTCTGTACAAGAATTATATAAAAGAACATTATCTCCAAACTATGAAGATTAAAAAAGTAGAGTTTAAGAATTTTGCAAGTTATGGAAATAGGTTGCAGATAATTGATTTTGAAGAAGGAAAAAGTAACTTATATTTAGTACTAGGAGGAAACGGTGCAGGTAAGAGTACATTAGCTAAAGTCATAACTTATTTATGTTATGGTAAAGTGGAAGGTTCTACTTTAAAAGATTTACCTAATAGAGTCAATAAAGAACTTTACGGTAAAATTTGGTTAGAATCTAAAGGTAATCGTATTGAAATAGAAAGAGGTATAAATCCTGGAATTTTTAATGTTAAGATTAATGGATCTGAATATGATGTTGCAGGTAAAGTAAATCTTCAAGATTTTTTAGAAACAGAAATTTATGAAATACCTTATCATGTATTTAAGAATGTAATTATCTTATCTGTAAATGATTTTAAATCTTTTATAACAATGTCTCCTTATGATAAGAAAAGAATCATTGATAAAATATTTGGATTTTCAATTATTAATGAAATGGCAGAAGCTGTTAAGGAGAAGAGAAAAGGTATCATTGAGGAAATTAAAACTTATGAAGATGAAATAAGAACTCTTAATGAATCTATTGGTTCAGTATATGATAAAATAGAACAAATAGAATTACTTACAGCCGAAAAGGATAAATCTAAAGTTAAGAAATTAAAAAATGATTTAGTAGATTTAAATAAGAAAAGAAAGACATTAAAAGAATTTACAAAGTCCCTTAAAGAAAAATTAGAAAAGACAGATTTAGATTCTAGAACCAAAGCATCTGAACACTCTAATATTAAACATAAAATTTCAAATATTAAAAATGATTTAAAGTTATTTGAAAATTCAACTTGTCCTACGTGTACAGCACCACTTACTTCTGATTTTCATTTAGATATTAAAAAGGAAAAAGAAGAATCATTAATAACTTTAGAAGAAAAATTTGAATCTGTTAAAACTAGTTATGAAGACTCTGTAACAAAGTTAAATGATTTAAGATTAAAAGGTAGAGAAATTCATGTAAGAACTGGTCAGTTAGAAGTAGAGATGGAAAATTTAAAATCTAAGCTCATAGAACTTGCAGAAAAAGATGAATCCGATTCTTCTACTAATCTTAAACAATTAGTAAAAGATTTTAAAAATCGTAAAGAAGAAAAAACTACAGGAAAATTAAAGAGTGAAGCCGATGATTTTTATTTAACTATCTTACAAAATTTAATGGGAGAAGATGGAATAAAAAATCTAGCAGTAAGATCCATCCTACCTTCTTTTAATAATCATATACTTTTAATGGGAAGGGAAATGGGAATTCCTTTTGGTATTAGATTTGATGAAAAGTTTTATTGCACCCTCCATCATTTAGGAACTGAAATTAGTCCAAAGACATTAAGTACTGGTGAAAAGAAGAAAGTAGATTTTGTGATTATTATGGCATTAATGAAAATGATTAAAGTTAGGTTCCCTTCTCTAAACATTTTATTCTTAGATGAAATCTTCTCTTCGATAGATTCGGATGGTGTATATCATATAATTAATATCTTACATGATACTATCCAAGATATAGGTCTTAATACTTTTGTAATTAATCATACAGTATTGCCTAGTGAATATTTTGACAAAAAATTAGAAATCACAAAAGATGCAGGCTTTAGTGAATTTACAATTGAAACTATTGGATAAATATAATACAAGGAAAAATTAAAGATGACGAATGTCAGCATATAATCAAGAGTTTAATAAAGACAACACAATACTACGTTATATTATAGTAGCTCTTTTAGCAGAACTAAAAGATAAAGTCTATTATTATAATCAAATAGATGAAGATACATTAAAGAAAATTCCAGTTCCTTTCTTTTATTCAATTACAGGAGACGGTAGATTTTTAATGGATAATTTCTTATGGGGAGCTGAAGCTGCAGGTAAAGCTATAGGTGACTATGAATCAGTACCAAGAGGTATTATACAGTTAACAGGAATATCCATAGATTCAGGCAGCCAAACAAATAAGTTTGCTAGAAGTGAGTTTGTTCAAGAATGGGAAGGTATATTGAAAAGCTTTTCAATGGAAACAAATTTTCTTCCACTTAATATGACTTTTGACTGTACTGTTGTATGTTCTTCTAATTTAGAAATGCTGAAAGTCACCGAATCTTTAATGAGTAAAATTTATAAAAATACTCTTTTCCAAATTGATCTTGGAATGATGAGGGTTGCTGGTACCTTTGCAGTACCTGAGGATTATCAACAAAATAGATTATTTGAATTTCAATTAAATGATAAAAAAGAGTGGAGTGTAACATTTCCTCTTGAGGTACAATCATTTATGCCAGTGTTTGAGCAAGGTATTTTAATACCTGAAATAAGTCTTATGACAAAGGCAGCAATTAAAGCTAATCCTAAAGCATCTGGTGTAGGTATGTTAAGACCAGGTCCTAATAATGAATTAGGTATTTATTTTGGTGGAATATTCCAAAAATTTGAATATTCTGAAGAGAGTATATTAAAGTTGCAGCCTAGTGGTATGTTAAGCAATAAAGGATATATTAATCCAGATGCTATACAAACTGGGCCTAAGTTTAATGAATCACAAATAACATCAGCCCCAATTGTACCTGAGGATCCAGAAAGCCGTATTTATAGAAATGCTAATTCAGAACCAGATGTAGAAGAATCCGGATTAGGGAGTGTTGATTCTGGTTTTGACGGATAAACAATTAATCAAAGAGACTTATAATATATAAAACAAATCAAATAGTGTAATATGGAAAACACAGTTAACGAAGGACAAACTCAAGTTTATGCCGATGGAGCAATCGATGCTCAACCTGGTGTAAATACTAATGCCCTTTACCTCAATAACCCTAAGCAACAATTATTGGATATAATTCATGTATTGTTCAGTCAAAGTGGTAGAATGTCAGATGTTGATAATGACGGTAAAATTGACCATAGTGGATCTATGACAGATCAACAGGTTATGGCAATCTTAGTAGGAATGGGAATTCCGCAACAGATGGCGATGAGTGGTATTGCTAAATATCGTGAAATGCATAAAGATCAATCAAATATATACACTGAAAATAATAATCAAAAAAATCATAACAAAATGAAATTTACATTAACAGACCTATACGAAAACGTTATGGATAGTATTAATGGATTAAAGGCAATGGATAATGATAATTCCAGAGTTTCGTATTCTGTTAAGGAATCTTTAACTATTTTGGAAGAAGCATTAACTGCATTCCCAATGAAATTAAAAAATGCAGATCTTTCTGCAATAAGTGAAGAATTAGAAAACTCGGTTAGCCCAGATCTTAAATTCAGTATTGCAAGAAATCTATATTCTAAATTAGCTCAGTCAACTTGGTTAAATCCAGTTTCTGAATTAAGAAATTATATAATGGAATCATATAACAATTCTAAATGGCATTTTAGAATTAGTGAATCTATTGCAAGAACATCAAACCAAAAAGGAAAATTAATGGAATCATTTAATGCTGATATGGTTTCTTTGTTAAATGAATCAGATGTAAAATCTAAATTTTCTGTAGTTGCTGCAAAACACCCATGGTCAATGGATGCTAAAGCAATCATAAATGAAATGAATGCTGAAGATAAGAAAGTTGCATCTACTGCAAACGGTAAAGTTGTATCTGTTCTTTCTCCAGTATTAGAATCTGAAGAAGGTTTAACATTCCACTTACATGGAAAGAATTATACTTATAATGGTAAAGACATTACTGAAGCTAATGTAACTGATCCAAGATTCTTTGATATTACTGAAGGATTAAATATGTTCTCAAGAAATGGAAACATTCTTTCTTTACATGGAGAAAATGGTAAATCTTTAGAATATAACATTACTGAAGGTACATTATCAATGGGTAAAGTTGATATGACTAACTACAGTATCATTGAATTAAAAGAAGCTTTATTAGCAACTAATTTCTCAGGTTATAGAAATCAGTGGCAAAATGATAAAATTTGTAAATTCTTTGAATCAGTTGATTTACTTGCTGAAA
>Ga0209232_1000819_pt1 | contig 17923 bp, 10 predicted proteins | sample ETNvirenome_2_60_FD_184066 | JGI IMG/M metagenome (GOLD analysis project Ga0209232, IMG submission 184066) | Marine viral communities from the Pacific Ocean - ETNP_2_60 (SPAdes) (version 2) | ecosystem: Environmental > Aquatic > Marine > Oceanic | place: Pacific Ocean | collected 2013-06-22
TGGGAAGGCTTAAATGAAGAAGATGGAACACCTGTAAAATATTCAACTAATAATTTAAAAGCTTTATTAGAAGATCCTTTTTGGACTACTGCTGTTTTAGATACTTATGGAAAAGCTTTAGAGGCAAGTAAATTAAAAAACTAAAAGAGGCAGTTCAATATTGGGCAGAAGGAGGTGAAGACACTAGCTTACAAGCCTTCGAGGATGCCAAAATATTTGGAATTGAATTGCCACCAAAGCAATCAAATAAAGATGAACATTTTGTTGTATATCAAGAGAATTGGGATGCAGTTCAAATTTTTATGAAGGGACAGACACAATGGAATGTAAGTATGTCTGGTTTAGTTGGGTTTAAATATGAAATCTTTATTCTGGCTGGAGGATTATTTGACGTATATGATGTAAAGGATAAAAGAGATACATTGGAGCGTCTTCAAATTATGGAAGCTGCTGCATTAAATCTGTTCAACAAGAAAGATTCTTAAAATGGCAAGTAAAGTTGGTCAGGTTCTTGTTGAATTTAAAGGTACTGGTGATAAGGCAGTTATTGCTGCTTTTGATCGGTTAGGGGCTAGTGCAAGAAGATTTGGCAAAGACGTTTCTGCTACTCAAGCTACTGCTAAAAGTCTTCGTGATGTTGGTAATGCTTTCAAAAAACTTGGAGCTTCAGGAACAAATAGTATTAATTCATTACGAACGCAAATTAATGTTTTTACTGAATTAAGAAATCAAGCTGATATTACTGGAAAAGAATTTCAAGAGTTTAGTCGCCATATTGATCGTTTACAGCAAAAATTAAATAAGGCTACTGGTGTAGCAACCAAGTTTCAAACTAGATTAAAAGGTTTAGCAAAAGGTTTAACTTTAACTGGTGGTGCTGCTATTTCAGCCGGTATATTTGGTGGTCCTGTAACAGGAATAACAACTGCTATAGGAGGTCTGGCCGGTAGTGTTTTAGGAGGCCCTGCTGGTGCTGCTGCTGGAATTGGTATAGGTACAACTGTTGGTCTTGCTGGCTCACAAATCCAACAAGGTTTAGGTGGAATTGCAGAAACAACGGCTGAATTTCGTGCTTTACAGATATCTCTTGCAGGTGTCAGTAAAGATCAAGACGATTTCACTAAGAGCATGGAAGATATGCGGCAAATATCGATGAAGTTTTTAATACCCCAAAGAACTGCTATTAAACAATTTACAAGATTAAAAGCAAGTATTATTGGTGCTGGTTTTGATAGTGAAACTACTAAAGAAGTTTTTGAAGGTATGGGTGCAGCAATATTGGCAACTGGAGGCAATGTAAGTGATTTAAATAGTGCTTTAATAGCAGCCGCCCAGGTATTTTCAAAAGGCAAAGTTTCAGCCGAAGAATTGAGACAACAAATCGGTGAAAGATTGCCTGGAGCTTTTACATCTTTTGCAGATGCAATGGGAATTAACACAAAAGAATTAGATAAAATGTTAGAGAGAGGAGAAGTTAGTTTAGAAAACTTTAGGTTATTTGCTAGAGATATATTTAAAAAATACGGTGAAACTGCTGAAACACTTGCTGATGCTCCTGAAAAGGCAGGTCAAAGATTAGCCGTGTTTACTCAATTAGTTGCATTAGAATTTGGTGGTTTATTTGCATTGATAGGTGCTGGGTTTCAAAATAATATGACTGATTTAGCAAAATGGGCTTTAGCAAATAAAGAACAAATTAAAAAAGTTTTGGTTGATTTTATTATTTTTGGAGAAGATCTTTTTGAATTATTTAATCAAATTGGAAAAGGATTATTTCAACTTTTTGAACCTTTAATAATTATTGTTAATGAGGTTGTAAAAAAAGTAAATGAATTAATAAGAGTATTAAATCGATTAAACAATAATAAACAATCTATAACAGATTTACAAACACAATTAAAAGCAAAAATTGTAGCGTCGGGAGATAAAGATTTTAGAAAACAAATTAGAAATATGCATCCTGATATTAAAAAGGAAGCAAGAGAAATACAAAAGAAAGAAGGATTAAATAGAGATGAATATCTTAAAGTAATTAAAAAAATATATCGAGATCGTCTTGGAATAGAAGATGAAGTTATAGAAGAATTAAATTTAGAAGAACGGAGAGCCAAATGGTTTGAATCATTTAATTTTGATATTTCTAAATTAAAATTTGGAGCGGCTGTTCCAGAAAACAAGCCTGGTGGAAAAGATGGGAAAGGTGGAAAGAAAGAAGGGCCATTTTCTGACTTTATAAAAGAATTAGAAGATTTTGATACAGCACTTCAAAATGTAGTGGTGAATGGTTTTCAAAAAATGGAAGATGCAATTTTTAGTTTTGTAACTACAGGAAAACTTGCATTTAAAGATTTAGTAACCAGTATTCTCCATGACTTAACTCGTTTAATTATCAGGCAATCAATTACCAAACCTTTGTTTGCAATGTTTACAGGCTTATGGAGTAAAGATGGAAATGCTTTTGCAAGCAACAATATTGTTCCTTATGCCAAAGGTGGTGCGTTTGCTAAAGCAGTACCTTATGCACGAGGTGGTGTAGTTGATAAGCCAACCATGTTTAAGTATGGCGGTTCTAATTTAGGCGTGATGGGAGAAGCGGGCCCGGAAGCTATTTTGCCCCTCCAAAGAGGTAGAGGTGGAAAGCTTGGAGTTCAAATGAATGGTCGTGGTAGCGGTGGTGGAACAACCAATGTTAATTACACAGGGCCAACATTAAACTTTAACGGTGATGAATATGTACCAAGATCTGCTGTAGGTGGCATTATTAATGCTGCTGCAAACAAAGGTGCTGCAATGGGTGAGACATCAACAATGATGTCATTACAAAACAATCGTTCTTCTAGATCAAGGATAGGAATTAGATGAGTGTAGTTCCATTAGTTATTTTCATAGAAATCTATGATCCAAAATTAGTGCCTGCTTCAGGAAATATTGCTGGTGCTATTCAACATCGTTTTCAAAATAGTGAGCCAAGTTCAAGTGGTATAACTTTTAATGGAGCAAGATTTTACTTTCTTTCTTTTATTTATCAAGGTGCAACAAGAAGTAAAGATGGTAACAACCTTGAGTCTGCACTTGTATTGGCTAATGAAAGCAATGATAGAGAAGGCTCAGTTGGTGCAAATAAATTATCAATGAGTTATGCCTCAGAAGCTGTAAATAAAGGTTGGAGTGTAAGAGTTTCTACTTGTCAGATGACTGATGCAACTTTCTCTTCAGTAAAAACAACTTTGGCTAGTGATACTTGGAAAATAACTTCAATGGGGTACGACAATGCAACTATTGAGATTATGCTTAGTTCATCCATAGATGCTATTGGAGGTAATATTGGTCGTTTTTTAACAAGTAGTTTGGTTGGACATTTACCTGTTACTGGTCGAATAGCTACGAATTGAGAACTGCTTTATTGCTGGGATTGCCTTATCGTTTAGGGGCTAATCCTGATCAACATAAAGCTGCTGATTGTGCTTCTTTAGCTGGACAAGTTATTAGAAATTATGGAATAGATTTTCCTTTTCAAAACCGTGATTGGTACAGACGTTTAAGAAAAAAAGATTATGAGGTATTTCGTGATGAGCTTAAAAAGTGGGGAACGCTTACAACAACCGCTAATATTGGAGTTGTAGCTCTCTGCAAAGCAGAAAAAGGCTACGCTTTAGCTGTTTATTGGAAAGGCGGTTGGCTATCATTCGCAGACAAGACGGTTCGATGGAGTCCCATAGGAGGATTGGAGGTTTTAGAACTTTATTACCCTACGAAGTAGAACTATGTGAATCTTTAGGCATAACTGATAAAGAGTATTTTGAATTTTTAGATTTAATTGAAGCTGAACCTGTAGATGCAGAGATTGTATGTATGCCTAGTGCTTTGATAGCAATGGGTTTTGCTCATTTTGTTCCTACTACTGTTGGATATACAATTCTTTGGGGCAAAATAGCTGCCACTCTTGCAATAATGGCAGCATCTTATTTGCTGACACCAAAACCTAAAGAACAAAGTGCTGGCCCTAGATTAGATATAGGAGGAGTTCAAGGTAGAAGTCGTTTTAACCCTACGAGTGGTTTTGAGTCTTTACAAGATCTAGCTTCATTAGGTTCGTTTATACCTTTGGTTTATGCAAGACAAGGTGTAAGAGTTTCTAGTCAACTTCTTTGGTCACAACTAAGAACTGCTCAGTATGGTCAAGTTATTAATGCTATTTGTTTATTTTCTAATGGTGAACTAGGAGCAAAACCACAATTTAATTCATTTGCTTTAGGTGAAACTTTTTTAGCTGATTTAACTTTATCAAAACAAAAAATATATTTTTCAAGAGGTAATAGATCTAATAATAGATTAAAAGGAGTTGCAGATACACAAACTCCATCATCATCAGATGATCAGTACCCAGAAGGTACATCTAAAAATACAAATAATTATCGAGCAAGAGGTGAAAGAGAATATGATGATGTTGATCCTTTTAAAGTAAAAGTTTTTGCTGAAAGTTATAGTGGTGGAGATGCTAATTTTGATTACAAGCCAAGTTTTTCAAGCACTAAGACTCCTGCATCAGGTTCTAAATTTGGCTTATTTTCACCTATGCCAAATGGTAATGCTTATAAATTAAATTGGGAATTAATATTGCTTTTAAGAGATGCAGATGATGGTGTAAAAAAAGATTTAAGAATTAAAATGGGTAAATTGGTACATAAATATCCTAGATATGTAGGAATAACAAATCGTGGAGAATCTCCAACTTATTCATCAGCAGGAAATAGAGTTATTTTAAATCCTAATCAAACAGGAAATGTTTGGGTTAATTATCGTATTTATCACTCAACAAATGAATCAGCATGGATTGATTCTTCTATTACAGATGTAGATCCTAAGAAAAAATGGAATAAATTTTCACCGTGGGGTTCTCAAGACGCAAAATCAAATTCCGACACTGTCAGAGAATCTGTTGATGATGCAATAAAAATTGGTCAGCAGTATATGGTTGGCTCTACTTTAATGACAGCAACTGAAGAAGATAATGGGAATATATGGGTTGGAGGTAATGATGGCTTTCAAAAAGCTATTAAATTTGAATCTGATGAGCCTGGTTATTTAGAATTTAGAAATACAGATGAGACAGCCTTACCATACGAATCTTTAATCGTTCAAAAAGTTGAATTAGCTACTTGTGCTAATGCAAGAGAAACTGATGTTACTGAAATTGGAATTAAAAGTACAGTTTGGAGACGAATCAGTGGTTTCCCTAATGTTAACGAAATGCCTTCTCAAGAGCGCATTGGTTCTTATGAAAGACAAAACGGTTCTATTCAATTAGGAAGTGTAAGTAAACATGTTAGACGACTTAGTTTTTTTAAAGTACAAGCAAAAAAAATGGATTCAGGAGATAATTTTGTAGATATAACTTCCAAGGTTTTATGTGTTCAAGGTTCTTCTCCAACTGCACAATATAATGCCATTTTTATTAATCATCATATTCCTAGTAAATATGAATTTAGGTTTTTACCAGTTGCAGGTAATGTAGTTTTAAATCACTATGCTGATCGTATAGTTCATGTTTTGGGTTACGCTGAAACATTGAGATCTGATACTAATCATCATTTAGGATTAACAATTTCATATCATGCTTCAGAAGGACAATTACCTCTCTCAAATGAAATTGATGAAGGTAGTAATTTAACAAATAATCCTGAATGGTTGAGAGGAGGATTAGGTGCTGAATTACCTTTTGTAGATCCTGATACTGGAGAAGAAGTTACTGGTGGGCCTGTTAATAATTTCACGCCTCCTTCTACTGGTAATCCTATATTTCCAGGACCTGTTTATTCTTCATCTCATAGAATTTTTGCTCCTGATAATAAAACTACTTACACAGGAACTGGCCCTGGAAACGTAATTCAAACATGGACAAATGTTACTCAAAGAAATTTAAAAGGTGTTCCTGCTGATGGAATGAATTCTTATTTCAGTCCTTATCATGGAATAGCAGCAGTTGCAATTAAAAGTACAAGCGAAATATGGACATGGCTTATCATTTTTGGAGGAACATTATTGCCTAATGGTTTGACATTTACAATGCCAGCAGGAGTTGTTCCAATGGAAGATAGTGATTGGTCTGAGCCAATGGAAGAATATGCTGGTGGAGTACCAACAGGTAAATGGCATAGATTTAAAGTTGCTAAGAATCCTTCTTCTTTAGGGAGTGGAGAAGACTGGAGATATAAAAACTCAGCAGGACATAATGTTTATGGTGTTGCGTTGCAAGAGGCAGATCGACCACTACCGACTGAAAGTACTCCTGTTGTTAGATCAACGACTACAACAAAAGGAGTAGGCAGTGGTATGGAAGTGCAAGTAAAGACTAAAACAGATGGTGTTAGTACATATAAAGAATTTGTACTTTTTGCGTCAGGTGATGGCTATTTTAACGGCGATACAGTCACTATTGATAATGAATCTCCAGTCGTAACTTTAACAGTTACAGGAAAAGAAAAACCTAGTTTTGTTCCAGATGTAGATGAACATTCTGATTGGTCAACAGATGGAACTGCTGGTTTTTATACAAATTATTGGCAAGTAATTGCTCACAACAATAATAATGCGATAGCTGATTATTTTATGTTTGATTCAGAATCTTCAAGCCATGAAAACGGTTCTGAACATGAGATTTCTTATATAAATGAAATTAAACATGAAGGTACAAGTAGTAATCCACAAATAAATTATGAACATCTTGCGATTGCAGGAATAAGAATAGGAGCAACAGGTTCGTTAAATAGTTTTAATTCTCTTTCTGCTTTTATTCAAGAAGGAATAAAGGTAGATCGTTTAATTCCAGATTCAAATCCTAATCAGAATCCCCCAGTTTATATAAATAGACAGCTTGATCCTAATCATTTTTCCTCTACCGATGATTTTGTAGAAATAGTGCATGACTTATTAACTAATACAGCTTATGGTGCTGGGGATATTGTCGGACATGATGGTGTTGATCGTGCAAGCATGATTGAAGGGGCTAGGTATTGTAGAGCTAATGGTTTTTTCTGGAATGGTGTTATTGATCGTAAATTTAATTTAAGAGAATTTATTTTTGAAAATGCTGGTTATAACTTTTTAGATTTTTCTATTTTAGGTGGTCGTTTTAGTTTAAGACCAAGTTTCCCTATTAATGGAGACTATACAATTAATTATGAGGCAGGAATTAATTCAGGTATTGATATAAAAGCTTTATTTACTGATGGAAATATGAAAGATATAAAAGTTACTTTTTTAACTCCAGAAGAAAGAAAAATGTTTAAAGCAACTGTTATTCATAGAGAGGATAAGATCCACCCTATTACAAAAATTGCTGGTTTCCCAGAAAACATAGCGAAAACATACGCTTACAACCCCACTGGACAAAGTGATTCAAGTTTCTTCCCAACCGCTGAACAATTACCAGAAGAAGTATTTGATTTAAGTAATTGGTGTACGAGTGAATCACATGCAAAATTATTTGCTGCTATTGCTTTGTCAATTAGAAAAGAAGTTGATCATGGAATTGTTTTTCAGACACCACCAAGTTCTGTATTTGGATTAGTAGCTGGAGATTATATTCGAGTACTAACTGAATCAACACATACAAGTCGATTTAACAATGGCAGTATTGACGAAGACGGAAAAGTTATTGCTAGGTCAACAATTTCTGGTCAGATTAACGCTTATGTATGGAGTCCTGGATCTTTAGGTGGTATTGAATCAAAAAGTTTTAGTGTTAATAGTGACGGTATTAATTCCGCAGGATTAAAAAATAAATTGTTTGCCCAAGTTGACACCACCGAAGAAGATAGAGTTTACAAGGTCGAATCTATTACTTACGGTGAGGAAGGGTTTATTCAAATTGCTGCTAGTCATGCTCCTTTGATTAACAACAAACTTGCTGTTCTTTATAATGCAAGTCCTAACGCTGTAAATGGTGTTAATTTTGCTGATCGATTTCCTGAATTAAGAGGTTAATGGCTCAATTCAAACCTATAAATGTAACTCCTTCCACAAGAAGTTATTCTCCTGGTGAGTACCCACAAGTTGAGTTTGAAGCTCAAAATGGTGTTAAGACTGTTATTCGATATGGAAAAAACAGAACTGGTTCTTCGTTAAGTCTAGGATTTGATAATATTTTAGATTCAGATGCTGCTGCAATTTTGCAAAATTATGAAGATATTAATTCAGTTTGGGATGAAGTTACGTTTAATGGAACGAATGTTATTAACGGTGCAGACAGCGCTTTGCAGTCATATTTTCTTGAAAGAACAGAATTAAAATGGCGATATGACGGGCCTCCAGAGGTCACAAGTGTGGTTCCTGGACGTAGCAATGTTCAATGTAAATTTGTTGCTTGCCTCGATTCGCCTTAGAATATAATGACTGTTTAATTTAAAGATTGTCGTGGGCTACTATTCAGGCGGTGATGGGTTGATGAAAGTGGGTACTACCACAGTCGCAACCGTAACTACATGGAGTTTTACTGCATCACAAGAAACCTTAGATATCACAACATTAGGTGACCACGACAGAAAACTTGTTGGTGGAACTCGTAGTGTTTCTGGTAGTGCATCTATTTCTTGGTATTCAGCATCAGGTGCAACTGCTGGTGACAAAATGGCTTCTACCTTGATGGGCAATCTAATAAAGCTAGATGGTTCTGTCTCGGATCAAGTAGCCTTAACACTTGGTATTACTGATTACGATAACCAAGAAAAAAGCATTACTATGACTGTCGTTTTAACAAGTATTGCTATGACTAGTAGTCAAGGTGAAGTATTGTCTGCTGAAGTTTCCTTTGAGGCTGCTGATGCACCTTCTGCTCTTACTCTTGATAACGCTTAAATAGATGCCCACCTATTTAGGTAGTGGAGGGTTCATTGAACTCAAACGAACATCAATGGAGCATAGTTTAAATGCTTCATTGGTTCCTAGTGACGTTAATACTTCAAGAAAAAGATTTTCAGTTGCTGGTGTAAAAACAAATATTATTACTGGAGATAAAGTTGAAATTAAAAGAACAGATAGTACTGCAAATTTAGAATTAGTTTCTGGTCATTCAGCTAATGATGGTAGTTGGTTTGTTCATGTAGATGATATAGGAGGGATTCGTTTATATGAAACCTTTGCGTTGGCTGTAGGAGGAACAAAAGCAAGTGCTTTAACTTTAGTTGTTCCTTCTGGTAACCAAGACATATCAATAAAAGCAAGAAATACTAGTTATAGACCGTTAGCAAGAATTGAAGAATATGAGTTCACAACACAAAGAGATCAAATAGAAATTAGTCAGTTAGGCGATGTTTTTAAAAGGCAATATGACAATGGAATGATTCAAGGACAAGGTTCAATGACTTGTTTTTGGGAACATAGATATGTAGCGACAGATCCTGATTATTCAACTGGGCAAGAATTTTCTTCTTATTTAGCTCGTTTAATTTTACGAGTACAGCAAGGTTCAGACTTTTTTGGTCGATTTTTTCTTTATAGAGAATCTGCTTCTTCTGCTAATAATGCTTGGTACGAATGTGATGCTCAAATAACAAGTTGTAGCGTCACTATTCCTAATGTTGGAATAGTTAAAACTCAAATTGATTTTATTACTTCAGGAGAATTTAGTCTTCAAGTAGGTGCAACGCCTGGTTATGTCTTACAAGAATCTACTGATCACCTATTACAAGAGGATGGAAGCAAAATTTTCTTAGAAGATGATGCGACATAATATATATAAGGTATAAACTGTCTCTAAAGACTAAGAGTTAAATGGCTGATCTTCAAATAAGTCAACTGCCTCAGTTAGCTGAAGCAGATCTAGGGGCTGCGGATGAACTTGCAATTGTTGATGATAGTGCGTCAGAGACAAAACGAATTACAGCGAAAGCTTTAGTTGAAAGAGGTGTTGCTTTAATTGATGCTGGTTCAATTCCTGGTACAGCATTAGCAAGTCTTGGGGCAGGAACTGTAAATACAGCGGCTGTAGCTGATGACGCTATAACAGCAGCTAAAATTGTGGCAGGAGCAGTAGGCGCAAGTGAGATAGCTGATGGATCAATAACAGCTACAGAAATAGCAGCTAATACTATTACGGCAGGGCAAATAGCAGCTAATGCCATAGGTGCTTCTGAACTAGCTGATGACGCTGTTGATACTGCTGCTGTAGCCGATAGCGCAATTACAAATCAAAAAATAGCAAATGGAACAATTGCTTTTGCAAAGTTAAATCTAAGTAACGGAGATATAGCAGGAGCAAAAATAGCTAATAATTCAATAACAGCAGGACAGATTGCTGCCGATGCTGTGGGTGCAAGTGAGCTTGCTAATGATGCTGTAGATACAAATGCTATTGCAAATGTAGCTGTTACAGGGAGCAAGATTGCAAGCAACGCAATAACAAATATAAAAATTACAGACGCAACAATAACAGGAGCAAAATTAGTTAATGACACAATTACAGCAACACAGATAGCTGCTAATGCAATTACAGCTTCTGAATTAGCAGACGATGCTGTAGATACGGCTGCAATTCTTGATGATGCTGTAACTTCGGGAAAACTTGCTGCTGGTGCTGTTGACACAACAGCGTTAGGTGCAGCGGCTGTAACTGGAGCAAAAATAGCTGGAACAACTATTACAGCAGCAAATATTGCCGCTGGAACTATTACAGCTACTGAACTTGCAGCCAATTCTGTTGGTGCTAGTGAAATTGCGGCTAATGCTGTTGGTGCTAGTGAATTAGCTGACGATGCGGTTGATACTGCTGCAATAGTTAACGCAGCAGTCACCAATGCAAAGATTGCTGATGCAACTATTACTTATGCAAAATTAAATCTTGCAGATGGTGATATTCCTTCTGCCAAAATTGCCTCTGGAGCTATTGGCAATGCACAAATAGCAGCAAATGCGGTTGGGGCAACTGAATTAGCAAATGACGCAGTTGATACCGCTGCAATTCAAAACTTAGCAGTAACTGGAGCAAAGATAGCCGCTACCACAATTACAGGAGCAAAAATAGCTGCAACAACAATTGAAGCTGGAAACATAGCTGCTAATACAATTACAGCCTCAGAGATAGCAGCAAATGCAATAGGTGCAAGTGAACTAGCAGACAATGCAGTTGATACAGCAGCGATAGCAAATTCAGCAGTTACTAATGACAAAATTGCAGATACAACAATTGCTTATGCAAAGTTAAATTTATCAAATGGAGATATTGCTGGAGCGAAGATTGCTGATAACTCTCTTACAGCAACTCAAATAGCAGCCAATGCTATTGGATCTAGTGAGTTAGCAGACAATGCAGTTGACACCAATGCCATTGCGGATGATGCGGTAACAGGAGCAAAAATAGCTGCAACAACTATTACTGGAGCCAATATTGCAGCTACAACAATTGCAGCAGGAAATATTGTTGCAAATACTCTTACCGCAAACGAAATAGCTCCAAATGCAATTGGCGCTTCTGAACTTGCAGACGATGCGGTAGACACAGCGGCTATAGCAAATTTAGCTGTAACAGGAGCAAAGATTGCTGCTTCAACAATTACAGCAGCAAAATTAAATTTATCTGCTGGAGATATTGATGGGACAAAGATTGCAAACGATTCACTTACAGCAACTCAAATAGCAGCAAATGCAATAACAGCTAGTGAGTTGGCTAATGATGCTGTAGACACAGCAGCTATAGCTGATAATGCCGTAACAGCAGCCAAGATTGTTGCTAATGCAGTAGGAGCTTCAGAACTTGCTGACAATGCGGTAGATACTGCGGCTGTAGCAGATGCTGCGATAACCACAGCGAAAATAGCTGATGGGGCTGTAACAACAGCCAAGCTTTCAGGAACTATTGAAGCTGGAACTCTTGCAGCTAATTCGGTAACAACAGCAAAAATTGCCGATGATGCGGTTACAGCAGCCAAGCTTGGAGCAGGTGCTGTTGATACAACTGCTTTAGGTGCTACTTCTGTAACAACAGCAAAGATCGCTGCTTCAGCCGTCACTGATGCAAAAGTAGCAAGTGGAATAAGTGGAGCAAAGCTGACTGATGGAACGGTTACAGCAGCCAAGCTCCTTACAAGTGATATTGATAGATCTTTAAATATTGCGGCTGGAAAATTAGGAATTAACAATACAATCTCGGCTGGAACAAGTGCTGGAATTAGCTATAACGCTCAAGGCTTAATAACCGCTGTAACTGCACTGGTAGCAAGCGATTTGCCTGTTGCAACCGCTACTGCGGTTGGCGGCGTTTCTGTACCTACAGCAGGTGGTTTAACAGTTACAGGAGCAGGAGCAGTATCTATTGCAGCAACAACAACTGGTGCTACGGCAACAAAAGTTACCTTTAATAACTTTGGGCAAATAACAGGTACTTCGACTCTTGCTGCCGCTGATTTACCTGTTGCAACTGCTAGTGCTGTTGGTGCAGTTTCTGTTCCTACAGGTGGGCCTTTAACAGTTGATTCAAACGGTGCAATTACAGTTGCTGATTCTGGAGTAACTGCTGGAACAGGAACAAAGGTTACGGTTGATGCGAAAGGTAGAGTTACGAATCTTACGACTCTTCTTGCAAGTGATCTTCCTAGTCATAGTGCAGCATTAATTACTTCTGGAACTGTTCCAACAGCAAGAATTGCTAATGATGCGGTTACAGGAACAAAACTTGCAAACGCTTCAACAACGCTATTTGGATCTGTCGCCCAGACCGGGTTCCCGACATCCGAATTTACAGGGCAATTTTTCTTTGATTCTGTCTCTGAAGATTTATATATATATGATGGAAATGCTTATCAGCCAGTAACAACTTTAACAAAAGGTTCGCTGGTTTTTGGTGGTACTTTTAACGCTTCAACAAGTAAAGTTGCAAGTGTAACAACCGCAGGTGCAGCAGCAGGTTTAACGGTTGGATCTAATGTTCCAACTCCGACAACTAGTACCGATGGTTTATATTTAGTAGTTGAAAATGCTGGTACTCCTAGTGCGCCAGCACCTGTAGTTGCTCTTGCTCCACCAGATTACATTTTAGGTGTTACAAATACATCAGGAAGTTCATGGGAAGAAATTGATCTTTCGCAGACCGTGGCAGGGCAGGTTGCAAGCAATATTACTTTCACACCATTTGGTCAAATTCAAAGTACAAATTTGCAAGATGCTGTTGAAGAATTAGAAACAGAGAAGTTAGCAAAAGCTGGTGGTACTGTCACTGGTCAAGTGTTATTAGGTAATACTGCAACGCTTGTTTTTGAAGGTTCTAGTACAGACGCATTTCAAACTACTTTAGGAGTTGTTAACCCAACGACAGCCGATAAAACAATACTTTTGCCTAATACTTCTGGAACTTTAATAACAACTAACGATTCAGGCACTGTTACTTCAGCAATGATTGTTGACGGAGCAATACTTAATGGCGATATAAATAATGCTGCTGAAATTGCGTTTACAAAATTAGCTGATCTAACCTCTGCTCAGATTCTTGTTGGTAACGCATCAAATAAAGCAGCAGCCGTTGCAGTGACAGGAGATATAGCCATATCAAATGCAGGTGTTACTTCAATTGCCGCTGGAGTTATTGTTGATGCAGATATTTCTGGCTCGGCTGCGATAACAGGTAGCAAGATTGCTACTGGAACAACTAGTGCAGTTGGTGTTCTTCAGTTAACAGATAGTGCAGCTTCTACTTCTGCTACTACGGCTGCTACTCCTGCTGCTGTAAAGATTGCAAAGGACGCTGCTGACGCTGCTGCTACAACAGCTAATGCTGCCTTGCCAAAAGCAGGCGGTACGTTAAGTGACAACCTAATTATAGATAATGCAAAAAGTGTCAGATTCTCTGAAGCTGATTCAAATGGCGCACATTATTTAGCACTAAAAGCTCCTGATTCTGTAACGGCTGATATTACTTTTACTTTGCCTGATGGTGATGGCAGTTCTGGGCAAAGATTACAAACAGATGGATCTGGAAATTTAAGTTGGGGTACTGACAATGCAACAGATCCCACCAAGTTGCCATTAGCAGGCGGCACAATGACTGGTGCTATTGCAATGGGTACAAGCAAGATTACTGGTCTTGGAGATCCAACAGCAGCGCAAGATGCAGCAACTAAAACTTATGTAGATGCAGCAAGTACAACAGGAAATGCAGCTACAGCAACAGCACTTGCAACAGCAAGAACAATAGGTGGAGTCAGTTTTGATGGAACTGCAAATATAGATTTGCCAGGCGTTAACGCTGCTGGCAACCAAAGCACTACAGGAAACGCAGCAACAGCAACAAAATTAGCTTCTGCAGTCACGATTGGTGGTGTTAGTTTTGATGGTTCAGCAAATATAAATCTTGCTGGTGTTAATACCGCTGGTACTCAAGACACTTCAGGTACAGCAGCACTCGCAACCCAGTTCACAGTTACAGCAAATAATTCAACAGACGAAACTGTTTATCCTATCTTTGTAGACGCAGCCACTGGCTCTCAGGGTGCTGAAACAGATTCTGCTTTAACTTACAACCCTTTAACTGGAGCTTTAACTACAACAACCTTTATTGGAGCATTAACTGGAAATGTTACAGGTAATGTTTCAGGTTCCGCTGGTAGTTGCACAGGAAATGCTGCAACAGCAACAGCTTTAGCTTCAAGTGTAAACATTGGTGGAGTTGCCTTTGATGGATCAGCAAGTATCAATCTTCCTGGTGTTAACGCTTCTGGAACGCAAGACACTTCAGGAACAGCAGCATTAGCAACTGAATTTACAGTTACAGCTAATAACTCAACAGATGAAACTGTTTACCCATTATTTGCTGATGGTGCAACAGGTAGTCAAGGGGCTGAGACTGATACAGGTTTAAGTTATAACCCTTCAACTGGAAATTTAACGGCTGCACAGTTTGTAGGAAATTTAGCTGGTAATGCAAACACAGCCTCAACAGGAACAACAGTTGCTGTTACTGCTAATGAAAGTACTGATGAGTTGTTATATCTTGCGATGGTTGATGGGACAAGTGGATCTCAAGAGATTGAAGCTGATTCAAGTCTGCAATACAACCCTTCCACAGGAATAATAACTACTACAGGATTTGCAGGAACAATCCAAACTGCTGCTCAAGCAAATATTACTTCTCTTGGTACTCTTACAAGCTTGGCAGTTAGTGGTAACGCAACTGTTGGGGGCAATGCCACAATTACTGGAAATTTAATTGTAAATGGAACTACAACTACGGTTTCAAGTACCACAGTTGAAGTAGCTGACAAAAATATAGAGATCGGTAAAGTATCAAGTCCTAGTGATACCACGGCAGATGGAGGAGGTTTAACTTTACTTGGTGCTACGAATAAGACATGGAACTGGGTTAACTCAACTGATGCTTGGACATCTTCAGAACATATTCAAGTTGCTAGTGGTAAGACATTTATTGGAGATGGTTCAACCTTAACTGCTTTAAATGCTTCAAACTTAAGTTCTGGAACTGTCAATGTTGCAAGACTTGGATCAGGAAGTTCTGTTACTACCAAGTTCCTAAGAGGAGACAACACTTGGCAAACAATTTCTGCAACTCCAGAAGGAACAGCAATATTATCTACAGGCGAATCAGGCGGTACTAAGTTCTTAAGAGAAGACGGTGACGGAACGTGTTCTTGGCAAGCTGTAAGTGCTGCTGCTGCTGGTGCTTTAACTGGTTCAACGCTTGCTAGTGGAGTAACAGCTAGTTCTCTTACTTCTCTTGGAACATTAACTGGCTTGACTGTCGATGGTGATGTCACTCTGACAGGTGCAGCAAATAATGTTGTATGGGATAAGTCAGATAATGCTCTTGAATTTTCTGATGATGCTAAGGCTGCTTTTGGTTCTGGATCAGATTTTCAAATCGTACATACAGGATCAGCTTGTACTCTTATTAACAGCACAGGCACTACAACACTTGGATCTGCAGGCGTTTTCACTATTACAAATGAATCAGCAAACTCTACACGATTAACAGCTACACACGCAGGCTCAGTAGATCTGTATTTTTCAGGAGGGAAAAAGCTTGAAACAACGAATACTGGAGTATCAATTACAGGAAATATCACAGTATCAGGAACAGTTGACGGAATAGATATAGCTACAGATGTGGCTGCAAACACAGCTAAAGTTACCAACGCCACTCACTCAGGAGAAGTTACAGGGGCTACTGCCTTAACTATTGCAGATAATGTCGTCGATGAAGCAAATTTAAAAGTATCTAACTCTCCTACTAATGGATATTTCTTATCGGCTCAGAGTGGCAATACAGGTGGCTTAACATGGGCGGCTGTTACTTCCACTCCAGAAGGAACAGCAATACTTTCAACAGGTGAAACTTCTAATACTAAATATTTAAGAGCAGACGGAGACGGAACATGTTCTTGGCAGTTCTTACAAACTGACAATATTAAAGTTCAAAACGAAAATGGTGATACAGAGTGTTTTCCTACTTTTGGAAAAACTGCAACAGGCGATACTATCCAACTTCATTCAAATACGGCTTTAAAGTTTAATACTGCAAATGGAACTTTAACGGCTACAGCGTTTAGCGGATCAGGTGCAAGCCTAACCAACCTTCCTGGTGGAGTACAAGGTCAAGCTTTTTATGAAAGTCTAGGAAACGTAACTGTTAGTAGCAGTTACAGCATTTCAGCAAATTCAGTTGCTAACACTTATGGCACAACCAGCTTGAATTCTGGAGTTACTATTACTGTTCCTTCTACAAGTACTTGGATAACAGTTGGTTTTTAGATAGAATTTAAAATAACTAGTATGATCTATCTAAACACTTGAGATTATGGCTTACGGATCAGTCAAGGCAGACAACATAATTTATGATGCCTCTGGCTCAGACACCACTGCTGTTGTTTCAACGCTTGTTACCTCAACAGCAAACAACACGTACACTGGAACTCAAACTTACAACGGTTCTAGTAGTGCCTTTGGAGCAGTTTTTAAAAACACTGCTGAACCTGTGACGATTGCTGCTAGTGCTGCAACAGGAACAATAAATTATGATGTGACCACTCAATCAATTCTTTATTATACGAGTAATTCTTCGGCTAATTTCACTGTTAATTTTAGAGGGTCTTCTGGTACTTCTCTTAATAGTTTAATGTCTACTGGGCAGTCTGTAACTGTAGTTTTTATGAATACAAACGGAGGCACAGCTTATTACAATAATACAATTCAAGTAGACGGCTCTTCTGCAACTATTAAATATAATGGCTCTACAGCTTGGAGTTCTGGTAATGCAAATGATGTTGATATTTATACTTACAACATAATAAAAACAGGATCTGCTGCGTTTACTGTTTTTGCTAACCAAGCAAACTTTGGGAGTTAATTAACCATGCCCCATATTACTTTTGAGGGAAATAGTTCTGCTTATGCTTTTGGGTTCATGTATTCGATCCCACCAGAGCCTCCTGGTAGTTATAATCATCCAAATGGATATGCTGGTCAAGCTTATCAACCTCAAGGACATGCGTATATAAATGTTACGGTTAGAGGTGCAGGTGCTGCGACTCATTCCAGTTCCAAAGGCACTGTATGGGGGAGAGGATCTTCAGCAACTAAAAATAATGTTACTGCTGGTGATGTTTATGTTTATAGCCCTACTACTGCATCAGGTGGACAAATATCACAATGGAATAATGGATCTGACAATGCTGCTGGAAGTGGTGGTACTGGAGGTACTGCAAACATGGCTAGTGGTGCTTTCAATGGACGTGATGGTGGTGGTGTAGGAGTTGCTTTTTTAGGAGGACAAACGAGTGGTACTACTGACGTAATGGTTGCAGCAGGGGCTGGAGGTGCCAGTTACTATGTGTCTCGTACTACTAGAAGAGGCATGGCTGAAGGTTTTGTCTCAGGAAATCCTTCTGATAGGGCAACTAATGCAGCAACTGCTGGTGTCTCT
>Ga0209232_1000820_pt1 | contig 17919 bp, 22 predicted proteins | sample ETNvirenome_2_60_FD_184066 | JGI IMG/M metagenome (GOLD analysis project Ga0209232, IMG submission 184066) | Marine viral communities from the Pacific Ocean - ETNP_2_60 (SPAdes) (version 2) | ecosystem: Environmental > Aquatic > Marine > Oceanic | place: Pacific Ocean | collected 2013-06-22
ATTTTTCATTATATTATTTTTTTTATTTTAAAATCTTGGAACAATATATCCTTTCCTTTGCCTCCTAGATGTACTAATTTATCAAAATTATCAGTTTTAAATAAGTAAGGTACTTTACCTTTATCTATTAAAAACTGCTCTACTAACATTTGCGAAGCACAAGCTGAAAATTGGATATTATTTTTTATAAACTTATACTTAGGTTCAACATATTTCATATAAAAGTTTTGAGTTTTTCTATATTCATTAATTAACTCCATTTTTAAAGAATTGTTATTAAAGTACATCAACCCTAAATTAATAGAAGAACTATTGTTGTGTTCCCAACAAGGAACGTGTTTAGTGATACCTTCTTCAACTAAAATTTTTTTATACCAACTTACATTATCCCTCACTCTATCAATATGTAATTCAAATCCTATATCAGTATTAGTGGGTATAAATAATTCTTTATCAAAAAACATATCCCCATCAGTAATTAAAAATTCTCCATCTAGCAATTCAGCTATATCAAACTTCAAATCAGCTAAAAAGATAAATTCTTTTTTTTCTCTTATTATAACTTCGTCTACATATGGTTTAAATAAATCAACGTTTTCTTTATCTGTATAAATTATCTTGTAGTAGCTGCTTGGAGTAAACTCTAAGGATTTTTTGTAAAGGTACTGTATATAATCATGAGGTAATATATTATTTTTGTTACCTCTTTTAAAATCTTTACTATAAGTCCAAATCAATCTCACTCAATAATTTTTTAAATGACTCTTCTGGGGAGTCGAATGTTGTGTTGATAGAAATATAATTATCATTAGGAGGCATGTATGCTATCGCAGCAAAATGGTCTCTTTCTCTTTTTTCAGTTGTGTAGACATATATTTCTTTAAAATCTTTACCTATAAGTTCTTTAAAGTCTTCTCTTTGATCAATGTAAGGAGATACTAATGCTACTATAACATCTTCTCCTTTATTATGTAAATAATGAGCTATATGTTGAGCTGTACTTACATTTTCAACTCTTCCTTTTATCGAATAATCTTTATTAGAGAAAAGATCTCTCATATCATCTCCATCTATAAGGTATGCATGAGGTAATTCTTGGAATAACATTCCTGCAAGTGTCGTTTTCCCAGCCATTGGCTGACCTGTAAACCAATATATCATATAAAATTTTTTTTATGTTTAATTAAATGATTAAAATTATGTACTACGTTAGGTTGATTATTAACCTTGATAAGCATTTCTAAAAACTCTTCGTGATCTGGATGTTCAGGATTGCTTATATCTTTTGATTTATATTCTTGATCACTAAAAGTACCCCAGTTAGTAATATGATTAAAGAATATAGTAAAGTTTTTATCTCTTAAATTATATGAACTATTGAATAATTGACAGAACATTAACATTTCTCTAAAGTTAGTATCTTGTGTAACAAATGAAAAAGTAAAGTTCTTTATAGTATTAATAGTTGTAATAAATTTTAAATTATCTAATAATTTTTCCCATACTCCACCTAATCTTACTTCATTTTCATAAGTTTGTTTAGTAGCTGCATCAATCGATATCTCACAAGTCTTTACATATGGATGAATTTTATCTAATTTATTCCATAATGCTTCAGTCCATAGGCTACCATTAGTTAATATATGAATATTTTTTAATTTAGGAAACTTTTTATGATCAAATCTTAATAAAAATTTTCTAAAACTATTAGAAAAGAATGGGTCGCCTCCCCCAGTTAAAGTTATTTTTTGTAGATTAGGAGCTAGTTCTTTTTCTACCTGTAAAAGTTTATCTTCTACTGATTGTAGTTCTTTTCCTTTAAAGTTAATAAAATCTAATCTACAAGAAGGACATTTATAATTACAGCTTTCATCAAAACATAAATTTACATTATTAAGAGTTAGTTTATTTACATAGTTTATAGCTTCTTCTGTTTTAGGTATAAATCTACCGTCTAAATTTATTCCTTTTTCTATAGAAGATAAATGAGGACATTGAGTTTTACTGCAATATTTATAAGACCCATCTAAAATAGAATCTCTAATTTTGTTTGCTTTAGTACTATTAAAGTCATTTAGCATATTACCTGTACTGTAGACATCTTCGTTCAGCCAACCTGGGCAGCAGAGGTAGTGGCGGTCTTTAAATACTTCAGAGTACTTAAAAGGTATAACGCATATAGAATTAGAATATGACATTACTTTCTATATTTTTTTTTAGGATCTACAAACTCTTTCATTATACTATACTCTATATCCATTTTCATATCACTCAAGCATTGATTTACTTTTGTTTCTTTTCCTGAAAAGAGATCTTCATACCAGATAATAAGTTTATCTAGTCTATTTGATAAATTTAATAAATTATTGTAACCATATTCATAATCTAAATTATACCTGTTTAAAAGGTCTTTATTTTTTTCTTTTTCAAAAATATAAGGTTTATGCCATTCATTAGGAGTCTTAAAATTTCTAATTGCATAAGAAAGACTTTCAACCTGTTCTTTTTGATTCTTTCTACCAATAAGAATAGTTTTATCAAATTTCTTTATTATAGATAAATGAGCGGTAACACCGTTTTTACTTTGTATAGTTCCTTTAGGAGTTTTTATACTATAGTTTAAAGGATAATGAGTTGACATACTTTTAACTATAACTCTTTCTGGAAGATGAAAATCCAAGGGCAGTTTACCATTTATTCTATTTTCAGTCCAAGGTTCAGATATAGTTTGACATTTATAAATTTTTGCCAAAGCTCTCATTAATGCTGTAGAACCGCTTCTTGGTTGACCTATAATTAAAATTTTCATATAACTTAATTATAAATAGGAAAAGCCGCGTAGTAGCGGCCTTCCAAGTAACTTAATAAAAAATTATGCTGCGTATTGAGCTAATAATTTTTCTACATGTGCTTTCGCAACGCTATATTCAACTTCTCCAGTCTCATCCTCATATTGTACAGGGTCATCCACACCCAAGTTGATGAATGCTTCAATCCTTTCAACAGATGATGCTGATTTATAGTCGCTATTACCGCTAGGATAGGGCTTGTAAGAAGTATTAGTACGTTTGTAAACTTCATCAAACTCAATTCCGAGCTCGTTAACCAATCTTTGTCCATCTTTTAAAATTCCAAGTTTATCAGTATCTAAGTAAGGAGTAGCATAATTTACTTTATCTGCATCCCAGTTACCTAATCTAAAGGCATAATCGTCAGCATCTCTAAATTCTTGTCTACAGTCTGGATATATTGCATGATCTCCTGCATGTATACCTAGAGCAATATCAGTCTCTAAACCATTTGCATTAGCTTCTGATAAAGCAACTGCTTGTACTAAAGAAGCAAATATTTTATTTCTATTAGGTACTACAGTAGCTTTCATATTATCTTCTTCATAATGACCTTCCGGTACATCATCTCCTCCAGTTACTAATGCTGAGTTAAGAAGATTAACTAATCCGTCAAGTTTAATAACTTGATATTTAATATTCTGACCATTAGCATTTAAATAATCTACTAATGATTGAGCTCTTTCAAGCTCTACTCTATGCTTCTGACCGTAATCAAAAGATAAAGCAGTTACATTATCATACTCAGATAAACATCTAAGTAATAAAGTTGAGGAGTCCATCCCTCCTGAAAGACTAACTACGACATTTTTCGCCATTTTATATAATAATTAAATTTTGCCAGGTATTATAAAGCGTATAGGCAAACGCTATTCTAATATTGAAATTAAGGAATCTTTTACAGTTTCCCAACGTTCTATATAACTTTTTAAATCGTAAGTTTTACCTTCTTCATTAAGTTTCTCTCTTGCTATAGTTCTTAAACCTGCTCCAAAAGTAGAAGGATAACTTACTGTCTTAATATAACTAGTATTATTTTCTCCTTTTATAACATTTTCAAATACTGTATAGCCTCCTGTTTGTGATCTAGTAATGAAAAAAGGATCCATTTTAGGATCTTTAATTATAGTATCACTTGCTGGTATTGAATCTGGATTTCGTAACATTTATGATAAAATTAATTCGGTTAATTGTTCTTTTGATAATCTACCTTCTTTAGTAACTCTACTTCCATCTTCTCTAATTAAGACAGTAGTAGGTACTGATTCTATTTTAAATTCATTAGCTAAACCGCTAGTATCTTTATCTATATCTACATTGTATAGTTTAACTTGATCTTGATAATCAGGTACTACCTTATCCCAAGTCTTTCCGTAAATTTTACATGGACCACACCATGTTGCATAAAACTTAATTAGCTTTTTTTCTGCCATATCTATCTCTTGTTTTTTTGTAGTGATCTGCTTTAGAAAATTTTCTTTCTTTTTTTGTAGTATTGCCACCAGAACCTCTAGTAGCTAACCATTCTTTTAACTGAACGTATCTTTGTTTAGCTGAATTTTTTGACATATAACTTATTTACTATTAATATAAGAAAAATAGTTCGAGTTATCAACTAAATCTTGCATAAAATTGATCAGATCCAGTAAAAGTTGTATTGGTTATTGAAAGTGGATTAGATGCGGTCCAAAGGTTACCTCCTGTAGCAGAATCATACCAACCTTGAAAAGTTTCAGGATAAGCATTATTAGCTTCTATAGTAAAGACTCCAAAGTCAATAAAGCTTACTGTTTGAGATAATGAACCTGTAGTAGGTCCAGCAGCAACTGGGAATGTAATAGATACAGTACTTGTTGTGCTAGTTGAATGAACGTCAAAGTATCTAGTAGAAGGTTTAGCTCCTCCTATAACGCTTAAGCTACCAGTTTCTCCATTACAAGGTCCGTTTACACATTTAGCAAAAAACGTGTTATAAGAGTCAGGAACATTATCTATTTGAAGAGTTCCTGAACCGGTAAGGTTAGAAGCAGAAATTGTGGCAAGCAGGTTGCTAGCTGTAATAGCAGTGTGGTATATTTCTAATACAGTTAAGTCAAATCCTAAGGAACCAGATTCCGAAATTAAAATACTTTTTGGCATACTTATAAATAGTTATCCATCACAACTTAAGCAGTCAGTATCGGTTCTACTACCTATATCACCGTTAATAACCGAATCAGTTCTTAAATAATATAAAGTTTTTATCCCTAATCTCCAAGCCGCTTGATGAACTTCGTTAATAAATTTAGGACTATCGGTTGGATCGAAAGCTAGGTTAAGTGATTGTGTTTGATCTATGTATTTCTGTCTAGCTGCTGCTTGTTCAACTAATTGTAATTGATTTATTTCAGCAAAAGTTAAAAATATAGGTTTATCTTCTGCAGGCATTACATCTTCAGGTAAATTAGCAATACTTCCTCTATCTTTCATAATTTGATCCCATACTTCTTCTGTATTAGCTCCTTTTTCTTCTAAATAAGTTTCTAATGCAGGATTTTTTCTTATAAAAGTACCTTTTGCTGAATTAAAAGTATAAACATTAGCAGGTACAGGTTCGATTCCTGCAGATACTCCTCCTGATATAGTACTATTAGATACTGTAGGTGCTACTGCAATCAAATGAGTATTTCTTTGACCGGTACCTCTACACCAAATTGGTTCTCCGTATTCATCCGCAAGCTTTCTTGAAGCAGTTTCGGCTTTAGTTCTAATATCTGAGAATATTTGATGAGTCAACGATGTAGCTCTTATAGAACCGAATGGTATCCTTTCATTTTGTAATAAAGTATGCCATCCAAGTACTCCTAAACCAATAGCTCTACCTTTCTTGGCGGATCTATGGGCTCTTACAAGTGACTCTCTTCCAGAAGTTTTTGCCAAGAACTCTTCTAATACTCCATCTAAAAAATATATTGCGGTTTCTACTAGGTCCGTGTTTTTCCATTCATCCCATTTAGTTAAATTAACGCTTGATAGACAACAAATAAAACTATGCTCTTCATCTGTATGAAGAGTTATTTCAGAACAGATATTCGTCATACTAACATCCAAATTATTTTTCTTATAAGCTGGAGGGTTAGCATTATTAACAGTATCTTTAAACATTATATAGGGTTCACCAGTTTCTACTCTAGATTTAAGAATTTTAACCCATAATTCCATTGCCTCAGCGTCTCTATGCTCTAATTTTTGCATAAATTCATCGTCCACTGTAATACACTGGTGAAGATTTAGACACTGTCTGTTAGGGTCTCCTTTAGGTCTTCTTATTTCTAAAAATTCTGCTATATCTGGATGATTTATATCTAAATTAACTGAAGCAGCACCTCTTCTTACTGCTCCTTGATTGGTAGCTATAATAGTAGAATCGTATATTTTAGCCCATGGTACTACTCCTTCAGAGGTACCCATATCACCACTACCTATTTTAGTTCCTCTTCCTCTTATTCTTGATAATCCGATACCTACTCCTCCTCCTAAAGAGGTAAGCCTCATTAATTCTGCATTAGTGAGCCCTATACCTCTTATAGAGTCAGGGGTGTCAATACCAAAACAAGAGATAGGAAGGCCTCTATCAGTACCTGTATTTGATAGTACTGGGGAGGCTAAGTTTAACCAACCTTTCCACATATAGCGGAAAAATTTATTTGCTAAATCTGGTCGGTCTAATCTTTTTGCAATTCTTTCTGCTACACGTCTATAAGCAGTTTTAGGAGTTTCATCGGGAAGAAGATAACCTTTTGATATTGTCGCTATCGAAACTTCGTTCATCCATTCTGGGTAATCTTTCCCAGCTACCCAGTTGCTGGTATCTACTACTACTGTCATTGATATTTAAATTATTAAAATGCAGTAGACCAATCTAAATGGCCTTTAGCATAATTTGTAACTCTATTAGCAAAAAAGTCTGTTTGCTGTTTACCAGCTATAACTGCATCAAACCATTTCATAGTTTTTAATGCTCCTTTATCTATTTCTTCTGCAGGAATTATAGGTTTTAAACCTAAGTCAGCCATTTTAGTATTTACTCTATGACGAATAAAATTCTTAAGTTCATCTTTACCTAAATTCTCTAAATCGCCCATCTCAAATACCTTATCGATAAAATCAAATTCTAATTTTAAAGCTAAATGAGCTGCGTCTTCAATTTCTTTAATTAATTTTTCAGTTTTAAATTCAGGATGTTCTTTCATTAAAGTTCTAAATAACCAGCATCCTGCTTCTGAATGTAGAGATTCATCTCTTACTGACCATTCTACTATCTGTCCTACTCCTTTTAATAAGTTTCTCATTTTATAAGATAACAAAACTGCAAAAGAACTAAATAAATTTACTCCTTCGGTAAATGCTGAAAATATAGCTAATGATTTAGCTCTTTCATGCCAGTTAGGAGTACCGTCATGATTATCTCTAACATTCATTAACGCTTCTATCTTAGCCATAGTAGCTTCATCTTCCATAAACTCAGCAAAGTTATCTAAACCTAACTGTTCGTTTAATAAAGAATATGCTTCAGCATGAATAGTTTCACTTGATCCTAATGTAGTCCCCATCATTATAACTTCCGGCTTTCTAAACCACTTAGTAACTAAAGTAGACCAGTAATCGTTTACTATAGTTTCAGTTTGTGCAAATCCTTTTAAAATTTGGCCTACTACGTTCTTTTCGTGGTCTTTCATATTAGACTTCCAGTCAGTAACATCTTGAGCCATCGGTACTTCAGTATGTAGCCAATGTGCTTGTTGTTGTTTTAACCAGTAATCAAATGCTTTGGGATATTCGAAGGGCTTATATACAACCCTTTCATCAAGTAAACTCATATATCTTTATATATTTTTAGGTGTTTTAGACAGAAAGACCCGTTGGATAATTCCTTCGGGCATTTTATAAATATGATATATATTCACGATTCTGCTAAAAAAGTTTTAATTAAATTTTAATTTTTCCATTGTGCCAGCATCTAGGTTGTAAACAGGCTTATTAGGCTGTTCTGGTATATGTTCAGTAAGAGAAGCTTTCTCTAAAAATTCTATGTGACCATTATTAGTATCCATCTTAACATTGTATGTCATACCATCTTGACCATATCTATTTTTCATAACGTGAACTCTACCGGTACCTAAAACTTTATCTTCTTTCTGACGGGATAAAGATAAACAAATATCGGCAACCATCATCTTATCGTAACTACCAGCTGCTTTGTCGCCTTCTATAACATTATCTCTGGCTCCCATTCTATTTACCTGAGAAGGAGTAAGAATTGGTATCTTTAAATCTTTAGCTAATCCTTTAGTTGCAATAAATACATCATCAATCTCATCTTTACGTTCTGAGAATCTACTTTTAGAAGGAGCTCTAAGATAATCTACGTAATCTATAACTACTAAGTCAGGTTTATGATCCATATCCATACATTTCTGTATATGAGATTTAATAGTATTAACAGTTGCTCCTTTAGGAGGATATTCTTTAACTATAAGTCTACCTTTTAGTTCATCTACGTATTTTTGGACTTCCTTACGGTGTTTATTAACCTCATCAATAGAGTACCCTGTAAAGTAGCAATCAAATCTTTTACCCACATAGTCCTCTCCGAGCTCGAGCGTATAGTAATTAACTTTATACCCAAGCTTAACAGCATGAGCAGCAATAGCAACCATAGTCCACGACTTACCGCCACCAGGATTACCAAAAATAATACCCAAGTCACCAGGCCCAAACCCACCTTGTATACCATCATTAAGAATAGACCAAGGAGAAGGAATGGTAGGACGGTAATCAGTTCTATACCTAGTTTCAACATCTTTATTATACTCATGTCCCATATTTTTATCCATACCTGCCTTCATAGCTTTCTCTACCATATTTCTAATACCGTCAAAGTCTCCTTCCTTTAGTAGATCAGCTGAGTTAAGTATAGCGTTTTTCATTTCTTGATTCTTACAAAAAGTTTGAAATTCTTCTTGTACGTACTCAAGGTCGTCTTGAGTAGCTTGATAAGAGTTTCTAAGTTCCTCTTTAAGAGCTACTTGAAGTACTTCGTTTTCAACTTTTTGAAGTTCTACTTTAAGAACATCCATAGTAATATTAGTATGATACTTATCGAAATATTCACATATTTGTTTAATAATCCATTTATGTGAATCAGCATCAAAATAATGATCGTGAAGTACATCTCTAACGTTTAAAAGGAATTTTTTATCAGTTAATAATGATCCTAAAACCTTTAATTGAAATCCTTTCCCGTACTGTTGTAAACTCTTTAATGTCATTTATAACCTTTAATTTAATATAATTACTTTTTTCCTAATAACCAACTTGATGATTGAATTTTATCTCCTAATCCATCAATTAATTCAATACCGAATCGATCACAAATATCTTTCTCTGGGATTGTATCATTTGTTTGATCTCCTCCGTTAGCAAAAGCAAGTTTCATTGAACCAAAAAATTTGTCAACCATTGCTTTTAAAGTTTTATTTTGAGTTAAATCTTTATCAACTGATATCCATGCCATATCTACTATACTTAATGCCCTAATAATTTCAATTCTTTCATCTTGGTCTTGAAAAAATTGAGTACCTTTTAACTCTCTCTGTATATCATTATTAACTAAAACTATAAGTATATCTCCTACCTGTTTAGCTTTTTTAAATAATTCTAAATGTCCTTTATGTAACGGATTAAAGTACCCGCTAACTATTACTGCTTTTTTCATAACTTTCTGATATTAACTTTTTAAACTTGGTTGTGCTCCAACCGTGATCTCTATTAAGATAGTGAATAGGTATCTTTAAATCATCTCCAGTAAAAGGCTTATTCGTATAATCATCACCTAAAAACCTTACATTAAATTCACCAACTCTTAATAAATCGTACAACTGTTCTTCATAAGTATATCTAATAACATCATCTACATATTTTAAAGACAGTAGTATTTTTTTTCTTTCATCAGAAGAAAGTATGGGTTTATGCTTGTGAGGTCTTTCTATTGATGGATCAGTATGAAGCAGAACTATTAACACGGTACAGTTCTTTTTCATTTCTTCAAACATCTCAATATAACCTGGATGTATAACGTCAAAGTTTCCTGCTATAACTCCTTTAGTCATTACTTCCAAGGTAACATAGTTATACCTATTTTATTTAGTAACCATTCTATAAATAAGAATACTATACCGCATACTACTATTTGATAGAACCACCATTTCCATCCTGTTAATGATAGTGCCCATTTACGCAGCGGTGATTTTTTCGCCAAGTCAAATAATCCAGACTTTTCACCAATCTTACCAGCCCAGTAGTTTGGATCTATTATATCTCCTAATTTTTTTAAAAATTTAATCATAATACTGTTGTTAATCTTCTAAAATTTTGTAACCATCCATCAGTATTTTTAGTAATACCTTCTATCTTATCTTGATCTAATAAATTAAGAAAAACTCCTGATTGTAAATCTGGTACTGGTTGTTTAAGAACTTCATTAATATATTGCTTTTCTTTATCATCTAAGCTTGATTTATGTAAGTCCATCAATTCAAAGTTAGTTTCTACTTTATTCCAATTGTGAATAATTTTAGCAAAAATCTTTTTACCCTCTAATTTTTCTTCAGATACTTTAAAAATATAATCAAGATTAACTTTCTTATTTAATAATTTAGGAAATTCAGATACTAAAGTCTTAATTCCTAATCCTTTGACTCCTTGTAGATTATCTGAGTTATCTCCTAATAATGCTTTAACTACGTTGTAATTCTCTGGTAATACCTTAAGTTCATTAAAAATATTATCCTTTGTAAAAGTTTTCTTTTTGACAGGAGCATAGACCTGAATAGTGCTATCGATTAATTGAAGGAAGTCTTTATCTGAAGAAACGATAGTACATTTTTTGACGTTAGAGTCAGAAGCTTTTTTAGCAATCCATGCCATAATATCATCAGCTTCTAACTTTTCCATAACTATCTGATGTACTGGTAAGCAATCTAAATAGTCTTGGGTTCTAAATAATTGACCAATAAGAGCTTCAGTTTCTTCTTCTTTACTGTCATATAGGCCCCAATGTGTTATTCTTGAAGTAGCTCTTTGAGCTTTATAGTTAGGGTCTATATTTTGCCGGTTACCGGATCCTCCTTTACCGTCCCATACTATTATAACTCTAGTAGGATCAAATATACGAGTAACATATCCTAGAGAGCGAAGAAACCCAACCATCCCACCAATATGGGTACCAGTTGGATTCATCGCTTTCAGGAGCGAGAACGATCTAATCAACGTATTCATTCCGTCAACTAACATTATATGATCGTTCAGCGCACGAGGAGGGGTTTCCTTCAAGTTTTTAAAGATATCAGAATGCTTCACTAATCTAAGATATTCGGGGTAATAGGAGTTTCTTCTAAGTCTCCTTCTTCGATAAGATCAAAATCAACTGATCCAACTAATTTTAACCAGTGATCTTTATGATCATCTTTATATCTATCTATAGCTCTTTTATCGTCCGGAATGAAACCATGAGGAGTCATAACTATTCTACCTCTAGACTGTACTCCGCCTATATGATTCTTTTCTACTTGTACGTTAGTACGTTTAGCAAACTCTACTTGCATACCTGCTTTGATAGCTTTTATCTTAGACGTACCTGGGTTAGTAATATTACCAAAAGTAACTACTAAAGTAGAATCGTACCACATAGACATACCACCTTTATTTTGAAGTTTAGGTTGTCCCATTGGTGATTCAGGCTTCATAGTCCATACTTTATTAATAGCTACTAACGTATTAGTATAAGGAGAGTTTTCCTTACGAGATAATAATATCTTCTGATTTAAATTATTACCGAATTGAGTAGACATAGCACCAGCATTCCATTCATTATTATTCTTATTAGAACGTACTGAAAGGTCACAAGGTACTGAGCCAATACTATCCCAGAAAAAACACATATCATAAGGTAGATTACCTTTAGCTTGTTCGTCCATAAGATCAGCAATATAAACTGCTACATCTTCAATAGTATTAAGAGTACCTCTATCTGAATAAAGGAAATGTCCTTCGTAATCAGTTACTGTACCATTTTCATCTCTTACCTCTTCTACTTCTAATCCCATCTCTTTAGCATGTTCCCAAGACCATTTCATCTCGGTGATAATAAAAACCGGGAGAATGCCCAGCTTTTGAGCATTCACCGCAGCTTCTATTAGGGCAGTAGTTTTGCCCGTATCACTATGTCCACGCAAGAGAGTGATATGTCCGGTAGGTATACCGGGCAGTGAGGTAATATCTTGAAAGGCTTTAGATAGAGGTATCCATCCTTGCTCCTTAAATTTAACAGAAGCGTTAGAAAAACCTTTCTTCTTTTTAAAATTCGATAAATTAAACGACTTACGTACTGATTCAGTCGCTTTAGCTTGTACTTCTTTCTTTTTAGCCATTATTCATTAAATAGATCATCAAACTTACTTACAGTGTCTCCATTACCAGCAGTCGCAGTTTCTAACGTAAAGTCAGACTTAGCAGGAGTGGCAGGTTCAGCACCGGCAGCAGGTAGATCTTCTTCAACAGTAGCTGTAGGGTCTAAGTACTTTTGTAGTTGCTTTTTAACAAAGTCATACTGCAATGGTTTATGAACCTCCATAGGATCGGGTTGATTCTTAATCCATGTATCAACTAAATCATTATTATCTGATAATGCAGTTTGCTTAGGTTTAATTCTTACTGTGGTTTGTGGATAAGGATTACCTTGTACTTGTTCTACAACTAAGTCCCATCCGTTAATAACATCAGTAATATCACCTATATCTTCGTCAGCTATAAGTGCAAGTAAAGCTTTGTATATAGTAATACCAAAGCCCCATAACCTTACTCCTTGATCTTCTTGTCCTCTTACTACTACAGGAGCAAAGATTCTAGTCTTAGGAGTTAGTTTACCAGCTAAAGACCAATTATCTTTATCAGATGTTTTCTTTAACTCGTTTACAAATTCTTCGATAGGGTCTTGTTTACCGAAGTTCGACAATGCGATCATAGGTCTATCTCCAACTCCATAATGGAATTTGAGTTCTTTAAAAGGCATTGCAGGATCGAAAGCAGATGGTACTAATCGTACTGTTTGCTTTCCTAATTCAGGTTTCCAAAATATTTTGGTGTAGTCAGTTTTTTCTCTTTCCTGACCGTTGTTGTTTAACGCATCAAGTTTTGCGCGGATAGCATTTAAGTCCATATAACTAATTTAATTTATAACGTTTATTTTAATAATATAAGAAAAAGATCTTAACGATCCAACTCTTCTATACGAAAAAGTTTCGTATTAACTCTTTTAAGTTCAGAGCCTTTGGTAAGTAGTATACAGTTTCTATAATCAGGCCAGTTGATCCTATAGGTGGTATCTAAGACACCTCCGTTTAATTCTTTTATTAATGTATTAAGAGCATTAATTGTATATAAAGTATTAGATCCTTTTTTCCTGTGGACAAGAATCGTGTTAGGAAGAAAATTAGATACATTACCAAAATCGACATTGTATGTCAATATGTATTCATCTTGGCTTTTGGAGTAAAGTACAAAAATTTTATTATAAATAATTTTATACTTATCTTTAATAACCTCCAGGATGTTATCTAATTCGTCTTCTGTAGTAAAAGTACAGAATAATTTGTTACTCATATCTTCGTATAATCCTATTGGGTCAAAATCGTAGTCGAAACTAATTTGGTTATGAATGATATTCATTCTATTATAAATATGAGTTACTAATCTAAAACTAAGTTATCAGAAAATTTATGCTTTACTGGATATTTATTTCCAGACTCTAAAATTTCTTTAATCTCTTCCAACGTCTGCTTACCATCATTCTTACTAAAGTCAAATAAAAGAGCATCGTAAGTATATAAGACTACATTAGTATGTTTATCTTTAAGGTAATCTAATATATCTTTTAAGATAAGAATATTTCTAGAAGTCTCCAACGATTGCATTACATAATTCATTAACTTTTGAGGATTCATATCTTTTAACGTCTTAGTGAACGCTTTATTACTAATTGGCGCCAAGACTCTTCCTTTAGTTTCGTATTCGGACCAAAGTCCTTTAATGAATTCATCGATTTTTGTAAACACTTCGAGAAAAGCGTATTTCTCTGGTATCTTTCCGTAAATTGCATGAAAGTTAATCTGTTTGGCTTTATTGTATTCTTCATCTGTTATTTCTTCTTTATTAAAATATTGTTTAGCAAGCTGCTTATGAGCTGATTCTTCGGTTAACGGATAGTTAATCTGATCACAAAGTAAACGCAAGTGATAACCGTCAAAGTCAAACTCAACAAAGATGTCGTTTTGAGGTCTGAAACATTTCCTATGTTCTGCAGATTTAGGAATAGCAGCGAAATTAACGCTATTAAAAGCATTAGTTGGTCTAGAGGTAGCATTGTATAAATTATATGATGTTAGTACTGTGTTATTAATAGTATTTAAAATAGGATTTTTAGGATTAAACATTTTGTTAAAAGCCTCATAATAAATACCGAGTCCAGATTGTTCTAATAAAAAGAAAACATTAGTAGCTGTTTTATTGTAGAACTCAAAGTTATCAGGAATTTCAATATTAATATATTTATGAACTTTATCGTATATATTTTCTGAAATTCCATATAAACTACTTAACGGTATGTAAGAATTTATATTAAGTGGGTAATTAAATTTATTATTAAAAAAGTTTATTAGAGCACTATCTCTTGAATACTCTAATCTTTCATAATACTTAGATGTATAAAGTAATGATATGTCTGTGGCAGACTGTAAATTAAAGTGGTAGAGAAGGTTCTTTCTATCTAATGTATAAAGTTTTGAAGCTTTATTAAGCATCTCATATACATAAGATTTATCTACATTGAGTCCGTCTGGGTGATCTATAGGAATTATAAAACCATGCTTAGAAGTAAGAGGTCTAATGTATACTGCTAAAGTTTTAGCAAGTTTAGGGTGTAGATCGAAATTGTTAGGAATTATATCAACATAATAACCTAACCTCGATAAATCTTTTAACCTTTGAAGCTTTTCTTCTTGTTCGACTATATAAAACACTAAAACCTTTTTAGTAATATAAGAATATTTTTTTATCTTACAAACTGATCTGGGTTATTTAATATTTGAACTTCTATTCCTGGTAACTCTTCTTCAGCTTTTTTGGTTACGTCTATATTTTTACTTCTTACTCCAGGAAATAAATAACCGTTTAATTCTTGATCTTCTACTTCACCTGTAATGTTCCAAGATATTTTAACTGTTCTTATATATAATTTACTTTCTTGTACTTTTATTAAGTAGTTTTTTTTATTTAACTCAATAATTTTTCCATTTCTACTATCTTTAGCGAAGTACCTAATAATAAATCCTTTTTTATAATCTTTTTCTGTAGGTGAAATAGTATCGCTATAAAACCCAGCTTCTCTTGCTATACTTTCGTCAGGAACAAATATTAAAGTTTCTGATTTAGAAGTTATTGAAGTACCTTTATAATATTTTCCTTGAAAATCTTTAACAAATTCTCCAGTATATCTAATATTAGTTTTAGGATCTATAAGTTTTCCTAAGATCTTTCCTCCAACTTTTTGTTTTATTTTAGGTATATACATTAAAAAATATTATAAAATTGAGTACTTATAGTTGTATACCATCTATTATCTGTTCCTATTTCATTTTCAAGACCTGTAATAATATATCCATACTTATTGTATTTTTCAGGAAGTAGCCCTTCTTTAATTTTGAAAGCTAAACCTACTTTAAATCCTGTAATACCTAACATCTTAATTGAAAGTTCTACAGGTACTACTCCTGGGGTTATTGGGTTAGGTTGTTGAGCAATATGTTCCCTTAGTAACCTTTTGATTAATGCTGTATTAGCAGGTTTCAATTCAGACCAAGTAGCTCCTAAATAGTCAGCATCAAATTCGTTGAAATCACTAAATACTTCGATTAAGTCTTCAATAAATTCAGCTTGTGCTTCTTCAGTTTTTTTAGCTTGTTCTTCAACTTTTTTATCATTTGGCCTTTTAATAGGAATAATTCTATCAATTGCACCTTTATTCCATTGTAAAATAGTTGATACATTATCTTTATAATTACCAGAGCTACCTTGAGCAGCTATAGAAACCTGGGCAGCTATTTGACTAGATATTTTACTTGAAAGTCCTATATCTACTACAGTTGAATTAAGTCCTGTAAGATTTAATGCTTCCATATTTCTAACTTCTTCTCTTTCAGGATTTTTCCTATCTACTATAGTATGTTCACCTTCTTCAGTCAAACTAATATCTAATTCGTTTATACCTCCGAATGCTTCATTTATACCTGTAAGTATAGATTGGAATACATCTAACATTCCTACTTCTTCTGTATCTGCTGCATCTAATACACTATCGATGGCTGTTTTAACGTATTCAGTCGAGACCATAATATTATGTATCTTATCATGGCCGCCTTGACTTTTAGCAAAATTTTGCACCTCTTTATGTAAACCTCTTTTTGAAATAATAAACTTAGATGTTTCAATACCTGTTTGAGAATTTTCTGGTATTTTAGGTACAATAGCTACTAAAGGGTCTAATGAATAATGTTGCGGAAAAGTTAAATACTTATTAGGATTATCTAGTACAAATTTAGAGAAGCTTGTTTTAGTTGTAGGGTCTTTAATAGCAATAAACAAATTGAAAATATCTACTACAGTATAAAGAGGTATATACCTTACGTGAATATCACGTTCGTTAAAATAAAGAGCATATTTACCTTTTACTATATCCAACTGAAATCCAAAAGCTTTGAAATCTTTTAACTTATTTGCAAATTTAGCAGATTTAAAATGATTACGAACAGCTTCTTTTCCATCAATAGCTATACTAGTTAATGTTGAAGTAGTTTCTAATGCACCAAAAATAGCATGATATATAGATTTTCTATGTTCATTATTTTTCTCTATTTTTTTCTTTAATTGATCAGTAATGTCTTCAGTATTACCAGTTTTTATAGAATCTAAAACTGTTCCTCTTGAAACTATTCTTAAACTACAATCATATCCGCCATCTGATCTATACTGCCAACTAAAATTAGTTATAAAACCAAATAAAGCATCATATTGAAAATCAGATTGTTCTCGTTTAGTAGCTATTTCTTCTTCTATTGATTCTGCTGAAGTCCCTTCTTTATTGAAAAAATCATCATCACTCAAAGAAAAACTTTCAGAGCTTACTTCTTTACATTCACTACTTGGAGTAACTATTACTGAATGACCCCATTCCAATAAACAGCTATAACCTGGTCTAAAAAACAATAATTCAGCAGATTCTAAATCTTCTAATGTCCAAACTACGAAATCTACTTCAGCTTGCTGTAAAGTACCGTAAGTATTTTTAGAAGCTACTTTAAAATTAGTAATACCGGGCATAGGTCTATAACCTAATCTATCATTAAACGTATAAGCAGGACTTTTGTCACCGCCTACACCCTGTTTTATAGTATACCCTGAACCTTTTTCGTAACTTTGTCTACCGTTAAATAAAATAAATTCTTTTGCCTCAGTTGATTTACCTGATAATTTAAGCTTTCCTGTAGGATCTTTTTCAAATTGTTCTACCTCCGTATCAGTAAGTTTATTTATGCTTGATCTTAATTTTACCCAAGCAGTATTTGAATTTATAAGGCTATGTTCTCTAGGAGTTTTAGTATTGCTACTATGAAAAGCTTCTCTAGCTTTTATAACTTTAATAACCTCTGGAGATACAGGACTACCGAACGTTTCATTTCTTTTCATTACCTATTCTTATTAAGATTACTAAATAAACCCTTTACATCCAAAGATTTAGCTGGTATTCTTAATTGAACTCCTTGTTCTACTATTAATCCGTCTTTTTTTGAGTTATTAGCTGATGCTATAACCCACCATAAACTTGAATCACCGTAGAACTGTCTAGCTAAAGTATCATATCTATCTCCTCCGGTTGTAATAACGTAAATATCATCTTCAGTTTCAGGTATAGTAGGGT
>Ga0209232_1000821_pt1 | contig 17914 bp, 21 predicted proteins | sample ETNvirenome_2_60_FD_184066 | JGI IMG/M metagenome (GOLD analysis project Ga0209232, IMG submission 184066) | Marine viral communities from the Pacific Ocean - ETNP_2_60 (SPAdes) (version 2) | ecosystem: Environmental > Aquatic > Marine > Oceanic | place: Pacific Ocean | collected 2013-06-22
AGCAGAGAATCCAATTGATACAGATTTGTTAGAACCAATATCAGAAGAGTACTCTTGACTATCAACCTTACACTTCTTGAGCGTGTAACGAGCCATCTGATTAGTTGGGTCAGCTGTGCCAGCACCCGGAGCAAACAAGTTAACATTTACATCCATGGCGTCATCATTGTCGATAACATCAGCAAGGTTACCATCAGCAACATCTCCGAGGTTAGCATCAACCGAAAGAGAAACCGTAACTGGGAACGAGATTTCGCGAGCAAACGCGAATTTCGAACCAAGCTTCTGAAGCGGGTCACGAGAAAGATCAAAGCTCAGTGTGTAACTTTGAATCTTGGCGTCACTCAAAACGACGCCAGTCAATTGTGTCATCTCCGCAGTCGCTCCATTCGGGAACCAGCTTAAGCTAATATCTCCGGGGCGTAACGCGCTTACACCAGATGCATTTGCATGAGGTTGAGGCTGAATTCCGCTTGGGTTCACACCAGCGTTAGACATACCAGAAGGCAATGCGTATTTTCTAGTTGCATCCTTAGTTCCGTTAGCGGGGTCAACAGCAGGAATAAAGTTACCAGAAACACCAGCAACAAAGTCCATGTTGAGAGCCTCAACACTCACAGAAGCAGTCGGGAAGTCACCAACAGCACCCTCGGTTGAATAGGAGGTAATAAAGCCATTACCAACCCCAATTACGCTAGGCGGTGAAGTTGTTGCAACGTTACTGTCACCAAGGGCATCAGTACCCTCTGCAACAGTTTTAATAAAGTAATTTCTTTCATCTTCTGTTTTATTCAGAATACCTTGCAGGGCAGCACTAACAACTGTAGACCCAGAAGGAGTGATTGTGAAACCAAGGTTATGCTCATTAACCAAGCTACCCAGAATATATGAGAAGTCCAAAGAAACAGTGGGCGACTCTAGGATAACGCGGTCAATAGCAGCCAATTCACCAAACTGGTTAACGTCCTGTCTGGTAATGTTGAAACTGTAGTTAGCAGTTTGTATTCTTTGTAGCTGATTCACTAAACTGACACCCATTCTCGTAGCAGCCGTCACCGAATCAACGCCAGTAGGCGCAATCGAAGCGACAGTGGTTTCTGCAAGGTGGTATCCAGTCGCTGGTGAAGGGCCAGCATACAAAGCCTCACTTTGATAAATAATTCTATTTTTTGCCATAGGTAAAATCCTTAACTATATGTCTTTAATTACAATTTTTTTTACTAAATGGGAAACTTTTTATTATGGAGTTCTTATTTTTTTAAGTTCAAAATCAACTAAAGCACTATAAATATTAGGGTTTACATTGTTAATTCCAGCGAATGAAGCACCCCCAATTTTACTAATATTAACGTTATCTATAAAAATTGAGTCATTTGTGCCAATTTTAGAATTTGTAATCCCAGTATAGTTATAGTTACTGTAATTGGTAAAATCTCCTAAATTATTAAAAGGCATCTCAGAAGTAGACAAAAGACCAATATAGTCCTTGCTTGTGTCTCTAAATATAGAGCAAGCAGCATCTAGCATAAATTGATTATCCGCTATGACTATGGCTCTGGTGCGTAAATCTGTTTGTTCTTCCCCACCAAAGGCAAATGGCTCATTAGTGCCTCCCATATTTTTTAAGAAAATAGCTGGATAAGTTAATGAGTCAGGCGGCAAGCCAGTGGCTGAAACGCCTATTCTGTTAGAAATTGTGAATTGAGTTTCAAACAAAAGCCTTTCTTCTGTTTCATTAGTTAAAAATATATTAAAATCTTTAATCGCATAATTACCGCTTATTGGGGTAGATGCTGTGTCTACGCTGCTCGTGAAGTAAACTTGGCCCTGTCCATAATTAATTCCAGTAAAATTGGACTCAGTTCTTTCTTTTTCTACCCCATCCAAGTAAACCTCATTAATTACGTTAGCTCCGAAATCATCGCCAGTAATAGAGCTATCGGCAACAAATTGTCTGAATGGTGAGCCGTAAGTGTGATAACCTTGATATAGGTTGTTAACAGGATAGAATAAAGAGCCATAGTTCGTAAAAGCTTGCCCCTTTTTTAAAAGGGTGTGATCGACCCACAGGTAAAAGCTCGACATAACTGTATTGTCAAATTGTGGTATCATTATTTTTTAATTATTTTTTTTCCAGTTTTTAATTGTCTTAAATAGGCATTTATTATAGAAGACATATATTTCGATGGCATGTAAGCAGCCCCCCTAAGCTTTCTTGATGCTTGAACACCTTGTCCTGATCTGCTTTTTGGAGAATTACTAAGTAAGTAATAACCAAGTCCAGATATGCCTTTCTCAATTGCTCTTACCCAACTTCTACCAGCCTCCCAAGGCATAGGCGTCATTGATTCTAACTGCGACGTATTTGCTGTTTTGACTTTATATTCATAAATCGTTCTGCCACCAGAAGTTAATTTTTTCGGGGTTTTTAAAATTTTTCCAGACATCTGAAGATAAGCTCTAACTAAATCAATTGGCTTGTCACCCTCATTAAACCCAATAAACCCAAAAAGAGAACCTTCTCCATAAGCAATACCTCTCAAATTACCGCTAAAGTTAACTGTGTTTTCCGATCCAGCTTCTAACTCTCTAGTTATTGGATTTGCTTCAAAGTTTTTAAGCATTTCCTCTTTAGCTTCTTGAGCCCTTTCTTCAGCCATTGTAAGCGACTGTTTTTTTACATTAACCGATTCACCAGCTGATTTATTAAACTTTTTTAAAACAGCAGCTTTGTTAATATTAAAACTTTTTATATTGAGTCGCATTAATCAGTCTTCTCCAGATAAAAAATGTAATATTTAAGTCCTATATAATCTTGAACTTTATCATCAGTGATTTTATTAAAAGAGCTTCCATCAACGTGGATAACTTCTGTTTTTGAGCCATCAAGAATATAGTCTCTTGCGTCTTGCTCAACCTTTATTCTTACAACGCCTTTTCCTATCGTTATGTTTCCTAGCTCCTCGCCAAGCTCGCTTTCTTGGTTGTTAGTATAATTAACTATACCAGAGAAAACACCAGAAACTGGAACATAAGTATACTCTGTTGGATTAGAAGAAGCTCCATATCCAGCGTAAGAGTTGTTAGAGGTTGTATTAGCAACTACTCTTTGTGGCTCTTTAACAACAACAATCTCCCTCTTAAAAGTATCAAAATGATCCCTAAGAGTTCCGGTTAGAGAAAACGCATCTCCAGTTGTGATTAGGTTAGCCATTAAAGATAGTTTCTGGTTCTGAGTAGATTATCATCAATGCGGGTATTGTTCTTTTCGCTAATCGTGTCATCACCAGCAACCTGACGGGGGCTACTTCCGGTGAGTTTATAAGACGTTACTAATCTAGTTAGCTCATCTCTTTCTAAGTTTCTGGCAGACATCCAAGTTTTACTTAGTTCATTCTTGTTAATCTTTCTGACGCGAGCACCATCCGAAGAAACTTCGACAACCGAATCATTTGATGCTGCACCAAGAGTGGCTCTAATCTTAAGATCATAATAATGAACAAAATATAACTTTTTAAATATAACCGCTTCTTCTATTGTAAGTCCCGTTTCTAGCTCTTGAGTGTCAGCGTTCAAGGTGTAGCTAGTGTCAATCAAATTATTGAGTTGACCAAGATTGGTTCTCAGCCAAAAAGATATAGCAGCAATTGACAAGTCTGATGGGCTTGCCAACTCTCTATAAGCTTCGTCTGCAATTGAAACAATTTTTACCATATTTTTTCTTTCTTAAAAACGAATAGTTGGATTAATATTAAAATAACCCTCTACCAGCTTTATTCTGCTGGTATGAGTTGCCTTATCAATGACTTGGATATCATATATACCTTGCGTAGATGCTAAACCTGTTGTGTTTGTGCCACTTAAATTTATATCAATATGCCCACTGGTAGGTGAGCCTGTAACTGGAGCAAGGTCCAAAATAGTACCAGTAGACCCGTAGGTAGGACGCACAATTCCACTAACTAAATAATTACTTAAATCAAAAACGCCTCCACCCGATCCTGTCACACTGAAGCGATGATAAAAGTCTGTTCCTGCCGATAAAGTTATGTCATACGAGGTAGCCATATAATATATATTATATTACACAAATAATTTGTATATAAGATAATAAAAAAGGACTAGATTTTACTCTAGCCCTTTGTGTTCTGTGCAAAAATTATTTATCTACCTTCTGATAAAATCCTTTTTACTTTATCAGAAACTGGCTGAGTTGACTTGTTTGCAGAGGGCATTTTAAAGCTTGCCACATAGCGGTTAAACTCCTTCAGGAGCCGATTTGAGAGCATTTCTCGGCTATCCACTGGTACGATACCCATTTCGGCTGCATGACGCTGTAGATCGCTTTTATTAAGCTGTTTTAGATAAATCTCATACTCACTGGCATCAAGGGTTCTGTACTTGCTTAAACCACTATCTCCCCAGATTTGATCCAAGGTAGTTGGCTCTGGACCCTCTACTTTACCGTGAGCTTGATTTAATTCATTAAGTTTTTCAGGGCTTGCCTTCTTTTCAGTGGCCCCTTTCGCTGTGCTTTTACTAGCTTTTTTTCTTGGCATAATTCCTTGTTCCTCAAAAAGGCTTACACGCTAGGGGTCTGTATGGGAACAAAAAAAAGACTCAGCCTTTCGGCTGAGTCAATTTTATATGAGCTATTATTAGTTTGATTAAACAGCGATACCGACAACGGCACGGGCGTCAATACAAACACGACCCTCTTCCAAGTAACCGTAGAAGCCAGTCTTCTCTTGACGGGCAACAAACTGGTCATCAGGAAGCGCGGTGAATGTGCCTCCACCTTCCGCTTGACGAGCAACCGGACGAATGAACGCTTCACGGGACAAGTCAACGCCAACAAGAATCTTGTCAGCAGAATCAAATGTTCCGCCACCACCACCGGGAATGGTCACGCTAGAAGCAGCAGCCAATTCGGTGAACAGGGTGTTGTACTTCTTGCCATCACCAAGCTCGATGAGCTCGTGAAGAACCACGCCGAAGATTTCGCTCATTCCAGCACTACGGAAGATTTCCTGACGGATATTATCCGGGAGAGCAACAGGGCCAGTACTCACTGAGCCGATGCTGTTAACTGGGTTGTAGGCGAAGCCACGAACGTTAGCCATAGTCTCAGGATCAACGAACAAGTCCGTCAAACCCTTGCTATCAAAGTTAGCAGGAGTACCATTAGCAAAAGAAGTGTTAATTCTCTTAACGAGGGTCATCAAGTCACTCAGGTCATTAACACTGAATACGTTAGCCGTATCAGAAGAAATAACGTGAGCATTAGAATTGGTGGTAGCCTCGGCAAGAGCCTTAAGGATCACGGCCCAAGCGTTACGCTCTTGCTTTACAAGAACCTCTTGGGACATTCTTTCAACAGCCTTGCTAACCACGTCCAAACGACCACGACGAGCGTAACGTTTGAGGAAGCTAACAGCACTGTCCAAACGGTAAGTAGCGATCTTCATCTCTGAAAGACCACTAACCTGACTAGAAGGAAGACCACCGGCCATACCCTGAGACCAAACGCTGACATAGTCTGCGCCCTCATCGAAGTAAAGGTCAAGCGGGATGCTGGGGCTGTCGTCCTCATCATAAAGACTATCGCGATAGATCAAACCGGCGGTGCCAGCCTGAGCCAATACTTTTTGAGCAACAGGTGCAATAAAAGCAGCGAAAGCCTCTGCAGCTTGAGCGGCCTCTGCAGGACTCTTCGAGCCTAAAGCCTTGATCAACTCAATCTGTTCTGGGGTTTCTTTTAATTTTAATTTCATTATATAAACTCCTATATTTTAAGGTTTAGAGCTCGATTTTGAGAAGAATGTGATTGTTTGCATCCTTCACTCCAAGGGCCTTGCCTACGGCAGGGGCTTTGGCAACGTGATCTGCATCCTTCGCAAGCTCACCAGCAGCAGCAGCATAAACAGTATCACCGGGGTTAACTGTGTCAGCAGCCAAAGTGGCTCCGCTATAAAGAACGATTCCGCGTGTAAGCACAGGAACAGCTTGTCCACTGATCACATAATCATTTTCCGCAGCTTTGCGGGGATTAAAGATCAACTTCTCGCCGTTCTCGTCGTCTTCACGCACATCATACAAGAGCATACCCAATGGGACATCTTTGTTTGCTCCAGAACCACTAGTACAAGTGGTCACTTGAGCAGAAGTGCGATACCTTTGGGACACCGTGTTTGCGTAAGCATTTCCAACAGCACCAAACATTTCAACTGGCTCGTCGTCAGATGCCACAAATCCAGAAGGACTTGCGATCTTTACCATCGTACCTTTGTACGCTGGCACTGCTCCGCTCCAAGAGAAAAGGTTGATGACATCGTGCTCATCATAATCTCTTAATGGTCTTAGTGTAGGCATAATTAATAATTCCTATTTAATATGTTTATTTAATTTCGAATCCGTCTACTGAGAAGGCGGACTTGTATTTTTCAAAAATGGTTGGTTCGGTAGCGTCGGTGGAGTTAGGAATCTCAGAAGCTTGCACTTCAGCATTCTCAACAGCCTCTTCGACTACTTCTTGAGCAGAAGCTACTTGTTCTTCCTCTTTGGAAGCTTCAGTCTCTTCGGCCTGTTTTCTCTCTTCGGCTTCAATAACCTCGCGCTTTCTGCTCTTCAAGAGAACATTAAGCTTGTCGGTGTAAGCAGAGAAAGCCTCGTCATCCATGTCCTTGATGTCAGAAGCGATTAGGTTACGCTCCTCGTCTTCGAGGGCGAACTCTTCATCAATCTCGGCCATGTTTGTGTTGAAACGCTCTTCAGCTTCGCGTTGGGCTTTTTCAGCCAAAAGCTCACCAAGTTGCGCTTGTACTTTCTCAAGTTGCTCCTTAGCTTCGCCGTGCTCCTTCAACAAAGACTCGTGCTTTTCAGTGGCTTCGGAGAGAGCATTTTCAACAGAAAGTTTTTCTGCTGCAAATTTTTCCGAGGCGGTCTTAAGCTCATCTTCAATGAATTCACTAACAGCAGAAGCCTCAAGTAACTTGAGGTTCTCGTCAGTAATATCTTGAATATTAGTAATTTTCATAGCTATACTCGTATCTGTTTTTACATTATTATTGTTAGTTTGTGAAATTTTTTCTTCTTTAATTTCAACTTTTTCTTCAATTTCTGAAATTTCCTCTTCAGTGGCAACCACTTCAGGCTCTTCTTTCTTTTTGGTGTGAACACCTTTTACCTCGGCAGCGGGTGTTTCGGTCAGGCCAATCCCCAAGGGAATTACGTTATTTATGACTTTTCGGTAAACGCTTCTACCGTCTTCGGTAGTGCCAGTTCCACCAAAACTTTTTAAATTACTCTTTAGCTCATCAACTTCTTGAGTAGCAGAAACAATCTCTGCATCTTCAAGATTTTTACTTTCTCCTTCGATTAAAGCTAAATTATACTCGGAAAAACCTAACTCCCAACTAGCAGAAATTCTTTGATACGAATCGCCGTCTGGATCAGTTGAATTTTCAATTAAGTCTGCAAGATCGCTATTTACGACTTTCCAAACAACCCCACCGAGAGTAACGTTGAAGGGTTCATTTTTCTCTTTGACCTGTTCTTCGGTTAAGGGCTTATCTGTTCCAAACTCACTAAAACCAGCAGTTAAAATAGTCCCAATGACTCTTTCTCTGTTGTGTTCAATGTTAATTGGTTTATTAATAAAATCTTTATACATGGCAATCGCAGTGTCAGTGTCTACTGCGTCACCATTTTTGTTAACCCGATTGGTTACAAAGGCATTAAAAGCAATTGGCAAAAGATCAATGTTCTTGTCGGTGTTAACATCTGGAACGAAATCACCGATGTCAACATGACTAGCTAATGCCAAATATTTATCTTTTTCCTCCGAAACCAATGGTTTGATTACGGAACTAAAACTGGTAGTATATTTAAAATCTTTCATAATTTAGATACTAGATACAAAGTAAGCCACGGAAAGGTCGCCGTGGTTTGGGGTAAAACTCGCACATTTGATTGGGCTATTTAAGCTTAAAGTTGAGCTAGGCGGAACCTCCAAAACGCCTAAGTTAGCATCATCAGCAAAGGTAACTGTTTTTGCAGAAGTATTTGCGTTTGTTACAGCGGTAACATAAACATTAATGGGTTGAAGAGTAGCATCTCCTGAAATTTTTGCAGTTCCACCATTAGCTATATAATTTGAAAATTGTTGTAACATTTTAATTCCTTTTTATTTTTCGTTAATTTTTTTCCACAACGCAGAGTAATCACTGGCAGTACGCTTCTGTTTCAAAACAGGCAACGCAACATGATCTTCTAGGTCTTTAGCTTTTGTTTTGTCTTTAGCTTTTTTAAGTTGATCTGGAGTTGGCGCACCTTTTTCGCCTTTTTTTCTCATTTTTTCTCCAGAACCCCTTTTGATTCTTTCACGCTTTTCATGGATATTCTTCCATAAGCTCGCGTAACCTGCCTTGGATTGTCTTTTCAAAATAGCTTTTTGCAAAGCTGGAGGAAGTTTCTTTTGCTTTTCTGTCAAACCTTTTTGGTCTTTACTTTCTTTGCTATCTTCTTTCTCGTCTTTATCTTTTTTCTCGTCTTCCTTTTCCTCTTCGGGCTTTTTGCCTTTTTTCTTTAGAATTGCTTTTTGAAGAGCGGGTGGAAGTTTCTTTTGTTTTTCTGTTAAAGCGGCATCTGAATTGGACTCGGAATCATCAGTTTTCTTGCAGTTACAATCCGAGTTATTTTTGTCGCAGCAACCACAGCCTTCACTTTGGCATCCGCAATCAGCTTCTGTGATTTCTTCTACATTTTTTAATTGAGGATAAATTTTAAGTAGCTCGTCTTGGTCAGCAAAGGTTTGACCATCCCAGTCTTGGGAACCTTTGGTGTAATCTGAGACAGATTTGCGAGCCTCCCACATTTTACACGACCAATAACGAGCTTTTGTTTTCGGACCCGGATTATCGCAGTTATGACGGGCGCGAAAGTTTTTTCTTCTATTTGGATCATCCCTCTTGATTTCCATGTTGGGATCACCAAAGTTTACTTTTACGACATTACCTTTTTCGTTTTTAACGTAAACAGAAAACTTTTTAGGCCCCTTTGGAGTCCTAAAAGGTTTATTCAGAGTTTTGCCTTCTTTGGCTTCAATAATTTTTGGTGTTATATCAAATTCAAAGTCACTCATTTTTATTCCCATTCAAATCCAAGTGGTTGATAATCATCAAGATAAAGTTCATTTACATCTTGAAAATCGTAATCTAATTTATAAAGATCAACATCAATAGCGGCTTGCGCGAAATCTTCTTCAGAAGGAGTCATGTCGTCGGTAAGATCAAAGATGTTAGAGTTGCTTACTTCTAACTCTTGCTCTTCAAACTTGAGATCGTTGAACTTAATTGAAGCTACGTCTTGATCAGCCTTGCGATAAGAGTCTTTTACTTTGCCACCACGCTTCATTTTTAGAAACATATTAACACGAGCCATAGCCCAACCGCCACGACTCATTCCGGGGCGATGACTTTGCGAAAAAGCACCAGCCCCGCGACGATAAACTTTCTTTAACTGAGAAAGTGTTACCCTTTTCGTGGGATGCTTTTTGTTATGTTCTTTTACTTTGTTCTTTAGAGCGTCAACAACTTTTGCAGAAAAAGTTATTGCAGAACCACCCTTACCGGCACTTCCGGGTTTGTTTTTGGATGACCCCTTTTTTCGCTCCGAGGGCTTTGCCGGTGTTTGAGCACCAGATTTACGTCCGGGGCGTTTAGCACCAGAAACTTCTATATCTTCAAAGCCAAAATTGTCATCCATTTAAAAAAGCCTTTTTCAGTAGTAAATACACCAAAAAATATGTATTTGGGAATTATTTTATCATTTGTAAAAAAGACCTCATCAATACGTATTGATACACATTTAAAGCAACGCTCGTGGCCAGTGCAACGCCAAAGAAACACATTATCCACACCTCTGCATTGTTGTGGCCGGAAGCTTTACTTTTTAGGTTTTCTTTTTGTTTTCTTTTTTTTAGTATTTGCTCGGATTTTTCACATATGTCACAGTCATAGGTTTCAGTTATCCAAGTTCCATTCTTATATTCTTTCAACCTTGTTTTTTTCATTTTTACGTCTCGCTCCTGCTTTTGCCTGTTTTTAGTTTGTTTAATTCTTGAACCAAGCCGCTGATTATTGACCGAGCCTCTTCGATTGCTCGTTGCTGAGACTCAATAACTGAACGCATTGATCTTGATTCTAATTCGTGTTCAAAAGTTTTTTCTTTTAATTCACCATCTTTGGAGATTAAAATTACTTCAACATCATTTTTCATGTTGTTTATTTCAACCTTGTGATTGTAATCGTTGTAAAGATAAAACGGCATGTAAACGCTTGAGGAAACTACAAATCCTATAAAGAAATAGCCTTGAAATATTTTTTTACACCACTGTTTTAACTTATTTATATAAGCCTTCATACAAGTAATTACACTATATATTAATTAAATTAATAAAAAAAGAGGAGAGCCATTGAGACTCTCCCCTTTGAGCAGGACGACCATATCGCTATGGCCTATGTCATATTACAGATTATTCTGTGGGTAAACCACCAGCATACCAGCCTTCTGGTAGCTTGACTTTGTTCTTTGACAAAGTCCATTCACCATCTTTGAGAACGTAAACTTTGCCTTCGACGTTAGGGCCAATTCTTACAAGTGCTTCTTGTGTGTCCACAAAAACAACTCTTGTTGAGCCACAGCCAGTCAAAAAGACAAAGCTAATCAGTAGTGTCAGAATTTTGTTCATTCTTAGATTGGTTTTCTTGTTCTTCGATTCTGGCTCGCCATCTATCCTTCAGAGATTTGGGTACAGTATCACTATCACTAGCTTTAGTGTCTTCTCTGATTAGGTCTTTGAGCCAATCCAAAAGGGCCTTGATTAAAGCGACCCAAGTCATGGATTAACCCTTTTTAGCGAGACCTCTAGAAACAGTGTAGCCAAGAGCACTCAGGGCAGATGTCACAAATCCAAATACTTGATTTGCAGTTCCAGCACCTTCAGGGTTTAGTACACCAGCACCCCACAGTAGAGAACCAATCGCACAAATAGCGGAAAGCCAAAATTCTGTAGTTTTATAACCGGGTTTGATTTCGTTTTTCTTTGCAGTAGCCATAATAGGTATTGTATATTAGAGTATTATAGAGGGTCTGTCAAATATTTTATTCAGATTCTTCTTCTGTATTTTCTTTTTTATTTAATTCCTCAAGTACGATTTGAGCGGCTTGTTCAAGAGTTTGATGTTCTTGGTAGCTCAGTTTGAGTTGGCGAGCCGCGTTTACGAGTAGGTTAAAAGCGTCATCGAGTGACATTTTTTTCTCTTCTTCCATTTGTTATTATATCAGGTAGATATCGAAAAATCAAGTTTTAATTAAATACCTTACCACTAGCGATGGTTGGATGTTGTTGTGAGCACCATCAGAAGGAGTATTTTTCTCTAAAAGATCGCCTCTTGAACCTTGCCCACTATTGCTGCCGCCACTTGAATCCTTGATGCCTCTTATCCCATTGAATCTAGGACGCCGAGTATGACAATTTCCATCGTCGGTATTGCAAGAGGTTACGACACTCGCGGGGGCATTGTTTGTTAGTATTGCGTGTACATGGCCCGGAATTTCTCCTTTTGTTAAAGTATGGGTTTGTGATCCCCCAGCATCGGCAACACTTTCAAGATCAGCTGGAGTTCTTCCTGCGGTGTTTCCTCCTTCTCCCATAATCACGCGACCTTGTAGGTCTGGAACATTAAAAGTTGTAGAGCCATCTCCAGCACCAAAAGTAACCCCAACTATGGCAAACAAATCAGAATAAGTCGAGCGACTAACTGCTTGACCATTACATTCAAGCCAGCCACTTGGAGCCGTACCGGCAAAAGCAATAATAAAACCACTGCTTACGCTAAAGCCAGAAGACCCGACATCAACCGAACCTGTAACTTTTAGGTTTCCGTTAACGTGGAGGGTTTCTTCGGGAGTGCTGGTTCCAATGCCGACTTTGCCATCATGGGAAACTCTCATTTTTTCAGTTAATGAAGCTGTGGTAGTGCCCGTGCCTGTCGCAGTTTTGACAATGAAAGCTCCGCTGCCTTCTTTTGTTGTTGAATTAGCGTCAGCGTTCTCGCCTACTTCTGCGCCGATTTGAACTTGGGGTGTGGCGTTATCATTGGCGTCTGTGAATTTAAATGAAATAAGAGACTTTTGCTGACTTAAATCACCATTATCATGTTGATGGAGGCTAAGTAGGGTGGTGCTATTAGTTGAGCTTCCTGTGTTTACTTTGTATAATTCTAATGTAGCAGCTGGAGTTGTTGTTCCAATTCCAACGTTGCCAGCAGTCGAAATGAACATTCTATTGGTGCTGTTCGTTTGAAAAAACAAATTATTGTTTTGAGAGCCGATAAAACATGCATTACTACCCGAATTGTTAAACATTATTTTCGCAGTCGTGCTAGTAGATTTAAACTGAGCCACTGTCCCAGTACCCCCGCTATTTACATGAAGATGGTAGTCTGGAGCGGTTTCTCCGATTCCCACTTTACCGTTGGCATCAAAAGTAATTTGGGTTGCATCACTAGCATTACGAAATTGTAAACCAAAAGTGTCATTTCCTTGAATTGCATATATTTGCGTACTTGTTCCAGACCTAAAAGACACACTTGGAATGGCTGATCCACCTGTTGAATCATTATCAATAATGTGAATAGCACAAGCTTCGTCACCAGAATCTGAATTACCTGCGACAACTAATCTAGCAGCTGGAGAAGTCGTATTTATACCGACATTGCCATCTTCTAGGATGGACATTCTTAAAGTATTGTTCGTGGCTATTCTCAAATGCTCGTTTGCGTCTGCTTGAATATAAACTTTAGTGCTACCCGCACTTAAAAAAGATAAAGTACCTGATGAACTAGCACCTTTGTCTATGGAAATGGTTTGGTGAGATGTGCCATCGCCCACTGTCAAATGGGCAACTGGATTTGTTGTTCCCACGCCAAGGAACCCCGCCACGTTTACTCCATAGTTAAATTCTGCTGGATTTAAATCTCTTAATCTTACGTCTGCCATTTTTAAATTCCTTTTTAATTAATATCTTGGATAAAGGGTATTGTCTTTATCATCTAAAATGCTTCCTACCCCCGCTGATGCTCCTGTTCTAAGAAAGACGGTTTTATCAGCACCTATTCCACCCATATCTGTCGTTGACACACCAGAGTAAACAGCCTTGTCTGTCATTTGTATTACACGCCCACTAACAAAAAATCCTTTATCTCTTGTAATTTCTCCAAAATTATCATCTAAACTAAAGTCAGAAGAAAATGATAAAGAAGCTGTTTTATTGCTTCCGATACTAGAATCATACTGTACAGAATCTAATCTTAAGCCAGAAAGCTGATAATTCATACCTACGACGTTTCCTGTTACAAAGTCAACGTTTATGTTGTATTCCCCATTATAAATAAGGTCTTGCATCAAGCTGCCGTGCGCCTCACCTGATACAAGAATATCGAATCCAGCCGTTATTCCAACTGGAGTAGTAACTGGCCTATCCCAAGGAAGTTTATGACCCATGTATTGAACGTTTTCACGAGTCAAATCTAAATCTATATTACAACTTTGAACTGTTCCGTGAGCAAAATCAATTCTGATTTCTTCAATAGTGATGTCTTTTAAATAAATTGCATCACTAGTTTTCATTGTGACGGTTGTTCCGCCACCAATGTGTCGAGCATAAAAATTAAGATCAGTGCTAGTTGCAATAAACTCCTCTCCAAAATCAAACCAAGCGTTTATTGTATCGTATGATCTTATCTCATTGCTTGTTCCATTGTACAAATAAACTCCTCCCAAAACAGAACCCAAAGTATCGGGTTTGACATAAGCTTTTCCACGAACCCTGTATCTTTTGCCAACTGTAAAAACATTTAATCTATAAGCATGATGAGTGGCTTCCGAACTTTCACCAGCACCCTTTAATGCATTTGTTACACCGTCTACTGTCTGTGCGGCGGTCAAATTCATTCTTATGCCGCCCCATCCGTCTGTAGAACTACTCCAATCAGATTGATAAGTAAAGGGATTTGTTCTGCTCAAAGAAAGCTTGATTTCTCCGGGCATAAAAACAGTTTCAGGATAATTAAAAGTTTTAATGTTGTTTATAAAATTTTTAGGAACAACAACGCTTGTTCCGCTGAATCCAGTAACTGCGTTTTCGTTGTTTATGTACGGAACGCCAAATCCAGTATCAACACCATTTGTAAAAAATACATTATCAGCAACAGCCCCAACATTAACAGTTGGAATCTCACCAACGCCCATATTTACAGAGTAGCTATTAATGTAAGAATTAACAAAAATCAAAAAATCATAAGAAGCAGAGTCATCATCTTTTACGTCAGTAACAGAAAGAAAAGAGTGACCTACAGGAGCAGAGGGATATTCGTTTGGGTCTTGAGTGCGAATTGATTCAGCATTTTTATCATTATTAATAGCTAGATAAATATTTTTTCTATCAGTTTCCTTTGTCATCAAACCACTTATAAAAGAGGTTGGGCTAAGTGCTATTTGATTTTGGGTTGAAAGCCCCATTCGCTGTTCGTTATTGATTCCATCAACGTAATAACTAAAATTTAAATTAACAGAAGGCGGTCCAGAAACATACGAACCACGATTGGTAATTGAGCCGACAGAATTTATATTTTCTTTTGGAAGGTCTATACTGTAATTAAAGTTTTGAACTTTATTTATTCTTTGAAGAACCTCGTACTTTTGGCCATCATTTGAGCCATCCAATTTTTGACCAGTATACCCTGTTAAGGCCCATCTACTCTCTTCAACATTCGTTGACCCACCCCCAGCACCCACCTCATTAAATCGAGGCATTTTTAGGGGGGCTCCGAAGAACAAATCTTGAACTCCGTATGTTATTACATTCTTAGCCATCGTTAGTTTCCTCTTCGCTCTTGCTCGCAAAAAGGATACTGGCCAAGTAATAATCTATCTGATGACGACAAGCTATGTCTCTGATCTCTGAAACTCTGTCTTCATTTTTATCTACAGGTTTCTTAACATATTCATCCACTACCTTCTTCCAATCAGATGGATTTTCGTTTGAAATAATTACTTCTACAATTCCTTGAGCCACTTCCTTTTGTCTTTTATTAAGACGTTTTAAATTATGAAACTTTCTCAAGCCAGCTTCAACTTTCTTGGTCAAGCCGTTTGCGTGGATCATGTTGTCGGTGATTTTAGAAATACTATAATAATCCGCATTGCTTTGTTCACCCTGACCAATGGGGCTAACATTTTTTGTTTCTTGGGGTGTGCCTGTTCCAGCGGGGCGACCAGTGGGTGCTGCCCCGGCTCCTTTGCCGCCAATAACTGGCTGGTAAAGACCTTCATCTTTGAGGTTGAGAAGTTTTCTTTGAGACTCTATAGACTCTTCGTTGTCTGGAAGCTTGTCGGTTTCGAGAGCATCAATTCCTTCCTCTGGCGTTAAGATGCCAAGCTCCATAAGTCTAGCGTAGACTCTAGATTTGGTTGGGTCACTCCCAAGGCTAAATTCATTAAAGTAGGGAAGTGGGTAATTTTTAAAACCCATTACTTTAGAAATTCTTTTTACTTCAGGAATTAAAAACTCATTTAAAAATGCTTCACGAGCTTGAGTCAATCTCGCTAAAAATACTTCTGTTTTAATTGCTTGGTTAGCAAATTTTTCATCACCAACCAAAATATTTTGTAAACCAATTTGTATGTCTCTGTCAACGACCTCATACTTTTCAGGGCCAAGTAAATTACCAATGTTAGGAATTACAAACTTAGCATCGGTTGTATAATCGGCAATCAATACTCTTCCAACAGATTCATTTTGGAATAGCTCTTGCATAGCTGCAAGATTCTTTTGGTTAACGCCACCCTTTTCAGGCTCCGTTCCCATAGTCACCAAGAGAATGGCTTGCTGCATTGTTCTCGCAACAGCCATGTCCATTTTTTTCATCTCTGCTTTCCAGTTTATATCTTCAAGAACTGGATAGCCCATTGGCACTGAGAATGGTTCGTAGTCTTGCTTTTTATAGAAAACGGCGTTTATATGCTCTGAGTCCAAAGGCATAAGAACCGTGCTGCCTTTTGAATCACGAATTAATTTTCTGGTTTGTTCAGGGAGGTTATTTAAAATCTCTTGATCCTCTTCGGTTCTTGGCTCTCTGAGTCTGGCAAGCTCGTAATCGCTTAACACCTTGTAGTAAACACCAGTCGCAAAATTTAATCCACCCTGTATCTGGATGTCAGCAGGATTTAAAACAGAGTATTGAACTGGCAATGTAATTTCACCCAAACCAGCAGACCCAAAAGTTTGAGTCATTTTCTTAATGTCTTCTCTGGAAACCTTGCCATCGAAACGATAAATAAACACATTTCCAGAGCGATAGTATTCTCTGAAAAATTTATCCATAAAACTTTTTAAACTATTCTTTTCAAATAAAGCATCAAAGAAGTCTCTAGACTTTTTGCTTCCGCCTCTAAGGAAAATGCCAGACGAAGAAAACTCCGTCATCATGTCAATAGTGTTTCGGAATATGGCAAAATTGTAATAAGCTTTTTGACAAAGAGTTACAGTGTCACGAATATTCAGGTTAGATTTATTCTGGACACCGTAAGTATATTTAAATGGAACAACCCCATCAGAAATGTTTTTAAATCTATCTGTCCTATGAATATCAGCAGCCTTGTTGCGACGTGTCGATGTCGAGGCCGCTGCTTCAAAAGCGGTAAGTGGAGTTGCGCTACTAGCAACAGACTGCTCTAAATCATCAATTCCAGCTTTCTTAGCGGACGCTTTCGAAGCCGTCTTTGGGGTGCTTTTTGCTGTTTTAGCTGTTTTAGGCTTTTTTTCCATTTTTTATACTGAAAATTACACTTTTTAAAGCATCATGGGAGTAAAAGTCTCGTCAACCTCTACATCTTCTGCAGATATCATATCATAATAGCATTTCATCGCCCAAGTTCCAATCATAAGTGTGGTATAATTATCTCGCCTAGCTCGATTAACAGATGTGTTTCTTTTTAAATGCTGTGGCAAATCAAATGTTTGGGTTCCTTTGGCTGTACTCTTGACTTCAATCAAAGAGCATTGCTTCTTTGTCTGGTAAACTAAATTATCCTGCTCCTCGATTAAATCTAAAATAGTTTCTCCAGTATTAAATTTAAGATTAATACTTTGATTAGTCATTCTATTAAAGGCTTCATTGTTGGCAGTAGCCTTGGAAGCGAACCAGATTCTCTTGTGATCTATACAAGCCTGTAAATACTCATTAGACTTTCTTAACCAATTCGATGTAAAAATTTGTTTGTAGCAGATTTTGCCGTCTTGTTTATTATATAAGTTTTTAATCTTTTTAATTTCTTTCTGATAGTCTGCGCCCTCCGCGTCACTATTAAAATCAAAGAAACTTAGATTCTTTGTAAACAACTCAGACTCATTGCAGCTATCTATGAATTGAAAACCAGCGTTATCAATGCATATCATTTCAAAGTCAAAGGCATTACATAAATAATTAAAATACTTTATATGATCTTTTAAGTCTCCACCAGCTACCGCGTAACTGTGAACCAAAGTTCCAGTTTTCATTTCTTCATCCAACTCTATAACAGACATTGCAAAGTAGTCAGAGCTTGGGCTATTAGAAAAGCTGGGGTCAATCGCGCAGATGTATTTTGATTCAGGGTCACCCTTTACTCTCGTTGTTGGTAACTCTCCATCTGGAATTGTGCATTCATGCATTTTCTTTGCACTAAAATAAGAATCACTTCCATCCGTAAACTGAGCACAATACTCGCGCTGGAAAGACGCACTAGAGGTTCCTCCATTTTTAGCTTCTTCAATTACTGTTGTGTCAATCATCTCTGCAGGAAGAGCTTC
>Ga0209232_1000822_pt1 | contig 17911 bp, 16 predicted proteins | sample ETNvirenome_2_60_FD_184066 | JGI IMG/M metagenome (GOLD analysis project Ga0209232, IMG submission 184066) | Marine viral communities from the Pacific Ocean - ETNP_2_60 (SPAdes) (version 2) | ecosystem: Environmental > Aquatic > Marine > Oceanic | place: Pacific Ocean | collected 2013-06-22
ACACACATACTTTATAACATTGCCTTGAAAAAAAGAAAGGTCATTCTTTGATATAAATTCATATGGTTGAATATGAAATTTTTTATAATGTGATCCTCCGATTTGTTTTTCTTGTGGCCCTTTAGAACTTTCAAATATACTATTGTCTGTCATAGTTTGTATCCCTTCCTCTGCATTTTTGCTTTTAGTTTATATAGATTATTTTTTGCACGAGTGACTGCTACGTACCAAACTCTATGCTCTTCATCCTCTTTGTCTTGACTTTTCTTTATTGCCTTTAATATTTTGTCTCCTAAATCTAAAGATAAAATAACATTATCTTGTTCACCACCTTTGATCGCATGAATAGTTGATGTCCAAATTCTTGCAGGTTTACTTAAATCTTCTCCTGCTTCAATTAAATTTAAGAGATAATCTTTGTCTTCTTGTTCTATATTTTGAAAAGCTTCATACCAATCTTTTTTTAAATCAAATTTTTCTGTTCCTGTGTATTCTTTGATATCTTTAATATCTTTTTCTTCTAGTTTAATATCTTGTTGTAATAATTCGTAGTTCTTAATTGCTTTGTATGCCCGAACCCTGACGCTTTTCCCTCGGTTACTTTCAAAATACAAATTCTTTTTCTTCAACTGTTCTTCTATCTTCAGTAGTCTTGATACTGTTCTAGTTAATATTAACCACTTACCCTCAGTCAAATCTACCTGATCTAGGTTGGCAATCTCCTCGCAGTTTCCCTCATAGTCTCTCGGATAATATTTCTTTTCTTTTCTGTTACCTACAATATTTTCTATACACATTTCTGATTGTTCTTGTATAGCTTTAGATATTCTTCTAGACTTATGTAATACTTTTTCTTTTGCAGGTTCATTAATAAATCTATTTACATCAGCGCCAGCCCAGGCAAAGATAGCCTGGTCATCATCTCCTGCAAGATAGATATCTTTACTTTTTTCTTTCAATTTATCATAAAGCTTCCATTGTAATGGAGATAGATCCTGAGCTTCGTCAATAAACACAGTATTAAATTCTGGAATCTTAGTATCTTTCTTTAATAACATTTCAATCATGTCATTGAAGTCCATCATTTTTTTCTTGTCTTTGTACTCTAAGTAATTTTTATGTATGTGGTCCAGCATAGACCATTCAACTTCTTTTGAATTATGTTCTCCACGATCAAACTCTTCTCTTATATCTACACATCTATTGATAGCTCTGTGTATCAACTGAAAGTATGGATTATCACAAGTTAAAAAGTGAGATTCTTCTTTGTTATATCTATCGTAGTATTTTACTTTTACATTTAATTTTTTACCAAAGCTTTCATAATGATATGGTTGCATTACATCATCTTCTTTAAGACTTAAAATATTAAACGCAAATGAATGAAGTGTTTGAAAGTATGGTAACTTTTTATCTTCTGCTGGCATTCTTTTCTTTGCCTCACCTGCAGCTTTTTTAGTAAATGCAAAGTAACCTATTTTGTGTAATGGTGTGCCTCCTCTTGCGTAGGCTCTAGCTCTTGATATCAATCTATATGTCTTACCCGTGCCAGGCGGGCCATATATCTTGTATACCATTAAATAATATCCTCTTCATCTTCAAATGGAACAATCTCATCTACTTCTTTTTTCTCTTCAAAGACATACAAAGGAACTCTTAAAACTTTTATTGGTGGAAAGTAATCATCATTCTTGTCCTTACCAGGAAATCTTTTTGGTTTGTTAAACAATGCTTTCTTTTCCTTATCATCACTTTTAAATAATTCTTTTATCATGTATGAAGTTCTCTGTGGATCTGTTTTCCATTCTTTTGTTTTTAAGTCAGAATAAAACTCATCGTAAACAAACCATGCATAGTTTTCATCTACTAAAGGTTTACCACTTTCGAAAGATTTATATGTGGTTGCTCTTGGTCCATAGACATATTTCTCTAGATTCTTTAATAAAATATCCATAGGACTTGTGCCTTCTACAGGTTCAATAGTTTCTACTTTTTCTTTGTCAAATAGAAGCTGCATTATTTCAATGAAATTATTACCTTTTAAATTTGGTGGAACTATAAATGCTTGTTCCATCAATAATGCTCTCAGTGCTTTTTGACTTTCTAATTTGTAAATATCTTTTGCATGTACTTGTGCAGTTTCTCCGTCTTCTCTTTCAACTGTAAACTTCCACTCTGGTGTAGGTTTATAATTTATTTTTTGAAGTGCAAACATTCTAGGCCATAAAGGTTTATCATCAGATAAGATTCCATACTTTCTTTTTAAACACACTGGTTTAACACACACTGGTGATAGCAGTTCTCCATTACATTGATAACCTTTTGTTTCTTTGTCCCAACTTTTAATTTTTGTTTTGACGTGATCATCTGTCCATTTAGAATCAAACTTAAAATAATTTCTCGCTGCTTCAACTATCTTATCTTTCCAATTATCTTTATATTTCTTTTTAGCAAAGACCATATAGTTGTATAAAAATCTATCTCTATCATCTGTCATTATTTCTTTTGTAAGAACTCCAAGACAAGGTGGACCATCATTAAACTCTTCGCCGCTTCCTTTTAATTCATCTGAAATAATTTTTTCTTGTATATCTTTTAATTGTTTTTTACTTACTGCATTGAGCTCAATACATTTTACAAACATGTCTAAAGACATTTCAGTTCCATCAGGTGCTAATGCTCTTCGACCATCTGCATTGTATGGAAGATTTATAAAGTTACCATTTGCTTTATTACCTTTTTCATCAGAAGAACGTAAGTTTGTTTGCTTGGGAAATATTTCTGTTTTGATGTTTAATTTAAATACATAGAGCATTTGCTCTAGAAATTGTCTTATCTCTATTGCTTTTACAAATTCAGTGGTGAACACATATAAATGTAGTCCACCACTTTTGGACAGGACAGGGATGATTGGTAAACTTTTTTCTTGTATTATTTTTAAATAAAATTCTCTATCTATTGGATATTTATCTACATCAATTGCACCAAACCTTGCAGTGCCATCATCTGTACATGGTTGTATACCAATTGATTTAACTCCTGTTAAATGATCTTCGTAGTCTTTGTCTGTAACTTTTAACTGTGACCATTCATGTTTAAATTTTTTCTTACCTGTTTCGGGATCTACATATCCCTCATTTATTTTACAGACACCATAATTACGTGTTAACCCTGTAAAATACTTTATAAAATCTTTCATTCCTATCCCTGTTTTTAAGGCGCCTCCAGTCTCCCTTCAGCGCCTCAGCTTGGCCAGCATCCCCAGAAGGGAAACTAGATAATGTCTTCTTTACTTTTAGTTGATTCAACCTGTTCATACTTAGGTTTTGCTGCACCTGCAAAAGCTTCTTCTTGAAGTTTTTTTGCAGTTTCATAGATAGATAAATCTTCTGGCTTAGATACATCTAGCATTCTAACTTTGCTAGGTTTGTAAACGTGCCAGCTTTTATCTCCCCAGTTTTTACCAACTGTTTTAAGATTAAAGACTGCTGCAAATGCTGCAGGTTTAAATGAACCTTGAGCATCTTTCATTCTAAGATTATCAATTAAATCATTTAACTCTCTACCTGGAGTTAAATTAGATGATCTCATAGTGATGACTGCTCTTCTTGCTTCACCGTTGATTAATGCCAGTACAAAGAAATACATAGTTTTCTCACAGTAATTACCGTTAGATAATCTGTACTTACCATTTTTTTCTTCTACTGAATCTGCAGGCGGATTGATATGAGTACCGACTGGTGCTGCTGCACTGTCTCCTCTCTCTTGCCATTCTGGATATCTAGTGTGAGTATGACATACAACTACTTCTAGTCCTTTGTCACCATCAATTAGAGTACCCATACTTCCAGAATATATCATACCTGGTTTAGCACCTTCAACGTATTTAGCGTTTCTAGTGTTACACTCAGGTGATAACTGGTGAAGGATTTTTAAAATCACAGTAGATTTATCACTGGACTTTAATTCCTCTGTACCTTTTCCTGCATCGGATCTTAAGCTTACTGGTGATAGTGCACCTGCACTATTCTTTTTAACCATATCTGTATTATTTGACATATATATACCTATTAAGTTATTGGTTTATTTTTTATTTTTTATTTTTGTTTGATTTCCATCAAACGTCCAAAAAAGATCTTCTGGAACTTCGTTACCTTTGTTCTTCCAATCTTCCATGGTTACTTTAAGAGTCATGGCATGAACTGCTTCTTTTTGAGAAGGTTCATAACCAGACTCTTTTGCAAGGTTAGCATATTCTGCAGCCTTGTTTTCTTCGCCTTGACCAAAGTTAACTGTGATTTCATTTTTCACAATATCACCTAGGCCATTGTTTCGAAGCCATTGTATCGCCTCAGCTTTTTTATCAGCTTTTATTGTGGCGCTATAAATTTTTTTAACAGATAATTCTGAACCATCTTTTAATTTAAGTGTGCTCAAATTCATCTTTTCCATAAGTTCAGGAATAGTAAAATTATTTAACTGTTTTTCTTGTTCTTTCAACTGTTTTAAACTAGCCTCTGTACTTGAAATTTGTGCATTAATAGAATTTAATTTTTCTATTTGTTCAGATAGTTCTGTTGGATCAATTGTATTTAATTGATCAGGTGCGTCGTCACGTAGATTTATCATTTTTAACTCCTTTATTTAAATTAACTTTCATGCTTCGTAATATAGAAACAAATCAATCTTTGTCAAGACTACTTGTTAAATAAATTTATTTCTATAGGAAAATAAGACGCTTGTATCCTGTCCCACTTCAATAATTTAAAGCGACCATTTGTCACATCACTTGCAACTGCACATACAACTCCAATTAAAGCAGGATCACCATACAGTAAAAGATAATCATCAGATGTAAAATCTTTCAAACTATTTTTTATTTCTATAATTAATGGACCTGGTGAGAATTGCATTTGTTTTAACTTAGGAAACATTGTCTTAATTTCGCCATATTTGATAGCAGGAGTTAAATCAAACTTAGGTTGTCCTGTTTGTCTATCTGTAGGTATTTCTTGCACTAAATAAACTTTGGACAAAGTTGTCGCATCATCAACATAGTGTTGTTTATTATTATATTTTAATATTTTCATATTGACTTTATATCTTTCTCTTCTTATATACACCAATAGAAAGAAAAGTAAAGGTATATATAAATTATGAATTACAAATTTAAAACAAAACCATATAAGCATCAGCTTGATGCATTACAAGACTCTTGGGACAAAGAAAACTTTGCCTATTTCATGGAGATGGGTACGGGTAAATCTAAAGTTCTTTTAGACAATGCAGCAATGCTATACGACAAAGGTAAGATTAATGGATTATTAATTATTGCACCTAAAGGTGTGTATAAAAACTGGTATGATTCAGAAATTCCAACACACTTACCCGATCATATTTTTAAAAAGATGGTTTTGTGGAAAACATCTGATAAATCAAAAAAACAACAACAGCTTTTAAATACTTTGTTTGAAACAGGAAGTGAGTTTCATATATTACTTATGAATGTTGAAGCTTTTTCTAAAGGTGATGGTGCAGCTTTTGCCGCTAAGTTTTTATCTTGTCATAATACAATGATTGCAATTGATGAATCCACAACAATCAAGACTCCTACATCTAATAGAACTAAAAATATTTTAGCGCTTAGACAACATGCTAAATACAGAAGAATACTTACTGGTTCTCCTGTAACTAAATCACCATTAGATTTATTTAGTCAGTGTGAGTTTCTTGATCCCTGGCTCCTGGGGCATACTTCATACTGGACATTCAAGGCTCGTTATGCAGTAACCAGAAAGATTCAGGTACAAGGTAGACAAGTAGAAATAGTTGTTGGTTACAGAAACCTGGGTGAGCTATCAGAGAAGATACAACCATTCTCTAAAAGAGTTCTGAAAGATGATTGTCTAGACTTACCTAAAAAGACTTTTATGAAACACGTTGTTGAAATGACTAAAGAACAGAAGAAAGTCTACAAACAAATGAAAGAAGAAGCTATTGCCTATCTTGATGGTAAAGTTTTATCTTCAGCTACAGTCATGACTCAGTTAATGAGACTGCATCAAATTACTTGTGGCCACTTCACACCTGATGATGGAGAGATAAAAGATCTTCCTTGTAATAGAATGACAGAGCTGATGGACATACTAGAAAATGTACATGGTAAAGCTGTTATCTGGTCTCACTACACTCACGATGTAAAAAGAATTATTGAAGAAATAAAAAGAGTATATGGTGAAGATTCTGTTGTTGATTATTTTGGTCAAACTACGTCTGAAGAAAGATCAAAGAATATAAAGAAATTTCAGAACGATGACAAGTGTAGATTTTTTGTAGGAACTACTCACACGGGCGGCTATGGTATCACATTGACTGCTGCGAGTACAATGATTTATTTTTCAAACGGTTATGATTTAGAGAAGAGACAACAATCAGAAGCTAGAATAGATCGTATTGGTCAAACAAAACCTATGACTTATATTGATATTATTTCTGAAGATACTGTTGATGATAGAATTGTTAAAGCTCTTCGTAGCAAAATAAATATTGCTAATCAGATTATGGGTGAGGATTATAAAGATTGGATTTAGATTTTATCTAATAACATTAGAATAACACTAGCCATACCAGCAAGTAATACGCCAGCACATACTATCATTATTTTTTCTATTCTTTTGATTTGTTCTTCTATGGATTTAATTTTATCGTGAGTTTGTTTCTGCATAATTCTACACAGCTTTTCATGTGATTCTATTCTCGTAAGTGCTTCGTCTTTTTTAGCCATTAAAATGTGACCCCCGCCACATAAAAACCCCGATAGTGTGATACTATCAAACCGCCCAAATAAATCATTATGCTAAACCTCGTTGTCTTAATCTAATTTGTTTTTCTTCGTCAGATAATAAAGCATTCTCTACTGGTGTCAATCCCGTAGCCATAATGTTTCCTGGTGCCTGAGGCTGTAATACTTGAGCATTAGGCATTGGTTGTATTGGTAATGGGGGTGTTTGTACTTCAGGTAATAAATAATTATTTATATCTAATCCAGGTAAAGACTCAACTTCTCCACCCTCAGCTTTTAATAGTCTTTCATCTGTACTAAACAAACCTCTATTAGTTAATCTCATTCTTCTCATATCATTAACCATTCTAAGTATTTGTGGTCTAGCTATATTGTACGGGTTAGGTCCACCTAATTTACGAGCATTTTCCGCAAACTTTTCTTCTATATCTGCTGATGGTGAATAAGGATCAAACTGAGCGTTTCTTAAATTATTAAAATTCTTTTCACTAATTTGTCTATCCTTAAACTGTCTACTTAAAACATTTCTTGAAACACCTAATGTTTCAGCAGCAGTTAAGTCTTTAAACATTTCTTGTTGAACTCCAAATCTAGCGTTGTTAGATGCAGCAAATCTTTTTATAATATCATTAGGATCAACTGGTCCACCTTTCAATACTCCAAACTTACCTCCAGTAAATTCTCTTCTTGCATCCCTAATACCTGATTGATAGTTAGATATTTTAAAACCCATTGATCTTAATGGGTCAATCTTAATAGGTCTAAGACCCATAAATCCTGCAATCTCTGGACCTACATCTAATAGATCTCCACGGTCTGTCGGTGTTTCCGTTGCTGCTTTTAATAACCTTTCATATTGTCTAAACGAAGGTAATAATGCATTTCCTAAATGCATAAATTCAATTGCACGTTTATCTCCAAAAGATGTTTGATCAGTGTATAGTCTTCTACCATCAGCTGTTCTACCACCTCTTACTGTTAAATCTGTTGCAGCTTCCGTCCAAATAGATTCTGAAATAAATGGATTCATAATCTCAGCTCCTGCTTCTCCTATACCAGATGCAAAGCCTGCTAATATTTGTTCATCTGTCGCTTCACCTTCTTGAATACTATTTAAAACAGTTCTTATAGGTCTAGCTACTACATCGTAAGCATTGCTGTGACTGAAATCTATATATCTTAATTCACCATCATCATCTCTTATTGGTATTAGTGTAGAGTTTTTTGACCACTCAGGAACAAATCTTCTAAGAGCTGCTAGCTCTTCTTTTGATACATCATATATTGCAGACGCACCTTCAGTTAATGCAATTGGAATACCTGTTGTAAATGTTGCCATACCCAACAATCTTTTAAATCCTGTTTCATAAGTTCCATTAGTTAGTGCATTGTTCTTAACAACTTGTTCAGTTCCGTCTGCTAATACTTCTGTAACACTTAAACCTAAATTACTTCCTTTAATTCTAACTCCTGGAGCAGGAACATGTCTCATTTCTTTTAAACCTTGGCCAACTATATTTGAAGTTGTTCTAATCATTTCAGATGGAAACGACATAAAGTTACCAATTGGTAATAGTCTTGCAGTTCTAACTGCAGAACCAACGAAGTCATAATTAGGTACAGTATTTTTAACTATATTAGCAGCATCAACCTTTAAACCTCTCAATACAGTTTCATCTGAAACATCTAAGCCTTGTTTAACTGCAGCTTTTTTTAATCTATCTAATTCAACAACATAGTTTGTAATTTTAAATGTATCATCCTCTGCAACATACTTACCTTGAAAAAATTCTTTTGTTTTTTTCATTTTTCTCATAAACGGACTTATGATTGAATCTATATTTGCAACTTGTTCTCCAAGTCTAACGTCCGTTAATAGAGCTTTAAGATCTCCTATTTGAACTTGTGAGTTTACCACACCAAGTTCTAATAGTTCTCTGTATGCTTCCTGAGCTCTTGGTGTATTAGTTCCAAGTTTTGTTAGACCTGATACGTCAATACCTTCTCTGAAGGCTTTAGCAACTACAGCTGGGTTTTCAAATAAAATACCATTGGCTCCTGAAAAACCAAAAGCACTTATCATATTACGTAAGTGTGTGGGCACAGAAAAAACTGTTTTTGATAATTGTGAAACTCCTTTTGGAAATAATAATAAATTTCTATACATCCAACTTACAGCAGCTTCTGCTCCTTCTTTACCTTCACCTCTTACAAAACCTTGAAGGCCACCAGAAATATTATTAGCATTTCTAATTGCTTCAGCTATTTCTTTTGTAGTAAAACTTCCTTGTAATGGATTAATAACTTTACCTGCTCCAGGTAAATCTTTTACAATATCATCAACTGGAACTAACTCTATTCCAGTTGTTCTTGATCTTAATGCTTCTTCTCCTGCTTCTTTACTACTCCAAAAAAATCCTCTACCACCCGCTGCTTGTACTTCAGAGTTTTTTGCTGCAACATTTGTTAGATAATTTGATGTTCTTGCTACAGAAGATAAGTTAGTCATTGCATTAAATATTGAATATCTTGGATCTTGTATCTCTCCCAATAGTTCTCTTATTTCTTTTGGTAACATATTGGTGTCATCAATAGCTTCTTTTATAAATTTTTCACCAGGTTTACCTTCCATTGTTTTTGTAATGTATTTATTTAAATCTAATGCTTTTGGATTTTTTAATTTTTTTACAGAATTTAATAAACTTTTTACTTGTATTACAGCTTCTCTTTCTAATTGACTGGGTTTTGAAGCTAAAGCTGGATTATCTTGTGCAATTATTGTTTTAAAATATTTTATAGCTCCTTCTTCTGCTTCTGCTGTAGGTCTAAACCTACTGAATAATTTTAATAAACCTTTGTTTTGATCTTCAAAAATTTTGTATGTACCACCAATCCAATTAACAGTTCTATCTTGTAATATTTTTTGTAATTCATTCTTACCTTTTTTAAAATTAACTCCTTTTTGATTACTATCTAATATGCCTATTAATCTTACAAATTCGTCTCTTGCATTATTGATACCTCCAATAATAGCTTGTCTTCTTTCTGCAGGTAAATTTGTTTTATTCATTACTTTTAAAATTTTATCTAATGCATCTTTGTTTAAAGCTTTATTTAAATCTCCTTCAAATAAAGATTCATTTAATAGAGATAAAAACTTATCTCTTTCAGCTACGTTAGCTCTACCAAATAATCTTTCTGCTTCAGGATAAATAGCATCTATTTCTCTTGTAAGATTGTCTACAATTTCTTTTGCTCTGTTTGTGTCTCTTGCTATCAAAGCTTGTTTTGTTTTTTCAGCACCAAATAATTCTTCAGTTAAACCACCTCTAGGACTAAATGGAGCTCTAATATATTTATCTAAAAATCTAGCAACTTGACTGTCACTATATGCTAATTCTTTACCTCTTTGTGCTAGTAACTTTGCACTCTTACCAGCGCCGTAAACAAAGGGTGTGATTAATAAAGACTCTGATCCAAACTTTAATCTGTTTGCTAATTTTCTTGCAGCATCTTCTCTACCAAAACCTTCTTCTCTATCTAGTTGAGTTGGTCCTCCTTCAAACATATCTCCGAAAGTTCCAATCTTTTCTACATCTGCAACAAATGTTTCACCTGTTGCACCACCCATTAAACCTACCGCAAATTTTGGAAACTTAGCTTTAGCATTTAAATCTCTAGCTTTATTTAATGAATCTCTTAGTGCTACTCTATCTTTATCTAATTTAAAATCAGCAAAAGCATTTGCACGTTTTGCTTTTAAAGTTCTAGCAGTTAAATTTCTTGCAGCTTTATTTGCTAATTTAAAACCTGCTGTACCTGGTACACCTACTTGAATAATGGCTTCTGTTAATTTACCTACTGCTCTATCTTGTGCAGCGTCTTCAAATATATTTATCTTATCAAAAAATTGCTCTACGTCAGATGCAGTGTCTGTATCAAAACCTAAATCAATTAATTCAGCTGTTAATGAAAATACTCCTTCAGGTACTTTAATAATACCTGATGCTATTCCTGATGCAAATGATGAATACCAAGATCTGTCACTATCTCTTTCTGCTTCGTTAAGTGGTAGATACTTCTCTGCCATTTAACCTCCTATACTGGTAAGTCGTCTGAGCTTGTAAAATCAGGTAAAATTTCTTTTAATGTTTTTGGTGGTTTTGATTCTTGCCCAAATAAACCTGCTTTTGGTTTTTCATCAACTTTACTTACTCTGGCTGCTTTATCTGCTTCAGAATCAAATGTAGCCATGTTTATTGTTTCATAACTATATCCGTCTGCAGTTTTTCTTAATCTTTTAAAAGTACCATCAGTTACATCATAGTATACTTTTCCAATGTTTCCTTTTTTCTCATAGTCTTTTGTTTTACCATGAATACCACCAATAAATCCTTCATATGATTCACCAAAATTTTGTACAGCTTTAGATTCTAATCCTTGGTTTTCATAGTTTGCTCTGTTCTTAGCTTGAACTGAACTTCCTTGATATTGTTCTAAGTAATCTTTAAAATCAGTTGTGCTTAATGCACCTAATTCCATTTCGGCTAATTCTTTTTGACCAGCTAATTTTTTTTCTAATAATGATTCATCGCCAGCTTGTTTAATTGCAAGTTCAGTTGCACCTGCTTTTAAATCTCTTAAATATTTTCTTTTCTCAGCTTGATTTTCTATAAGATTTTGTACAGGCTTTTCAGAAGCTAATAAAAGATTACCTAATAAATTACCACCACCTGTTTGAACAGCTGCTTTTGGTCCATATTGTAATAAGAAAGTTGTTAACGGATCAAAACCTTTATCTGGTTGATTACCACCTAAAGTTTTTAAATTAGCTGCTGCTAACTCTTCCACTCTAGAAGGAGTTCCTTCTTGAAAGTTTTCTCTATCTTCAATACCAGACATGATGCCATTCATATTAGCACCGCCACCTTTTCTAAACATGGGTCTTCTAAATACTCTACTCATTAAAACGCTCTATATATTCCAGCTAGTGTTGCACCTAAACCTAATGCAGATTGAAGTGGGCTAGCTGATGGTGATGTTTGTTGAAACTGTGATCCAGGGTATCCAGCAATTAGACCCGTGATACCTGAACCTAAAGTTTGTGCTGCTGTTATTGGTTGTTGTAATTGTTGTTGTGCTAACTGTTGTTGTGCACTTAATTCTGATTGTCTTTGTGCTTGCAATCCACCACCTAGACTAGTTAAACCTGCAACTTGTTGTCCAGCTAACTGTGGAGATAATCCAGCTAAAGCTTGTTGCTGTGTAGATAATGCTTGTTGTTGATTTGCTAAAGCTTGTTGTTGACCAAAAGCTGTGCCAGCTGCTTGTTGCGCTTGACCAAAACCTTGTTGTAATAATTGTGCTTGTAATGCTGCTCTGTTTCTATCTGATGCTGACATATATTCTGCTCTTGCAACACCTTCACGTCCTCCACCAAATGCACCTGATTGAATTGCACTTTGTGCAATTGAACCTAAACCTTTTTGTGCTTGGATATCAAATTCATCTAAAGATGCTTTAATAACATCTTGTTGATATGGTGACATAAATTGTTGGTAAGCCGATGGGCCAACAAATTGACCAGCTAGGCCAGCTTGTTTTGCTGCTTCTCCAGCTTGAGTTGATGCTGTTTGTAAGAATGGAGCAAATGATCCTAAACCTGTTTGTGCAGTTGCAACTTTAATTGCTTCAGCTTGTAAAGGATCTTGTCCAGCTATAAATTGTGGACCATAAACTTTTGATAAGTCTGCACCTTTAAAACCACCTACAGCTTGTTGTAATTCTGTAATATATGGTTTTGCAGCTGCTTCTATAAACTCAGGTGGTTGTGTTATTTGTGTAATTGTTTCAGCCATTATACTCTTCCGCCTTTTTCTAATTTTTTCATCATGTCATACATACGTTGTGCACCTTTGTTGACATTACCATCACCCATGCCTCTTACAGCATCGGCAGTGAATACGAATTCATTGTTTGACAACATCGCAGGGATGTCATCTGCCTTCTCTTTTATACCAACTGGAGGAATAAATCCACCACTTTCTCTAAGATCTAGCTCTTTTACGCCTGCTTTATTAGTTCTTTGAGGTAAACCCATGATGCCTGATGCCTGATTCACGATCTGATCGTTTCCCATAGCATAGCCTATTCTACCACCCTCTGCATATCCACCAGCTCCTGATGTGTATTCAGATAAATCATTATCTACAAGTGCAGGTATTTCAGATTCATCATATCCTAAATTTTGATAAGCTGTTGTAAGCTTACCTCTTAATGCTTCTATGTTTCTACCTGATGATATTTCTTCCTGTTCTTCAGGAGACAAAGCACCTAATACTCCACCTAATACAGTTCCACCAGCCATGACTCCAAGAGTCTTGCCTAGTGTTTTTTCTCCTGCTAAACCTTTTAGTGATAAACCAGGTATAGTAGCTGCACTTCCTGCTAAACTTCCCATTCCAATAAAAGGTGCTTTACCAGCTAACATTGGAGCAAAGTTAAAAGCAGCCAAAGCTAATGCTGGATTATCTTTTATTGTTGAAACAATACCTTTAGCAGCACTTTTAATACCTTTACCAATACCTTTAATTGCATCACCAATACCTCCAAGGAAATAACCTTGTCTTGGTGCGACGTCCATTATTCCGCCACCTCTTCTTAGTTGTCTGGGCATTTGCATTCTTGAAATTGGCATAGTTTTATTAGTTTACTTAGTTTTTCCGAAAATATCAAGGCTTGGCATAATGACTTTTATATCTCTTCTGATATCTTCTTCTGCTATTCCTTTTGATTTCCATTCGTTATCGTCCTTGTATTCTTCACCTGTTTTAAGGTTAGTTATTGTTTCTATTATTTTTTCTGGTTTTATGACTTGCATTTTTCTCCTATGTTCTATCAAACTCTAGTATTGATACTGTTCCCTCAAATATGTCAGCAGAAGCTGCTTGTAATTGTAGTTTATCGCTCTCTTCTAATATAATTGTACCATCTGATACAGACTTAGAATTACCTGTATTAACAGTGTGTTCTGCAAACTGATAAGCTCTACCTGCAGAGGTATCATATACGAAAGCTTTTATTTCCGTGTTTCCTGCTCCAACATTAGCTACATGTATGTTTTGAATAATTGCTCTAGACTCAGATGGCACAGTATAAATATCCGTAGCATCAGTTGTAGTTAAATCAAAGTTTGCATTCTTATATCTATTAGCCATTATGTTTCACTTCCACTACTCATGAACCAAGTAAATCTTTGTTGCTCATCTCTTAAATCTTGTTGAAAAGTTGAATTTAATTTTTCAATTAATCCGTCTAAATCTCTAACTAAAGAATCAGCGTCTTGCTGTTTATATTCTTGTCCAGGTCTAGTAAATACTACTGTTATCTTTGCCATTATATTAGTCTATTTTCTACCTGTCTCAATACTTCTTTATCAAAACCAGTTATATCTACACCTGCATTTGCTAAGAATCCTTTAGCTATACCATCACCATTGTAATCAGCAAATTCAATGTCGTTAATAAATATTCTTCTACCAGATGTATCTAATGAATAAACAACTGGTATTTTATCAATCTTAACAGATAGTGGACTATCTTTAACCATGATAAATCTACCATCTTCTTTAACATAGTGACTACCTGCAACAGTGACACCTTTGTAATCATGGATTTCATCAGATGCTTTAAATTGGAATACACCTGTAACTTCTCCACCTTTAGTTTCATCACCAAGTTGAATGTTTTTAATTTCTTTAGTTGAACCATCAGCCATTTGAATAAGAGTGCTTGGATCAAAACAATAAGTACCTGCATCATAACTTGAACCTAAATCAGCTTTTCCTCTAGCTTCAGTTCGTTGATTATCTTTGCCAATTGATCGTTGTTGTCTTTGAGCTTCTTGTCTAGATATTCCTTGAGTTTGAGCTGCAGCTTTTATTACATCTGCTTTTTGTTTTTCTTCTAATCTTTTATTGTAAATTATATCTGCCGCTCGTAATCTTTTATTTAATAAATTTTGAGATTTATTAAATAAATCTAGTCTATTAATTAAATCAGTTGGCAGACCAGTAGCTGGATTTATTGGTACATCACCTTCATATTCTCCAGCGACAGCTGCTGCTATTTCTTCATCAGTCATTCCATATTTTTCTTTTAATGTTTTAGAAACTGTTTCTCTTCTCTTGTCATAAGACTTATCTAATCCATAATTAGTTTCTTCACCCATTTTACCACCTGTTACAAGATTTAATAAACCACCTGATACAGGATTATATCCCGCCATAATTCCTTCTGGCGTGTTGTAATTATTTGTTACAATTCTACCCATGTTATCTAACATAAAGCCACCGCCTAATAATTCGTTTTGAAAAATACCTGCTCTATTTGGTGGTAAACCACTTAATAAATTTTTTGCAAAACTTCCTATACCTTTAACTCCTCTTCCCAACATAGTATTACTTAAAAATTCTTGAATTTTTGAAGGAGGTCTTTCTTGATAAGGACCCATTATACCTGAAGTGTTCAAAGCTCCTGTTGCAATATTAGCTTTAGGATCACCCATCATTGTACCAAAAGCAGCTTCATAAGCAGGTCTTGCATTATAATTTCTAATAGTTCTTACATTAGGATCGTTTGCACTTATATTAAATGGACCACCTCCACCTCCGTCTCCACCCATTTGTTGTAACAACAATGGAGTAATTCCTGATGTAGTTTCTTCAACTGGAGTTTCTACAACTGGTGTATTAGTTACAGGTTGAAATATAGGAGATATACTAGGTAATCCTTGATTTAAATATGCTTGTGCTAATTGTGCTAATGTAGCCATTATCTTCTTCCGTCTGGTTGCGTGTCTAATCTAAACGTACCAAGTTTCCAGCTTTGATTAGCAGCCGTATTAGCTATTTTCAAAGACATGGCTCTTGCTCTTGCACGTGTATCTACTTTATCAGTAGAACTGGTAATTGTAAAGGGTCCAAGTGGTGAGCTTGCTTGTGAGCTATTTGGATAATTTCTAAGTTGTAAAGTTACTTGTGTGCTACCTGTTTGAGACAAGAAGTCTGGCACAAATCTTCTAATTTTCATAAGAAATTCACCATCTCCCTGAAATGTTGCAACACCTGTTTGTTGACCTTGTCTAGATCTTTGTGCTGTAATATCAAAGTCTCCTGATTCAATATTAGATGTGATAACATTTATACCATTTGCTAATGCTTCATCAGTTCCTTTTTCATGTTCAAAATATATTGTGCTTCCTTCAGTATTACCAACAACATCAAATGATGCATCATCGTCTGCAGTAAAACTAGTTGCGTGTGGTAAACCAAATACGGAAGAATCTTTCCATGTTCCTCTTGCTAAAGTTCCTGTAGTCCATACAGGTCTTTGTGGTGTTGAATCCATGTAATTATAAGTCACACATCTATTAATAACTGTTGAACTTTCGGTACAATAAAACCAAGTTATTTCACCAAACAAATTATTTAGTCCAACATTAATTAATTGATTAGCTGTTGTATTTAAATCGTTATAAACAAAATCTTCCACTAAACATGTCATGGTCTCAAGATTACCAGAATATTTAAAGAAACCATTTTCTGAAAACCAATAAGCAGCACCATCAACTTCTAATGCAGCGTTCTGTCCAATCAAACCACAGTTGGTTCCTACTTGTTGGAAACCAAAAGTAAATGGTTGACCAATAAACCTCATGGTAAATAAAGATGTATCTGTCCAAACATAGATTGCGTCCCTACCTCTAACCGCACCTACAATTTTAGATCCATCAGCTAGTCTTTGAAAACCTGCTGTGTTAATTGCTGTTGGTTGGTATGTATTGATATCTTCTTGGTTTGAAAATCTAATAAACATTTCATCTTGTGTAGAAGGTGTTCCAATTGTTGTTTCTGTTCCAAAAAATACTAAGTGTCTATCAGGCGTAGATACTAACATATCTCTTGATGCTGTCGGTGCGCCACTAATAATAGTTGCTCTATTAGTTACAGCGTTTGTTGCATTTGAATCCCATTCAAATACCTGTGCATTATGAATTAGTGCAATTACTTTATCACCAAAATTATCAATAGACCATAAACCAGGGTCGACAACTAAGTCACCAGATGCTGCTTCACCCCATGCAATATAATCTGAACTATTCAATACTGTTGCACCATTAGAATGAGTTGCAGCTGTTGTATTTCTAACTCCTCTTGTAACACCTGTTAGAGTATTACCTGATATACCTGTGTATGAAATTTCTTCCGAACCTATCTGCACAAAGTTTGTACCTGAAGTTGGAAATAAGGATGCATCTGTTAATACAATAGTAGTTGTAACCGCATTAATGCCACCATTTAAAGTTGTAGTTGCTTCACCTGTTACAGTTCCGCCCCAAGAAGCTAGTCCCCAACCAAAGCCAGGTAATTGTTCTGCGGGTCCTACTGGATAATAATGCTGTACTCTAATACCACCAGATGTTGTAGCACCTGATCCAGTTTCATTAGATGGCATTGTAATAGTTAAAGTAGTAGCTGTTGGCACACTTGTTACCATAAACTTTTTATCATCAAAGTCTGATGCTGAAAAATTAGAATTAGTTATTGCTGTAAAATTATCTAAAAGAATAATATCGTTTTCTTGAATATTGTGATCTGTACTAAACGTTATTGTAACGGTTGCAGAGCCGTTCGTTGTACTAAATGCATTGGTTAATGTTGTTGTAGTTTTAATTGGATGAATGTCATAAAATACACCACCAGTATAAGCATATAAAATTCTATTTGTGCCTATGATTGCAAACTTGTTACCAGACTTATTAACTAAATGATGTAAAGCTCTTGCAGCTCCTGTAAGTTTTGATTCACCTAACTGTGACCACCCACCTATCTTTTCAGGTGTACCATATCTAAACCTTACGTTATCTCCACCAACCCATTGTCCTTCAGCTGTGGTTTCTGTAATCTGTTTATTGAATCCAGGTTGAAAACCTATCTTTTGTAGCATATGACTCCATTATAATACTATTTTACAAATGATGGTAGACCTAACATAGGTCTTCCGTCAAATCTGTTTTTATCAGCAAATGGGCCGTTTACATGATTATAAT
>Ga0209232_1000824_pt1 | contig 17890 bp, 10 predicted proteins | sample ETNvirenome_2_60_FD_184066 | JGI IMG/M metagenome (GOLD analysis project Ga0209232, IMG submission 184066) | Marine viral communities from the Pacific Ocean - ETNP_2_60 (SPAdes) (version 2) | ecosystem: Environmental > Aquatic > Marine > Oceanic | place: Pacific Ocean | collected 2013-06-22
ATTAGGTAAGATGATAGATAATATACAACAGGTATTCCCAGAATTAGACGGACAAGAATTAGATGTTATCCTAAAAACTTATTTAGATTCACATGATTATCATCCAGTAACCTCTGAAAAGTTTGCCGATAAGTTTGGGTTAGATAGTGGTTCAGCTGTAAATCCAGAAGAAAACAAAAAGATAGCTTTAAGAGATTACGTAACAAAAATTGTAAATAAAGTGGGAGAAATGGTTAATACTGATTATGATAAACTTTCTGTAGGGTTTAGTGACGATGATTTAGGTAACATAACTGCAATTGTAGACTTTATCAAAGAAGTACTTCAAGTAGAATTTCCAGAAGTAGATTTTGTAGTTTATGATACTTCAGAAGGGGGGATGAACAAAATAGTATTAAAACAAGTATAATATAACATTTTTTTCATTACCGATATATTTATAGATATATAAAAAAATAAATAATTTAAAAAAATAAAAACATGGCCGATTTATTAATGAAAATGCCTATACCTTATGAACCTAAAAGAAAGAATAGGTTTATATTAAGATTTGATTCTTCTTTAGGCATAAATGAATGGTATGTGGAGAGTACGTCGAGACCACAAATAACCATAAATTCAGTAGAGGTACCATTTTTAAACACATCTACTTATGTAGCAGGTAGATTTACATGGAACACGATAAATGTAACATTTAGAGACCCGATAGGTCCATCAGCAGCACAAGCTTTAATGGAGTGGGTGAGATTACATTCAGAATCAGTAACTGGTAGAATGGGCTATGCAGCTGGTTATAAAAAGAATATAGACTTAGAAATGTTAGACCCAACAGGTGTTGTGGTAGAAAAGTGGATAATGCAAGGAACATTTTTAACGGATGTTAATTTCGACAGTTTAGGGTATAGTGATGATGGTTTAGCTACAATTTCAGCAACACTAAGACCAGATAGATGTATATTAGTTTACTAAAATAAAATTTTTTTCATATTAAAAATCCTCTAACGAGGATTTTTTTTTGCACTTTATATAATAACCTCTTTACTTTTCTCCGTATTAAATTCATACTTAATGCTGTGTTATAAAAGCTATATAAGCAAAATTGACAAATAAAATATAAATTTATATATTTACAATTATAATATAAATAATAAATTATTAATTAATGCAAGAACATTTACACAATCCAGAAGAAAGTATTTTACCTTACGACGTAGTAACCCTTCCGTCACAAGGTTTATTTTACACCAACAAAAAGAAAACATTAAAAGTTACTTACTTAAATGCCTCGGATGAAAATTTATTAGCGTCTCCAGCTGTACAACAAGCAGGAACACTAGTCGACACACTTTTAGCAAAAAAAATATTAGATAAAGATATACTTGTAAGTGACATGCCGGATTGTGATAAAGAGGCTGTTCTTATATTTTTAAGAAATACAGCTTTTGGTCCAGAATACACAGTGAAATTAACAGACCCAAAAACTAAAGAAGAATTTGAAACCACAATCGATTTATCCGTATTGAATACAAAAGAAACAAAAGTAAAAGTGGATGATAAAAACGAATTCGAGTATGTATTAGGACAATCTAAGAAAAAAATAAAATTAAAGTTTTTATCACCAGAAGACGAAGCATACCTTCAGGAAATTGATAAAAGATATAAAAACGACCCAATCAACCCTTATATGACTAAACAATTAGAGAGAATGGTCAAAGAAATAGACGGAGTAAGGGACCCTATGACAATATCTCAACTAATACAAACAATGCCTATAAAAGATTCTCAAGATATAAGAAAAGTTATCAGAGAGAATACACCAGGACTAGACCTTAATATACCAACAACAACACCATCAGGAGAACAAATGAATGTAAGAATTTCATTGGGTGTTGAGTTTTTTCGTCCTTTCTACGGGCTATAGGAATGCCCTATTGCAAGAGTTTTATTATTTAATGAGACACCTCCACATACCTTGGAGAGACCTCTTATATATGCCTACATTTGAAAGACGATTCTACATAAATACACTAGTAGAAGAATTCAATAAAAAGAAAGAGTCTTACGAACAAGCAAAAAACAAATCGAAATCATCATATTAACTATTTATAGTTAAATGAAAACTATGTTGAACTTTCTTAAACAATTATTTATTGAAAGACTTTTATCGGGAGCAAAACCTTACGTAGCTTTTCACCCTGAATTAGGTGTGCCTATCGGTATTTTTAATTATAAGGATGAACCCAATAGACAATCACGTATAAACTCCATCAAAAAGATGGGGAAATACGGTAACCCAACATCACTAAAATTTGCTAAATTATTAGGGATAGATAATCCTATTCCATCATTTGTCGACCAAGCAACACAGGATGCAATTGATAAAGCGGTTAAAGAAGCTTACGAAAAGGGTGTAAAAGATGGTAGTAAAACCTCCTATCAAGGAGGTAGTTATGGAGCTGGAACTTTAGGTTTATTTGAAGAAGCACAAAAACAAAGGGTTGCTAGAGAAGGGATGTCTGTTGGTGAAGTTAATAAATTAGGTGAACTTTTAAAGGGTGGTGCATTAAATACTGCCAAGATACAAGAAAATATGGGGTTCATTTTAGATATGTTAGCTTTAGAAGATACCCTTAGAATAGGTATATCTCAGTCTCTAGGGATGACTAACGAACAGTTATTCGATACCATAGACGAGTTAAATGAAGCTGGAAAATCATCATATCAGTGGGGTCTTACTGTAGACAAATTATTTGAGACATTCAAAGCCATATCCATGGAGATTGGTAGGAATTTACGTATACCACCTGAAGTAACAACCCGAGTTGCTCTTTTAACTAAAACTTTAGAAGGTTTTGATGGAGCTGCGTTTGCAGAGGCATTTGATAGAATTGGTTTTAGTTTAGAAAGTGCTATAGGTGGTGTTGACGATACTAACAATGCTATGTCTGATGTATTAAAAACAGGTAGAGCTATGGGAGTTGTGATGGAAACATTCTTAAAAAATGTTTCAGGGGAAATAAAACTCATAAACACATACCAATTTGAAAACGGGGTACAAGGACTATCAAGAATGGTAGCTAGAGCTCAAAGACTTGGGGTTGAAATGGGTGACGTAACAAGTTTAGCGGAAGGATTATTAGACCCAGAAGGAGCTATAGAATTTGCGGCACAAATGCAAGTAATTGGTGGTGCAGCGAGTGACCTAACAGACCCATTTAAATTAATGTATATGGCTAGTAATGACCTAGAAGGTTTACAAACAGCCATTATAGATACTGCGGCCGCAGCTGCAACATTCGACGAAACAAAAAATAAATTTATAATAGAACCCGCAACTCAAAGACAGTTAAGAGACCAAGCAAAAGCGATGGGTATGAATTATCAGGATTTAGCAGACGCCGCAACTAAAGCAGCTAGAGAATCAGCAGTTTTATCACAAATGGAGTTTACAGAAGGTATTAGTCCTGAAGATAAAGAATTAATCGCTTCGATGGCACAGATAGGGAAAGGTGGTGTAGCAGAGGTTAAAATACCTGGTGTTGATGAATTAGTAAATGTGGCAGATGTTACTGACGAACAACTAGAGCTGTTAAGAAAAGAAGGTATGTCAGATACCGATATATATAAACAACAATTAACAGTAGCAGAAAAAGCAAATCAATACCTAGCTTTAATTGATACGGGAGTAAGGATAATGGTCGATAAAATGGGTGGTGATATGAGAGATGCTTTACAGGAAGCTTTCTCACAAACCGCGGCAGGAAAAATGAATCTTCTTAGTGATGACCAGATACAAACCATGATGGGTGGTGATACAAAAGAAATAGCTAAGTTAATTGGTGAATTAGGTGGTACCTTAAGTAAAGAGGCTCTAAATCTAGTAAAAGACGCCTCTATTTCATTAGGTGCAACTCAATCACAAGACTGGGAAAACGTTTTGCCACCCGCAAATGATTTTATATTAAGACCTGGGATGAGTGAACCTCTAAGATTTAACAAGGGGGATTTAATAATAGGTGGTACAGAGTTAGACGCTATACTACAAGGTGGTATGGGTGGTAATACTGAATTACTAAATGAGGTTAGTAATATGACAACAAACATGTCTCAAACAATAAATTCAGGTGTCAAAGAACATAAAATAACTGGTGAATTAACAATAAGAGACTCTCAGGGTGGGAGTGGAACTGTTTCCGCAGAAGATGTAGTACGTGCATTTAATAGAAATAGTGCGGCCAGTAAAGATTTTTACATGATGCTACAATCATAAAAATATTTTTATAATCTATTTATAATAAAAACTAAAATCAATGCCTCAAAAGACAAATACAAACATACAAAATCCCTACGGACAAGGAGATTACGATATTAGTATTAAAAGTACTGAAATTTTGAGGAAACACCTATTAGGTAAAAATCTAAGAAGTTCTTATTTAGCCGACGGTAACCCACTACCACCACCATACGGAATTCAAACACCTGGAGAGTTTAGCTACCAAACACAATCAGATTATCATATAATAGACCAAAAAACAGTAAGTGAGGTGGGTGAACAATCACAAACAAATCTTTTTTTAGATAATAGTTATGGACCAGAAGGTGGATATAAAGACGTCCAACTAATAGACGTTAAAAAAGTTTTACCAAGAAAACAAACAGACTATGTATCCCCCAGTACATTACAACCCCAAGCGTTTATATCGTCACAATATACACCAGCAGAAATACTAGAAACAGTTAACATTACTGATAATATGATAAACACTATGAATTCTAATATATTAGATGATAGTGAGTTAATGAGGACCTCTAGTGGTTTTTTAAGAAGAAATTTAGCACATCTACAGGAACAATATTTAAATCAAAAAAGTGACGGACCACAAGGTGGGTGGGAGTACGACATAAGTACTAGTCCAGGAAAAAAAGAATTAGAAGGTACAGACTTCATCTCAAGGATTACCAACCTATATTTTGGTTATTCTACCATTCCTGGTAATTATTTTGACACCACCTTTGTACCAAACATAAATGAATTAGCAAAAAACGGTATATTAAAAGGGGATGATACCGACCCATTTGATAGCTTCCAAGCTACTGCTAGTGCTATAGTAAGTTCGTTAACGGGGGGTGATGCTATACCTAAAAGTCCTATTGCTTACCCATCACCTAGTGATGCATTCATTGAATATATGGGTAAAGAACAACAATCAGCGTTATTTGAAAATTTAAAATATAATATATTTCGTCCAGATTATACTAGAGTTCCTTTAGCAGAAAATGTAGAAGCTGTAAGAGCTTATTACTATATTGGGTCTAAAAACTCTGAACCTAGTAGATTACAAAGTCCTATGGGGGCAGTTCCCCAAGATGAATTTGGACGAAATGTGGCTGCTTTAGTTTATGGACCTTCTACATTAGCTAAAGAATTAGAAACGGTAGATGGTAGTCCTTTATGGCAGTTTTATAAATTTGGTTTAGCTGGGGAAGCTTATACTGATGGTGGGACATTAGATGGTGGTTGGACGTGGTTTGGTTCTACTTCTGTAGCTTCATTAAATGCACCACCAGGACTACTTTTAAGTAGGTCTCACAGAAAACCAAAAAGAAAAGGGGGACTATTAGCACAAACACAAAAATTAATAGACTCAGCACCGTTAATGGGTGGAGCACGAAGAAAACACGCGGGACACGCAATAGACCAAACTTCGAAAGTATTCAATGACGGATATAAAGAAATACCAAAAGGTTCTGGTGTGAGACGTGTGAGTGAAGGACTTTTAGGGGGTACAAGTGTAGATGGTTATTGTAGGAGTTGGACAAAAGACAACCCTTACTATAAATTTAAGAATATGGTGAGACACAAGGGTAATCACCTAGGCAAAACTAATTCAGTTCTCACCAACACATTTAATCTTAATATCGCACCTGTAATGGGTGAGAATGTAGATACAAATGTAAAACAAAAAAATGTAAAAAAATACATGTTTTCCATAGAAAACTTAGCATGGAGAGGAACATCTGAATTACAAAAATTACCTCTATCTGAAAGAGGACCTAACGGTGGAAGAATTATGTGGTTTCCCCCATATGATTTAAGTTTTGGTGATACGAATTCAGCTCAGTGGAACTCGGTTAATTTTTTAGGTAGGCCAGAACCAGTATACACATACAACTATACAGAAAGAATTGGGACATTAAGTTGGAAAATGGTGGTAGACCACTCTTCTATATTAAATGAAATAGCACAAAATACTTTAAAAAATGTGACTGATTGGAAAGCAGATGAAGCTTTACATGCATTTTTTGCTGGATGTAAAGAATATGACATTTACGAATTAGCTTCTAAATTTCCTAATGTTTCACTAGATGATTTAATTACAGCACAAAATGAAGTAACCGAACAATTTAACGCCAATCCTGAAGGGACATTATCTGAAGAAACCAACCCACAACCACCAATGACTGGTGTACCACCTAATGAAGGTGGTTCCGGTTCATTTAGTCCAGGTGGTGGGTCTGGTAGTTTTAATCTAAATGACATAGGTGTGACTTCTAGTGGGGGTACATCCACAAACGACTTACCAGGTAATAATAATTCCGATTTTGGATTTTTTGATGAAAACCCACAAAGTACTCTATCATCCGACCAACAAGCAATTCAAAATTCCCAAAACAGTGAAGAACCTAGTAGAAATTTAGATACAACTAAAATTTTAGCACGACTATTAGGTGAAGAAAACTACTTTCAAGCACTACAAGAAGAAGACGAATTTATATACAACTCTTTAAAAAGAGAATTACAACATTTTCACCCTAGTTTTCATTCCACTACACCAGAAGGACTTAACACTAGATTAACTTTTTTACTACAATGTACACGACCAGGAAATACAATACCTACAGTTACTAGTGATGGTAAAAAAATTGTAGACGCTGATAACACCGCTTTTGGAGCACCACCTATATGTGTTTTAAGGATTGGTGATTTTTATCACACTAAAATAGCTATCGATTCTGTTAGTTTTAGTTATGACCCACTGGTTTTGGACATGAATCCAGAAGGGATAGGGTTACAACCAATGATAGCAAATGTGCAAATGAACTTTAAATTTATCGGAGGTCAAGGACTTAAAGAACCAGTATCTAGATTACAAAACGCATTATCATTTAACTTTTTTGGTAATACGGAAATGTATGATAATAAAGCATTCCAAACAGAAGGTACACCACTATTACCTAATGAACAAGAACTTATAACCGCTTTAGAAACACAACAAGCAAACCAATCTTCTAATAATCAAGGAGGTGGTTCGGAAGATGGTGAGGAGGGAGGTCAAGTGAGTGGAGAACAAGAAGGTGGTAGTTTCTGGAATTTCTGGGGTAACTCACAACCATAAAAAATAAAATATGCCAGCAGAATTAAACTATAAAAATTTATTAAACCTATTTGTAGATAGAACCAAAAGCTATTCTTTAGACACCAAAAGTAGACTAGAAGATTTATACTATCAAAATAGTATGGGTTTAGTGGAAGAATTTATGGTAGATAGAAATTTTTATTTTGGTGTGTTGGGGACAAGTAATCGCCATTTAATGGGGATACCCAAAAATATAATAGACAGACTCAACACATACTATACTACATTAAAGAGTAATATAAGTGCGGAAACTACTACTATACAAACAAAATTAAATGAATGTAATCCCACTCAAGAAGAAAAGGAGTACATTAAGAATTTATTAGACAATACCCTAGAAGACCAAATAGGTAAAACTATGTCTACTATAATTAATACGGTAAATAGTTGTAGAGAACAACAAAAATCTTTAACCGATACTATAGATAAATTAAATCTAATAACAATTGATAGTTATGATGGTCAGTACATAAATCCAGGTGGTGGTAGGGTGGTTGCTTTACAACTTACAGCTGTAACAGCAGTAAATAATCTTAGTACAAGTTATAACACCAGTGGTGGTTACTTAGACTCTTTTATAACTAACTATATTAATAATAATTTTAGTAAGGGTTATGTAGGTGGTAACGAATATATATTTTTTAGTAATAGAATGTGTACAAATGAAAGCAAATCTTTTATTTTTAGCAAAAACTACACCAGAGAACTAGAAATATTAGTTTCTAATAGAAAAAGTGATTTATATGATAATTTATTTAAAAGAGATAGTGAAGGGATAAAAGGTTTAAAATATAGTACTATTTTAATGTTTAAACCCAGAATTAACACTATGTTGAAGGACTGGTTAAATTATGATTGTAATTTATTTGGTGGTAGGATAGAAAGAGGGTTAAATAAGGGATATAGTATTCTAGAAGATAATCTAAATAATTATTATACTGATTATAAAGTAGGTTATGTGATAAACAGTGGAACAACGGCACAAACTTTGGTTAGAAATAGATTGATTAGTAGAAATTCAGGAGTTCAGGACAGTAAATTTAATTATAAGTTAATGCAACAACTCTATATTAGTTAAGTAATATGACATATTATAATAGATATAACGAATTTGTGGTAAATGGTGACTATATAATGGTCCCTGGTATTAAACTAACCCCTAAGCTAAGTGATAGAAAAATAGTTTATAAGGTAGGAAAAACCAGACTAGACAAACTATCCCAACAATTTTATGATTCACCGTATTATGGGTGGTTAATTATGTTAGCAAATCCCACTTATGGTGGTCAGGAATGGAATATTCCAGATGGCACACTAATAGTGGTACCATTTCCACTAATGCAATCATTAGAGGAATATAAAAGTAAATTAGATACCCACTTCCTCTATTATGGCAAATAAACTAAATTCAGGAGATATATTATCTTACCAGGTAGGTAACAATGTTATGGTCGTAGACCCTAATTTTGTGGTCGACCCAGCAAGTGGTAAAGCTAGAGAAAGATTAGTAGAACCAGAAGATTTAGTAATGTATGCTAATCTTACCGCAAAAATTTCACCACGTAGTAAAGTAATAGTAGGTGAAGGAAATGAAAGTGAAGTCGATGTAGAAATATTTAAAGGTACATTAAACTTTCTTAAACCCGAAGGTAAATCTTCTATGGATTCCGATTGGACAGAGGCTTTTACGGACCCAGAAGTTAACCAACAAGTAGTATCAGAAGATAAAAATACTGGAAATATTAGTAGAAGAATCGAAAACCAAACAGACTTCCAAGGTTTTGGTATAACTTCTATAGATGTAAAAATAAATGCATCATATAGACCAACAGTAACAATAAATTTTACAGATGTAAGAGGTCAAACACTTTTCCAACAAGCTAGAACCAATACACCATACACAGCATTTTTCCATTTACCATACCCACTATTCTTTTTAACACTAAAAGGATATTACGGGAAAGCAGTCAAATTCCAACTAATGTTGGAAAGTTTTGTATCTAGATTTGACCCTAGTAGTGGTGATTATTTAATAACCTGCCAATTTATCGGTAATCACGTGGCTCTTTTAAGGGATATTAATATGCATCAAGCAATGACCGCCCCTTATATGTTTCCTAATAGAGTAGATGCTACTAGTGGTGAAGTAACATCTACAAAAGGTAGACAAATTACAGAAGAAGTTTTTGACATTTATCGTAAGAAAAAGTTAATAGCACAAGATTTCCCAACCTATACCATATTAGAATTAGTAAATGTTATAAAAGAAATTGATGATGATATGTCATTAGTTTTTGGTGAAACTAATATGGCATCTACAACCGATAAGTTAGAATATAAGGAAACATTAAAAGGTTTTAAAAATGCACTATTTGGTAAAAATGGGTGGTTAGACACTTATTTGGATAAAGGGGAGAAAAAAAATATAAGAATACAAATAGATGACCCTAATTCTACTTCTGGAAGAACAGTAGACACTTTAGTTTATCCACTAAAAGGGGTTACAACTGCTAATAAAGCAGTTGCAGACGGAACCAACCCAAACGCGACAAAAGAATTAACGGAAAAAGCTAAAATAGCTTTAGATGTGATAGTTGATAAATACACCAAACTACTATCCAAAAATCCAACATTTAATCCCCTAGCTAAACTACCTGAGGATAACCCAGGTAAATACGCTGTTAAAACTTTATTCTTAAAAGAAGGTTATGACCTATATAGTAAACTTAAAATACAAGGTACTGTAAAAACAAAAACTTTAACAGTTAAGTTAAAAGAAGAATTTGCACCTTGGTTTTGTTTTGAAGGTTCTTATGAATCAGGTAGATTTTCTCCAGTATGGAGAGAAACCGATAGAAGATTTGAACAAAATGCTGAAATAATGGCAAAAGATATGAGTGCTGTTCTCAATACAGCTTTAGAAGATAAGTTAGGGTTTAAACCAACTATCAGAAACGTATTTTCTATTATCTTAGGTGGAGCAGATACATTTTTAAGGTTATTAAATACAGTACACCTTGATGCCATGGCTGTCAGTAATAATGAAAAACGTATTAATGCAGCCAAATCATCTAATGATGTAAGTCCTAATACTGGTATAAAGGTAGAACAACCCAAAACACTAGGGGAAGTATTTCCTTGGCCTCAATACTATATAAGCAAACAAACCGAAAACGGAGAAACTAAATACGAACTTACATATCCCGGTGCGAAAGAAGTCGAAGAAATAACAGGAGCAAACGATAAAAACGTATGGCCGGAGGTAGATTTTGTAGAGGAGTACGCTAAAACAGCAAACTATAAGTACACTAAATTCCAAGCACCGGTAGGTGACAGAGGGATAACTAAAAACCTAACACCAATAGATGTTAAAGACTGGCCTCCAACCACCACACCTTATTCTTCTCTAGACGACACAGATTTATGGTTTGAAATATTAGATAGAGCACAAGAATTTATAAATTTAGGTAGCGTTAAAACTAGGTATACTGCACCCGATAGTAATATTAATAGTACTAATGTACAACCCGCTTTAGATGAAATAGCTAAATTAGACGCTAATAATCTTTATGAGAGTATCAAAATTTCTACATCAGCAAAAAATGTTTTTAAAGATTTAGGTACGGGTGTTACTGGTGTCACCACAGATAGAGGATTTGAAGCTATCACTGACATACTACAAGAAGCTGACCCAGATAGGTATAATATATATAGTAATTTTGGTGTTGTAACACCAGATAGTGGAAAACCATCTAATATTATATATACACCACAACCCTACACGGTCAAAGCTGGGGATTTCGAAGAAAGTTACAAGGTGTTAAAATTAAGTAAATTTGATTCATTTTTTGATTTAGTACCTAATTTATTAGGTAATTGGAATCAGTTTAATTACGCTGGTGTATTAAACGTTACTGATTTTTATAGTATAACTAAAAATCTAGAATATGATATACAATATACTGGGTTGTTAACAGAAAAAGAGGATACTAAATACTATACACAATTTGTGTATGCTAATGAAGAAGACGCAAGAAAATATAGTTTTGATGCACTAATAGAAAGAATGTCTAATAAAGATAAATTAAGTAACCAAAGTTTAGTTAACGAATTTTATGATGATGCTTCAAAAACACCAGTATTAACGGAAGGAATAATAATTCCAACAGCAGAAACTGCTAGTGCACAAGGGTTAATCTATGTTGGTGACACAGTAAATGTTAGAATGACTTCTCTTCTAAACACACCATATTTTATAAATTCTATACTCCAAGGTGTTGATTATGAAAGAAATCTACCTAATAACCAAAACCAATATACTTCCGCAGCGTACTTATTTCTTAACTCTTTACCGTTACCGACCTTTAGAGAAAAAGCTTTAAGCACTAGTGATGAAAGTTTTGGCGACTATGTATCACAACTATTTAACCAAATGCCCGCCTTACATAAAGTACCAATCGCTCTTTTATTAAGAATAGGTTCGGTTTGGTGGAGATACAAAACTAACATTACGACTTCAATAGACCCACTTGCTAGTATATGGAATGATTTAGGTAACGTTACTACAATTCCTGGTGCCGGTGGTCCTAACTATGTTTATGATGAGGTAACACTACTTCTTACAACCCAATACAATTTTAATATGGGTGGTAGTCCCTATTTATACCAAGCTCAACAATCTTTAGGTGTGGATAACTTCATTCAAGTCGGAGTCTATCCTAAAGTTATAGATGCGATAAATTACATAACAACCAACTCTAACAACTACACTAATATTGGGGTAGGTCAAGTACTTAACAATATTTTACCATCTGTACCATTAGATATAGAAGAAAATGCAATACTATCTTTTACCTCGGATGATAATACCAAAGTTAAATTTTATGATGTGTACGCTAATTCTGCAAATATAGGACCAAATCTAGGTGTTGCTTTTGAAGATGATGCACCACCTTCTCGTTACTATATTTTATACCCATCTTCAGGTGGATTAAGGAGAACAGACGCTAGTACATATAACCCAACAAATGTTTTCAATAATACAACACCACTTCATAATGGTGGATGTAGATTTATTTGGCGTATATCTAATTATGGGTATTTTGAAAATAGAGCACCATATCTACCACAACCACATGAATATCTAAAAAAAGTACTACCAAGCCAAGACCAACAACACGCTTGGAACCTAAGTGAGACGAGTGATTACTCAACAATACAAGAGTTAAGAGGTGTATTTAACAAAAAAGAATTGGATTTATTTGAAGATATGTTTTTACAATTTTCTAGTTTAGAACCAGAAATTACATTTAATAGTGGTACAATGAAAAACATAATTAAAGAATTATGTATTATTGAAGATACTTGGTTAAACGAAACTAATTTTGATGCAGTAACTTCAAGAACACCAAATAAATTAGCTAATGCACAATTTTTAAAATTCTTCAAATTAGTACAAAATTTCTTATCACAAGAAGTTAGATACGAACACACCAGCACTACAGGTCTAAATGAAATTAATAACGGTAGTACAGCCACTCAGTTATTGATGGCATTACATAAACAAAATAAAAATGTTAGTACACCCGTAGTTGATAGTTATGATTTTGGTACTTATGCTAATAGCACTACATTAGTACCGATAGCACCAGCTAGTTTTACTTTCCCATTACCGATAGAGGCACAAGATATGATATTAGAAGTTGGTCAATACTATAATGAAAGTAACAGTGTACAGTTTAACACCCTTACCACACTCAATAACCTGAATCCAATATATAACTTTTTTGAAACAGCTAGAGGACCAAACGGAGAAGGGATAGAGTTTAGTAGAGAAAACATTATAGGGTTTGCTCCTATTTTAAGATTATATGCGGCACAATGTGTAAAAGCAGTCACACCACCTAGTGCTAGTGAATTTATAGACACACTAGTTTCTAAATTAGAGATGTTAGAGGGTAATCAAGAAACCTACGTAAATACATTAGTAAAAAAAGTCCAAAAAAATATAGAACAAAATAAAAAACAAGATAATCAAACACAAGAACCAATTACCGACGAAAGAACTAAAGTAAAGGCAGAACCATTAAAATTAGAATTATATAGAAGTTTTAAAACAATGAATGATAGGTGGATAGCTGCTTTAAGTATAGAAAACGGCATGACTTTATTTGAAAAATTTCTTTTCTTTGATACAGCTAACAGAGATATTGGGGATGAAGCTATAATTAATATTTGGAATATATTAAAATTAGATTCACCTTTTGATACAGGTAATTCTAAAACTTTAACACAAAGTATTGATGGTTATATAAGTGGGATACTTAAAGATAACTATTTTAATTATATAGCTTTACCATCCTACATTAACTTTTTTAATATTGAAAATGACGTAACCCAAAGACAGGGTAATGCTCTTTTCGGAACTTTTAAAGAAGTAGATACTTTACAGTCAGGACCAGCATTCCTATGTCAATACGTAGGTAATTCATCTCAACAGTTAGATAGTAAAACAGAAAATAATGGTTTTTTTGATGACGCTTTAAATATTCGTAGTGAAACAAATAATCCTTTAATTGCAAGTGAAATACCTAATAAAGAACGTGCAAATAAAGTAGTTGCATTTAATGTTGACTTTGGATTAAAAAATCAAAACATATTTGAATCCGTAACCCTAGACCAATCACAATACCAAAATACTTCGGAGAGTTATAGAATTTTACAAGAAATGGCAGATTCAGGTGGTGGTGCCGGAACCTCTATGGCTTCTCTATCATTATTTAATGTTTATGCGAGTAGAAGTTATACGGCTACAATAACATGTATGGGTAACGTATCAATACAACCCACCCAATATTTCCAGTTAAATTATTTACCTATGTTTAACGGCCCTTACTTTATAGTAAATGTTTCCCATTCTATTAGACCTAATAACATAGAAACTACTTTTGAAGGTGTTAGACAACCACTCGCAGAATTACCTAATATAGAAAACCTAGTCCAAAGAGTAGAAACTAATCTTTATAAAGCAGCAGAAACTAGATTAAAACAATTACCACAAGACTTATATGCGGATAATTTAAGTGCTACCCCAGAACAAATGAAAAAAACACCAACCAGTAATAAGTACGTAGATTTAACATCTACCATAGATAGTCCTTTTATTAATGAAGATGGTGTAACATTTCATAATGTTATAGGTAGTGGTGTGGATGTAGATTTTTACTTAATGGATTATGACCCTGAAAAAACCCATTTAGGTATAGACATAATTCCAAAAGAAACATCCTATGAAAAAAGTATAAGTAAAAATGGGATTTCCATCTTCCCAATACTACATGGTACAGTAACACATGCTTTGGATGGTTGTAATAATTTACAAACTTCTGATGGTTGTGGGGAATATGGTAATGTAGTAGAGAGTAAATTAATAATAACTAATAATCCAGATGAAGATAAAACAAGTTATTATATTGTAAGATATGCTTTTTTACGTAATATAAATTATAGTATTGACGACCCCATTAAAAAAGCTGATTGTGGACCTAAAGGTAAAAAAATAGGTACAATGGGTAACAGCGGGCTATCAAAAGAAATACATCTACATATAGAACTTTTAAGGGGTGTGATGAAAAATGGGAAAGTGGTAGAACACTATCTAAATCCAGCAGCTTTTATTCCCGCAATTAACTCCGAAGTAAATAATTAATATTACATATATAAGTTAAACTATAGTAAAGATTGACTATTATTAAATTAACGTATATTTATATATAAACCAATAAATCATGATTACAGAACAATTAAAACAAAAATTAGGAAATTTTTTAGGTAAAAAAACTGATAATATTGTAGATAATGGGCAAACTGCCGAAGGACAACAAGTTTGTGATTTAGATACTGGTATTTGTTATACTATTAAAAGTAGAGATGGTTTAATAGAAAGAGTAGAAAATAGTATTAGAATAAATAGAAAAGTACAAGTAGAATCACCTTCTGGACAACTAAAACAATTATTAAATGGCTAAGGATTTAGAAAAAAAATTATTAGAAGAATTATCTAGATTTAAACAAATCAAACACAATACCGAAAATTTAGACGAACAAATGGTTAGTGGAATTGGTTCTGGTGGTTTAGGTATGGGTAGTCATATTGATAGACTTGCTAAAAGAGTGGGTATTGAAATGGAGGAACAAGACATACCACTTGACCCGGAAGCAGAAGAAACAGATTTAGAAACAGATTTAGATACTGACGTTGAAGGTGAAGAAGGTGATGTAGAAGCTGAGTTAGATATTGATACTGAAGAGACTGAAGATGTTGGTACGGACACAGACACTACAGAAGTAGATGTTACATCTTTAGTAGACAAACAAGAAGAAGTTAGTACTGAACTAGAAGGACAAAAAGATATTTTAGAAAAAAACACAGAAAGTTTGGATGACTTAATGGCAAAACTATCTGATTTAGAAACCCATTTAAGTTCTATGGATGACATGGTTTCTAAAATTAATAATTTAGAAGATAAATTAGAAAAATATAGACCAAGAACACAACAAGAAAAAATTGAATTAAGAAAACATGATAGTGGACCTTACCACAAAACACTAACAGATTTTTTTACCGATAAAGAAGAAATATTTGATAAAACAGGTAAAAAACAATATATTTTAACCCAAGACGAAGTTGACAACTACAGTGAATCAGATATACAAAAAAGTTTCAACCAGAAAGAAGAAGGTCAGTAAAATAACCCCAAATACATTTGACATCACAAAACTATATTCTTATATTTAAACATATATTTATCAATTAATAATGTTTAAAAATAAAATTTATGAGTAATAGTTTAGATGCAGTTTTAGCTCAATACGAGAAAAACAAACAAAGTGGTGGTTCCACAAAACCACAGATGACATCAGAAGAAAGGATGAAACAATACCTTTCTATTATGTTGCCAAAAGGAACAAAATCAGGAGAAAAAAGAATTAGAATAATCCCAACTACCGATGGTTCTTCACCATTTAAAGAGGTTTATTTCCACAATGTACAAATACAGGGTAGATGGCAAAAATTATATGACCCAGGAAAAGATGAAACCGGAAAACCATCTGGTGAAAGAAGCCCATTAAATGAAGTTGAAGAAGCTTTAAGATTAGCTGGTGACGCACAATCAAAAGAATTAGCACGTTCTTATCGTTCACAAAAATTCTACATTGTAAAAGTTGTAGATAGAGATAATGAAGAAGATGGTGTTAAGTTTTGGAGATTTAAACACAATTGGAAAGGTGACGGACCAATCGACAAAATTATTCCAATCTGGAGAAATAAAGGTGATGTAACAGATATTAATGAAGGAAGAGACCTTATCTTAATTTTACAGGCGGTACCATTACCAGGGGGTAGAGGTGAATACACAACAGTATCTTCTGTTATGTATGAAGACCCTGGAAAATTATCAGAAGATGCTGACAAAGTAAAAGAATGGACAGGAGATGAAAGAACATGGAAAGATGTTTATTCACAAAAACCAGTTGAATACCTAGAGGCAATCTCAAAAGGATTAGACCCGGTATGGGATTCAGAATTAAAGAAATACGTTTATGATGACCCAAACTCGGTACAAAACACTACTCAAACAACAACTTTAAGTAGTGACCCACAAGCAAACGACCCACAAGACGAAGATTTACCATTTTAATTAGGAGATATGGCATTGAAAAAAAGAACATTTTCCGACTTAAAAAACAAGTTCTCAAAGAAAGCTAACTTTAAACCAGAAAGATTTTTTGATTTAGGGAAAGCTTTCCTTGATGCTACAGGTTTACCAGGACCAGCCATGGGACATCTACAAATGTTTTTAGGGCATTCAGATACTGGTAAGACAACAGCTTTAATAAAAGCTGCTGTAGATGCACAAAAAAAGGGAATTCTTCCTGTTTTAATTATTACAGAACAAAAATGGGGTTTTGAACACGCTAAACTTTTAGGGTTTGATTGTGAAGAAGTTGTGGATAAAACTACAGGTGAAATAGATTGGGATGGATTTTTCCTATTTAATAACGATTTTCAGTATATTGAAGAAATTACTGATTATATAAATACATTACTAGATGCACAAGATAAAGGTGAATTAGAGTATGATTTATTATTTTTATGGGATTCAGTTGGTTCAGTACCATGTAAAATGACTTTTGAAGGTAAGGGTGGTAAAATGCATAATGCAGCCACACTAGCTGATAAAATAGGAATGGGACTAAACCAAAGAATAGGTAAATCAAGAAGACAAGATTCTAAATACACCAACACATTAGTTGTGGTGAATCAACCTTGGGTAGAATTACCAGACAATCCATTCGGTCAACCTAAAATCAAAGCAAAAGGTGGTGAATCTTTATGGTTAAACTCTACATTAGTATTTAGATTCGGTAATCAAAAAAATGGTGGAACAACAAATATTACTGCAGTTAAA
>Ga0209232_1000825_pt1 | contig 17849 bp, 23 predicted proteins | sample ETNvirenome_2_60_FD_184066 | JGI IMG/M metagenome (GOLD analysis project Ga0209232, IMG submission 184066) | Marine viral communities from the Pacific Ocean - ETNP_2_60 (SPAdes) (version 2) | ecosystem: Environmental > Aquatic > Marine > Oceanic | place: Pacific Ocean | collected 2013-06-22
GAACTAATGATATTAATGCCCCACTTTATTTTACTCAGGATCAATTTACAATAGAGCCGTTCACAGAAAGGTTTGATAATTTATTGACAGGTTGGGTATTTAATATAGGGGTACTTGTACAAAATGATTTTCAAACTTGTACGATACCATTAACAGATTCAACTAAAGGGGCAGGCTACTAATGTTTAAATTTAGAATAGGAAAATTAATAATACAACTAATACCACCAAAGATAACTTATGAACTATGATGATTTAATAGAAAAGCTAGAAGCTATAAGCATAAAATTCAAAACGTATAACGACTATCCAGAAAGTGCAAGTAACAACGCTAAACGTGCTTTGAGTTGGGTAGAGGAAAATGGTTGGGGATCTTGCGGAACAGCAACAGGAAAAAAAAGAGCCAGACAATTAGCGAATAAAGAAAATATTAGCAGAGATACGATAGCACGCATGGCTAGTTTTAAAAGACATCAACAGCATAAAGACGTACCATATTCAGAAGGTTGCGGCGGTTTAATGTGGGATGCTTGGGGCGGTACAAGTGGAGTAGAATGGGCAATTAAAAAATTAAAACAAATAGATAAAAAATAATTATGGCAGATTTAACGACAACAATCACAGAATCGGTTACGCTAAATGGAAGCGTTAGAGGTTCAACAAACACACTGACAACGACTGGTATAGTAGATGTATTTGAAAGAATACTAACTTGTACTCATTCCGTAGTAACAACAGTAGCAGTATTTAATTCAACGCCACATGGTGCTGACGGTGCTTTAGATGTAGAAAACTGTAAATATTTTAGAGTAACTAACCTAAGTGCAGACCAAGATATGAAAGTTGCTTTTGTTACAGCAGCTACTAACTACCAGGTAACTGTAAGGGCAGGTGGTTCTCATGTATTATTTCAAGCAGAAAACGCATTAATAGGTGAGGAAGATGCAGCACCAGCATTTCCTACGTTAGAAGATTTGGTTACAGTAGAGGTCAAACCATCGGCATCAACTGATGTTCAAGTAGAACTGTTTGCAGCACTTGTATAATGAAGACAGAAAACCTTAGCAGATATTTAACAAGCTTTGGAAAATATATAGTTAAGCAAAGCAGAACAATACTTTCAAAAAAGAAAAAAAATGTAAATAAGGCTTTGTATAATTCTATTAGGTTTCAAATAAAAGCTGATGCACAAGGTTTTGAAATAGATTTTTTTATGCTTGACTACGGAAAGTTTGTTGACAAAGGGGTACAGGGATGGGAAGAAAAGGACAACAAATACACAAATTATAAAGGAGAGGAAAAGCTAACAACATATAGTTTTAAAAGAAATACACCGCTTGTTCCAATAGGTGATTTAATGAGTTGGATAAAAGCAAGGGGAATAAAGGCAAGAGATAAAAAAGGTAGGTTTTCTGCAACGACTAGAAAAGGATTAGCATTTGCTATTAGTCATAGCATAAAAAGAAGGGGAATGAAAGGAATAAGTTTTTTTCAAAGACCAATGGAATTAGGATTAAACAGATATGGGGGTGAGTTATTAAGTGAACTTAGCAAAGACATACAGGCTGAAATTAAGCTTGTAGCAAAAGATTTAACAATAGAAAATAATTAAAAATGGCAATAAAAGTAGAACAAAGATCTGGCCAAGCAATACAACCAGTAGGACAACCACTAATTTTTGTGGTTAGTGATAATAGTACTGTTTCAACTCTTTTTAAAGTAAAATTCATAGCAGAGGTATTCGTAGAAGTGACTGTTCCTAATCCATTTACAGGAACACCAGTAGCTACGTTTAAAACGACTCCAAACAACGCAGGTGTAGGTATATTTGATTTTAGCAAAGTAGTAGAGAGTTATGTAAAAGCAGATAATGAAGCTGCAAATGGTAGCGAATATAAAGGAACTACAACGACAGATGAAACATACCACGTATTACAAACAGTAGATAAATTTTCAAAAAATAATAATGTTCTAAGAAATTTTACTGTGCGTTTTGCAATAGAAGGTGCAGCAACTGCTGACGATGACCCAACAGAAGTAGATTCAACAGCTATAACACCAATGAAATTATTTAACGGCTACGTGAAACATACCGATCAATTATTTAGAGCAACAGTAGGTGGCACATCTAATAATATTTACTTTGATACAAATCCTTTTAATGTAGGGGCATCTTTAGGTTCATCTACTACCAGATTTTTAACTAATGCCCCTAAAACGCAATATGCTAAAATTGAAGATTATGGTACATTGTCTTTTTTACGGCCTTCCAACGGTTTAGGATCTGCTAAATTTATTTATTACGATAGTACAGGATCAAGCTTAGGTGATGATACAGTTACAAATCCACCTGCTTATACATCGCAATCAGATGATAATTTGTTACACTTAGGTTGCTTTCCTGCTAATTTAAGGAATTGGAGTAGTACGTTTCAAACAATAATAACAAATGACACCTTAGATTATTACACCGTTCAACTTTTTGATGATACAACGCCAACAGCAGTGGCTTTTTCAGAAATTATTACTATATATAGAAGGTGTCCTGATTTAATGGATTATGAATCAGTTAGGTTATGTTGGTTAAATCAATATGGCGTTTGGGATTATTATACATTTACAAAAAAATCAACACGATCAGTAAGCACACAAGGAACTCAATACACACAATTAGAAGGAACTTGGAATGAAAATCTTTATAGATATGACAGTTATAAAGGCGGCAGAAAAGCTTACAGAGTTAATTCAAAAGAAACCATTACTATAAATACGGATTTTGTTAATCAAGCAGAATCAATTTGGTTTGAAGAGCTAATAAATAGCCCAGAAGTTTATGTTGTAAACGGCTACCAGACCGATCCTGCAAACTTTATTTTAAATACATACATTGAGCCTGCAAGATTAATTACGTCTAGTTACATAAGGCAGACAATAGCTAACGACCAATTAATGCAATATACATTTGAAATAGAAAAAAGTAAAACCCTAAGAACACAAGCAGTATAATGAGCGTACAATTAATTTTATACCCACAAAGCTACAACCCGTTATCTAACCCAGTATTTTTTGAATATTGTGTGAATGGTATTGACTTTACAGGCTTTGATTCAACCGCAACAACATCAGTTTCATCTTCACCTTCTTATCAAGGTGCTATTGCTCATTACAATTCTTTACCTTTAGCTGTAAATACATGGGGTAGATATGACAACGGATCTGGCACACCGCCAATAATTTTTGGTAGTACTAATCATATTGTTTATTTATCTTCAGACAGAGGTATAGTACAAAAGCTAAGTAATTTAACCGCAGGTGCTATATACAATGTAGATGTAGAATGCGTGACGGCTAGCGGTAGCCCTGTAATGACAGTTTATAACTATAACGGAACAACCTTTGTAGGAAGTAGTGTTGGTAATATGAGTACAGGGAATACAACTACTTTTCAATTTACAGCAGCATCATCTGACGATTTTTTTGTTTTACACATGACATCAGGAACAAATGTTGTAATTGATACTATTTCTATACAACAAGTTATTTCGCAACCAAGCGGGGCTACTAACTTACTTGCTAACGGCCAAGTAATTTGTGACCTATACTCAGATGAAGATATACCGCTAACGTTGAGTGTAGATAATTTTAAAAATGTAGCAGAGAAAACACAAAGCTATTCTAAGGACTTTAATCTACCTGCTACAAAAAGAAACAACCAAATCTTTGATCATATTTTTGATATAACCAGAAGTGATAATGGCCTTGTTTTTAATCCTTATATTAAAACTCAATGCGTGTTAAAACAAGATGGGTATATTTTATTTGAAGGCTATTTAAGATTAATAGACATAAGCACAGACAAAGAAAAAGAAGTGAGCTATAATGTAAATTTATATTCAGAAGTTATTGCCTTAGCGGATATGCTAAAGGATAAAACTTTTAACAATATTGACTTTACTGAATTACAACATTCCTATAATATCACGCAAGTAAAAAACAGTTGGAATGATAGTGGTACAGGAATTACTTTTGATAATGCTAATGAATCTGGTTTTAGAACGGCTAACAACACAGTAAAATATCCTTTTGTAGATTGGGAGCATCAAACTTTATTATCTGATGGAACAAACGGTACAGTAGATTTTCCTGAATTAGTAAAATTAAGTGATAATTTTAGGCCTTTTGTTAATTGCAAATATCTTGTTGATAGAATATTCCAAGACACGCAGTTGTTCAGTTACACAAGTACATTTTTTGATACTGCAGATTTTCAAAAGCTTTTTATGGACTTTAATTTTGGTGAGGAAGGTGCAGGATTTAAAAGAGGATCTATTAGAGCAATAAATGCTAATGATACAAAAGTTTATGAGGAATCACCATATACATTAGTAGAATTTACAGGAACGCAAGATGCAGCAGGTTTTACGGCCTCTGATTATTACAATACATCAACACATACCTTTACAGCACAGGAAAATTGTTTGCTTGAATTAGAATTGTCGTTTAAAACATTAAGCTTGACAAATGGTATGGCAATTAACTCATATCCTATTGAGATTGAATATACAATAAACGGGGCGGCACAACCTTTAGGAAATATATTAGCATATCCTGCCGCAACAGGTGATACGTTTACTTTTGTAGGCGTTTCTGCAATACAAATGTATGCGGGTGATACAATGAAGATCCGTTTAATTACGTTTTGTGATGTAGCTAATGATTGTGCTGATTTAAGATTAGATTCTGACAGCTATATACAATACACAATAACAACCTTTGATATTGATTTTAATAAATCACTTTTAAATTTTAGAGGTGAATTAGGGCAGTTTGAATTCTTAAAAGGTTTGATGACTATGTTTAATTTAGTTAGTTTGCCTGATCCTGACAATCCAAACAATATTATTATTGAAACATACGAAAGTATATTCAACCCAATAACAGCAGGAACAAGCCTATCAGACAGAAGCATAGCACACGATTGGACAGATAAAATAGATGATAGCGAAATGACTATGACTCCATTAACCGATCTTAATAGAGAAACTATTTTCAAATTTGTAGAAGATGATGATGACTACACGTTTAATGTTTATAAAAAAACTGTAAACGGCCATTTATACGGAAGTAAAAAAACATTTGAAAGTCAATATACATTACTAGAAGGAACAAAAGAAATAGTAGCAGAGCCGTTTGCCGCAACAGTAGTAAAACCTTTGTTTGGACAATTTACTGATTTTATTACACCTGCTATTTTCTCAGCAAATGATGAGGCTACAGAATTTGAAGGCTTTGAAAATTCACCTAGAATTTTATTTAATAATGGAATTAAAACACTTACTACTTGTACTTATTATGTTCCTGCTTATGCAGGTGTAGCTGCTGTTAATGCCGAAACGCAATTTTTACAGTTTAGCCATCTATCAACAATACCAACATCTGCAGGCTCGCAAGATTTTCATTTTGGAGAATGTCAGTTAATAGATCCTGTTGGACAGCCAACTGTTAATAATTTATTTAATCTTTTTTGGCAGCCTTACTATGCTGAACTTTATAATCCTGATACAAGAATAATGACAATAAAAGTGGATTTGTCACCTGCTGATATAAATACATTTAAGCTAAGTGACAAAGTAATGATTAAAAATAGAGCGTATAGAGTAAATAGAATTGATTACAAACCCAACGCATTAGCAACTGTTGAATTTATCTTAATACCTTAACTATGTCTGCAATCAAAAAAATAATTGGAAATTTACCTAATTTTACAGTAAAACCAAAATCTATAAGTGAATTAGGCGTTGTAACATTTACTGATGGTACTAATGATATAATACCTAACCAATTACAATGCGAGGCGTACGGCTACACCTATGAAGTTTTATCAGGAACGTGCAGGATATTCCAACAAAATACTAATATAGATAACAATGTTAATAATACCTCAAACCAAATTAGTGGTGTAAATAATATATCAAGAACAGGTAGCAATAATTCTTTAATACTAGGTGAGAATAATGTAAACTATGGAAGGTGTAGAAATAACTTTATAACAGGATCAAGAAATGAAATTGAAAGCAACGTAAATAATGCGGCCGCTTTTGGTATAAATGCATCTGTAATTAATAATGCAGCTTTAGCGGTCGGTGGTGGTTTAAACAATATAAGGGGTTTGTCTGCTTTTTATGCAGATAGACAAATGCAAGTTTTACAGCTATCAGGATATACAACAAACAATACCGCAACTAAATTAACATTAAACGGAAACAATGTTGATTACATACAAGTAAAAAGAAATAGCATAATAGGTTGGGAATTATTTTTGACAAGATTAGAAGTAGGCGGATCAAGTGGAACAGCAGGTAATTTTTCTTATAGGCTTTTTCAGGGATGTACGGTAGTAGATAATTCCTATGACATGACATTTACTACAGGTTTTACTAGAAACATAGCAAAATCAGGTGTAAACGGATCTTTTTCTATGGTAAAAGATGATGCCTCAGGACAAATGACGGTACAGGTAACAGACAGAAATAACGTAAATAATATTTGGAACGCAATAATTTATTTACACGAATTAACATCAACAAATATAACATTCTAAGATATGGCAGCACAGGAAGAACTAGTATTCAAGGTCAAATCAGATATTAAGCAAGCGACACAAGACACCCAAGAATTTACTAAAAGTTTAGAAGGGGCAACAAAAGCTTATAAAGATATTAATGAACAAGTAGAGATACAAAATAGAGCTGTAAATGAACTTGAAAGAGAATTAATAGAATTAAAAGCACAACAAGATGCTATACCTAAAGGGGCTTTCTATGCGGGTATGGGTGATTTAAATAAGAAAATAAAAGAAACTGAAACTAATTTAAAGCTTGAAAAAAACGCACTTAAAGGGCTGCAGATAGAACAAAAAACAGCGGCAAAAAATGTTAAAGATCTTACAGCAGAACAAAAAGAATTGCAAAAAACAATTACCGATGGTATAGGTAGTTTTAAAATATTTGGTGTTAGTATAAAAGGATTGATTGGTAGCGTTCGGAAAATTATACCAATGTTCAGATTAATGTTTAGCACAATTACAAAAGGCCTTATAAGTACGGGGCTTGGTGCTTTCGTAGTTTTATTTGGAACATTAGTAGCACATTTAACAAGTGTCCAGTCAGGAATGGACAAGGTAAATAGAATATTGTCACAAATGGGGGCTGCTTTTAATGTTGTCAAAGATAGGGTGACAGGCTTTGGTGAAGTATTAGGAAATGTCTTTAGTCAAAAGTTTTCTGACACTATTGCAGACGTTAAAAACCTTTTTACTGGTATGGGTGAGGAAATGGAAAAAGAAGTAAAAATTGCGGGTGAATTAGCAGATGCTACGACTAAGTTGAGAGATGAAGAAATAGAATTTATAAAAACTAAATCTGAAAGAAGAAAAGAAATTGAGAGGTTAAGATTAGCAAGTGAAGATGAAACAAAGTCAATTAGAGAAAGAATGTCACTTTTAAGTGAGGCTATTGCTTTAGAAAAGAAAAATTTGGATGAAGAAAAAAGAATTCAAACTGAAAGGGTGAGAATAATGGAAGAGGATAAGGAAATGAGCAAAGGTACAGCAGAAGACAGAAGGGAATTAGCTAATGAAATAGTTAAGCTTAATGAATTAGAAACAAAAAGTTTTAGAAGACAAAAAAGAGTACAAAGTGAATTAAATACCTTAGAGAATCAAAAACGCGAAAAAAACCTAGAATTATTACCAAGATTTCAGGAAGAAATTAATAATGAACTTTTACAAGCTAACAAAATTTATTCAGATCATTTTATTAAAAATGCTGAAAATACAACTGATTCATATTTTGAATTAAATAAAGACGTGATGAATGCTAGTTTACACTTTGCAGGTGAATTAAATGCGTTAGCAGGTGAAAATAAACAAGTATCTGCAGCAATAGCCTTAATAAATACATATCAGGCGGTCAGTGAAGTTATGAAAGATCCTGCTATACCGTCTACTGCATTAAAGGTTTTAACAGCAGGTGGAATATTAGCATCAGGACTTGCTAATGTAAAAAGAATATTTGCAACGCCAATACCTGGTGCTGGTGGTGGTGGTGGTGGTGGAAGCGTAAGAGGTGGTGCGGCAACGCCTGCCCCTCAAATGGTACAAGGTGCGTTTACTTTAGGAACTGATATAGATGCCCCTGAACCTATACAAGCGTATGTAGTAACCGATGACATGACTAATAGCCAAGATAAATTAGCAAACATTAGAAGGCGTGCTACATTGTAAAATCAAACAAATAATAATTAAATCTATATAATAATATGCCGTGCAAAGAATGTGAAAATGGACAATGGAAATGGGGTGAAAGAGGTGAATGCCAATATGACTCCAAATCTGAATGTGAATCAGCAAACGCTGACTATTACGAAAATGAAAAAACAACTCGTATAGTTGAGTTAGTTATTGCAGAAGACAGTGAGGAATTAGCAATAGATGCCATAAGCTTGGTTACAAGCCCAGCCATAGAACAAGATTTTGTTTACTTTGGAAAAGAAAAAAACAATTTGACTTTTGCTAAAGTTGATGAAGACAAAAGAATGGTAGTTAGCCCAGCTTTGATTCCTAACAAACAAATTTTTAGATACGATCCGAATACAGATAGTGAATACTATGTATATTTTCGGCCTGAAACAATTAGAAAGGCTAGTGAGTTGTATTTAAAACATAACAATCATCACAAAGCTACTTACCAACATTCTGATAGAGTGAGCGGTGTATTAACAGTTGAAAGTTGGATAAAAGAGGGTGAACAAGACAAATCAAAACTTTATGGATTTGACTTGCCTAATGGAACTTGGTTTGTAAAAATGAGAATAGACAATGACGAGTTATGGAACAAAATAAAAGAAGGTGAACTAAAGGGGCTATCAATTGAAGGATATTTTGTTGACAAAATGCAGAATATGTCTGAGATTGAGCCAAGTGAACAACAACTGTTAGAGGCCTTGTATGAAATTATAAAATCAAATAAATAACTAACTAATCTATATACTAATAAAACAAATAAAATGGATATCAAAGAAAAAATACTTGTTGCACTTGGTCTAAATAAAGAAGATGAAGTGAAAATGGCTTGGCAATCTAAAACAGATGACGGCACAATTTTAACATCAACTGCTAAAGAGCTTTCTGAAGGCTCAGATATAGCAGTACTAACAGAAGATGGAACTACAATACCATTGCCTGCAGGCACTTATAAAACAGAAGATGGTTTAACATTCAGCGTTGAGGAAGAGGGCATAATCAAAGAAGTTATGAGAAAAAAGGACAAAGAAGATGAGGACTATGAAGATGAAAAAGAAGAAAAAGAAGAAATGGCTGAAGAGGTAAAAGAAGATGACAAACCAGAAGTTAAAGAATTAGGTGAAGACAGAGGTGAAGATGACGATGAAGCGGCTGTGGATGACTGGGAAGGCATGGAAAAAAGAATTAAAAACCTAGAAGATGCTGTTGCAGATCTTAAAAGAGAAATAGGGGAAACAGGAGATGTAGAAGAAATGGCTGAAGAAACTAAAGAAGAAAAAGTTGATGAGGTATCTTTAGAGGATCTTAAAAAAGAAAACGAAAAACTAAAAGCGGAACTATCAGCACAACCTGCTGACGTAGCTTTAAACACAAATAAATTTGCATCTGAAAAACCTGTTATGACTAGAAAGCAATACAACAAGTTAAGCAGCAAAGACAGATTCTTATATGATTTAAATAAATAAATAATAATAACTTAAAATTTTAAAAAATGGCGTTTACTACAACATCAAACTATGCAGGAAAAGCGGCTGGATTTTACATCAGTGCAGCTTTAAAGCAAGCAAATTCATTGGATTATTTAACAATGATAGAGAATGTTAAGTACAAATCTAACATTCAGAAAATGGCAGGCTCAGGGCTTGTTAAAGATGCATCGTGCGACTTTAGTGATTTAGGTACACTTGCACTTACGGAAGCAGTTTTAGAACCTAAAAACCTACAAATCAACATAGACCTGTGTAAGAAAACATTACTAGATTCTTGGGAAGCTATGCAAATGAGAGCAGGGGCGGGCGCACCACCACCTGCAAGTTTTGACGATTATGTTATTTCTTACATGGGTGAGATTATAGCTAATGGCGTTGAGAACTCAATCTGGAATGGTACAGCAGGTACATCTGGTGAGTTTGAAGGCTTTGTATCAGCAGCAGGATATTTATTACCTGCACAAGATGCAACTGTAATACAATCATCAGCATCAGGTGCTTATACAGCAGCTAACATTATAGCAAACTTACAAACTTTAACAGCAGACATGGCTGCTAATGTTCCTTCTATATTAAGAAAAGAGGATCTTCATATTTACATGAATCCTAAAACTTATGCTTTTTATGTATCGGCAGTATCAACATTAGGATATGTTAATGCTTACAACATGAATGGTGATTATGAGCCTGTATTTGAAGGTTACAAAATTGCAGTTTGTAATGGGATGGTTGACAATCAGCTTGTAGCTGCAGAAAAATCAAACTTATTCTTTGGAACTGACCTACTTTCAGACATGACTCGTATTCAATTGATGGACATGGCTCAATTAGACGGTAGCGACAACATGAGATTAGTTGCTAGATACTCTGGTGGTGTTAAGCAAGGAATTGGTGCTGATATTGTAAGACAATCATAAACACAAAAAATTTACGGAAGGGGGCAACCCCTTCCTTAACCCTTAAAAATTAAAAATTATGGCATGTACAGCTTTAACAAAAGGTAGAGCATTAACTTGTGATAGAACACAGGGGGGTATAAAATATGTGTATTTTGGTGTTTACGATGATTTTAATGCTAACGCTGATACAGGGGAGATTTACGGAACAGGAATAGTAGTAAGCTCAGGTGAGGTTACAGATATAGAAATGGCTACTTCAACAGGCCTATATCGATATGCTACTCCAATTGGTACATCTTCACTATCAGAGGCAATCACGGGAACAAGAGAAACTGGAACTTATATGTATGCCCCTTCTTTAACAATGGTGCTTAACAAACTCACAAAAGAGGATCAAAATCAAATAAAATTATTATCTACAACAAAAGTAGTAGTATTTGCACAATTATACGAACAACTTTCAAACGGTCATGATGTCATCGTTTGTTTAGGAGCTGAAAATGGAATGTATTTAAATAGCGGTACTGAAGATAGCGGTACAGCTTGGGGTGATCGCAATGGTTACAGCCTCACCTTCGATGGAATGGAGCAAAACCCATTTCCAATGGTAGCAGATTACACTACAAGAGCATTTGATAATGCAGCATTTACCAATGTTGGTGTAACAATTTCATAAAATACTTTTCACTTTGATTAGTGTTTTCATATTTTCTTGATTAAGGGGGCTTTTAGCCCTCTTTTTCTTTTATAAGCAAATAAAAAACAATATTTTCTATATAGTAGTATATGATACATTTTACTAACGCAACAGGAAGTCAAAATTACAATATAGCAGGGCAAGGTAATCTAAGCGGTGTTCAAACTGATTTAGCTAAAGTTGCTTTGTTATGTAAATATACTAATGATATGACGGCCGCTATTACGTATGCTTACAGCGTTACTGCTCCAACTTTATTAACGCCACGCTATTTAAATATTGCTCATATATTTACATCAGTAAAACAGACAATGCCTAGCGTATCTGTACAAACATTTGAAGCTGGATATTACAAATTTGAAGTTTATGAAGTTACATGGGTAGATGCGGCTAATATAGCAACTGGATATGCCCCTGTAAGTGAAACAGACGTATTGAGTCCTGCGGCTGATGACAAAGGAGTTGTGCAGGGATTAATCACAAAAGGTAAAATGTTAATTAGTGCAACCTCAGGAACAGAAGAGGTACAATACACAGAACATCCAGAACCTTCTGGAACAAACTATATATATTACGGATCTTAAAAAAATTATAAAATGGCAATAGAAAACGTTCAACAACTTTTAACAGAGCAATTAGGAAAACACAGATGCGATGTTATAGCAACTACAGCTATGACAAGCAAAAAATATTATGCTATACACTTTCCTGTTCAATCAGTAATAGCTTCAATAGCAGCTACAAATGTGCAAACAGGTACAGGTTCAGCTATAAGCAACCTTCACACGACAGTACCAGCAGGAACAACTTTGTTTCTCCAATGCACGGCAATAACTCTGACATCAGGAGTTGCTATCTGTTACTATGAAGATGTAATATAATGAGAATACTAAAACTAGGACAAAGTTTATCTACATCAAAATCAGTTGATTCTTTTATGAATCTCTTTTCATTAGATTTTGACGGCGTTGATGACTTTGTTAATTTAGGTAATAACTCTAGCTTACGCCCTCCTGTGTCAGGCGGTGTTTCGCTTTCTTTATGGTGTAAATGGACTGATATAACTACAGCTACATCTAGGATGTTTTCAAACTCTAGTAATTCATCTGCCTATAATGGTATAGCTTGTAATAAAAATACAACAGGAAAGCTAGCTATGCACACAGGAGATGGTGGCGGAATGGGTGGGGGTGACAGAAGGACTTTACAAACCAATAGTGCAGTAGTTTCTAATAATACATGGCATCATATTGTATTTGTATGGACTGATGAAACCCAAACTAATTGGAAAATATATGTAGATGGAAGTGCAAAGGCAGCAACAGCAAGCGGAACTGGTAGTACTAATGTATATACTACTGATGACGCTTTTATAGGTAAAAGAATTACAGGTTCAACAACTTTTGCTAATGGTAAAATGGATGAAATTTCTTTTTATAATACTGCTTTAACATCAGACAGAGTTTTAACAATTTACAATAGTGGTACACCAACTGATTTAACTCATGAACCAGACCTTATAGGCTATTGGAGAAATGGTGACCCTAACGGTACATCAAGTTTTGATACTATTACTGATGACAGTAGAAATAATAATAATGGGTCAATGGCTAATATGTCGGCTGACGATATTGTAACAGACGCACCTTAAAAAAATAGCTATGAATTACGTAATATATAATATGTCAGATGTGTCAAATATAGATTTTACACAAATAGCAGAAACAAGCCTAGAAACGTTAAGGCTGTCAATAGACAGAACTAAAACAGTTTTAAAATATACAGGTAACACGCCTAGTTTTTTAGAAGGTTTACAAGAATATAATCATTCAGAAATATTAACTATAATGGCTAGCCCTGAATGGACAAATGAACAAGAAGATATACTATGAAAGAAAACTTATTAAACATATCACTTGAAACTAGCACAGCCCCTATAATTCAAGAAGTACGCGGCCGTGACTACATAGAGTATGGCACTGATGACTGGCGCAACCTCTATCCTCAGTTTCTTATAGATTTATATTACAATTCAAGCACGCACGCTGCAATTATAAACGCAACGTCAGAAATGATAGCAGGTGAAGATCTTATTGCTGAAGATACCGACACTAACTTAGATACTTTTGTAAAGCTAAAAAAGTTTATGGCTAATGCTAACAGTAAAGAAAGCCTGCACCAAGTTATAAAAAAAATATCTTTTGACTTTAAGCTACAAGGTGCATACGCATTACACATTATTTGGAACAGAGAAAGGACAGGAATTGCCGAGATCTATCACATACCAGTTGAGAAAGTTAGAGCAGGAAGGCCAAATGAACTTGGACAAGTTGATACATACTACGTTAGTGCAGATTGGGCAAATACAAGACAAAACAAACCATATCCAATAAAAGCCTTTAGCACAACTGACAGAACAGAGGGTAGTCAATTATTATATACAGGATTGTACAGCCCTAATATGGACATCTATTACACCCCAGATTATTTAGCGGCTTGTAATTGGGCATTAGTGGATCAGAAGGTTGCTGAGTTTCATCTTAACAACATAGCCAATGGATTTGCAGGTAGCTACTTTCTCAGCTTTGCCAATGGTGTGCCTACGCAAGAAGAAAGGCTGCAATTAGAGCAAAGTATAAAAGAAAAATTTACTGGTGCAGAGGCTGCAGGCCGTTTTGTGCTGACATTCTCTGATGATAGAACAAGAACACCAGAAATAACTCCAATAAGTATGTCTGATGCTGACAAGCAATATTTAGCTTTACAGGAGTTGCTTGTTCAAAATATTCTTACAGGACACAGATGTACTAGCCCTATGCTTATGGGAATAAAATCTGACACAGGTTTAGGTAATAATGCAGATGAATTAAATTCAGCCGCTAACTTTTATTTAAACACAGTTGTTAAGCCATTCCAGACACATATATTAGGAACGTTAAAAATTATTTTTGAAATTAATCAAATGAACTTGCCTGTTGAGTTTGTTCAATTAAAACCAATCACAACAAGATTTACAAATCAGGATCTAATGGCTGTTATGACGCAAGATGAAATTAGAGAGGAACTTGGATTGCCGCCTTTAAATGAAGATGTAGTTGTCAGAGAGGATTTTGCAAAGGTTGGTTCTATGATCACAGACGGTAAAGAATTACCTTTATTTGACACAATAGAAGAAGCAGAAGCAGAAGCCGAAAAAATGGGCTGTAGTGGTTATCATGAACACGAATTAGATGGCAAGACAGTGTATATGCCTTGCAAAGATCATAATCAAATAACTAGCATGAAATCATGCAACTGTAAATTAAGTGAAAATTCAAATTTGCAAAAATTTATACACGAATTTGGTGAAGATATTTCTGAAGATTGGGAAATGGTTGAGGAAGAAATTGTTGATGGTGAGCATTTGCATTTTGATTTTGAAAAAGAACTTAATAACATTACTAAAGAAAAGATAGAACTAACTAGAACGCCTACCGCAAGACCTAATGCTAGAAGTGAACAAGATGGTGTTAATAGATCTTACAATGATTATTACAAAGTTAGGTATGTTTATGCTACGGATGAATTCCTTGTTAATAAATCTGGTACAAGTAGAGAATTTTGCGAATTGATGGTATCTCAAAACAAAGTGTATCGTAAAGAGGATTTAGTTAATGCAAATAGTCAAGAATTAAATAAAGGATTTGGACATAAAGGCTATGCGTATTTAGATGGAATAGACGGCTCATATAGTTTGTTTCTCTTTAAAGGGGGGCCACAATGTCGGCATTTTTGGCTGAGAAGGATATACAAAACATCTTTAAGAAACGCAAAGCAACCAATCAAAGATGCAGAAGTTATTTCATACACAAAAGCTTTAAATGAAGGATTTAGAATTAAAAGGAATGATAAATTGGTGGCTATACCACCGCAACGAATGAAGGATCATGGATATTTTCCTGAATAAAAAATAAAGAACATGGCATACGTATTATTCATATCAGAAGCAAAACTAAAAGATAGCACGGCAATCAACTTAAATGTTGATGTAAATTTATTATTGCCATACGTTAGGCAAGCACAAAAATTGTATGTTGAGCCTAAGCTAGGAACTGATTTGACACAAAAAATTAAAGATCTTATTACAGCAGGCACGATTGGTTCTGGTGGTAATGCGGCATATAAAACTTTACTAGATGACTATATTGGTGATATGCTGCCTAATTGGGCTTTTTACCACGCAATTCCATTCCTAAGATTTAAAATAGAAAATGGTAACATCTACTCAAAGACAAGCGAAACAGGAACAGCTTTAAGTACAGAAGAGGCACAACATCTTAGAGAGGAAGTTAGAAACACAGCAGAATATTACACAGAAAGGCTAATTGAATACGTTACAAATAACATTAGCAGCTTTCCTGAATATAATACTAACAGCGGTGCAGATGTAAATCCAGATCGTAATGCGTACTATAATGGAATGAATTTAGAAAGACCTAGACAACAAGGAACAGAAATTACACTTAGAAACTTTTTAAATGCAAGCGATAGTTCATGAAGAAACATTACAAACCAAAAAAAGTAAATATAACTAAGCTTAAATCCTACTTGGATAAAAAGCCTAATATTAAAAATAATGAAAGAACTAAAAGACACAATACAAGTAGGAATAGCTAACGGAAGTGCGATCGGTTTTAGTATAACTGACTGTAACGAAATTCTAACGTTGGTTTCACTGACACTTGCGATTGCCTATACATTGTATAAATTTTATCACTTTGAAACTAAAAAATAATGAAAAAACTAATTTGCAAAATAATATCCTTTCTAACTTTTAAAAAAGTTTGTTTTAAACATTGTAAAAAATGCTAATGAAAAAGCGAAAATTAAATAGCACTAACCCTAAGTGGTTACCAAAAAAAGAAATAAGAAAAATTGAAAATAAACTAATTAAAAACAAAAACGGTGTAAAAATTTACGCTGCTTTTTACTTAGACTAATGTCATTTGATTATTTTAAAGTAAACGAATTTGCTTGTAAATGTAAAAGCTGTCAAAAAAAAGGCGGTACTGGTTTTAACATGAACAGTAAAGTCGTAGAGAGATTAGACCAAGCACGCGAAATTGCAGGCTGCCCGTTTGTTATTACAAGCGGTTATAGATGTAAAGAACATAATGAATTTATAGGCGGCAGAGTTGGTAGCTCACACACTAGAGGCCTTGCGGTTGACATAGCTTATAACGGAAGTAGGCAATTATATGAAATCGTAAATGCTTTGTTAATGGTAGGCTTTTGCAGGCTTGGAATATCAAAGACAGGAAAATTTGTTCATACAGATATGGACATTGTCAAAGCCCAGAATGTTATCTGGCAATACTAAATATTAACCAATTTATTATACTATGAAAAATTTACTTGAAAAGTACTTGTTAGGCAAAATGCTTAACTCAAAAAAGTTTTGGTATGCTGTAATAGGCTGCCTTACAACTTTACTTAGTGACACTTTTAACTTGAACCCAGAAGAGGTTAGCAATATTCTTATGAGTATAGCAGCTTTAATTATAGGTCAAGGATTAGCTGACTTTGGTAAAGATGCAAAACAATAGATTCAGGCTAAAACCACACGAAATAGAAGTCATACAGCGTATGCGATCCGAACACAAAAGAAATGTGTTAGTTGTAGGTGATCTGCATGAACCTTTTTGTTTAGACGCATACGTTGACTTTTGTTTACAACAATATCATAAATATTTATGTACAGATGTTATTTTTATTGGTGACATTATAGATAATCATTTTTCTAGTTATCACGAAACATCAGCAGACGGTATGGGCGGTGCGGCCGAATTAGATCTAGCCATTAAAAGAATATCAAGATGGTACAAAGCATTTCCGTTTGCCAAAGTAATAATCGGTAATCATGATAGGATAATAATGCGGAAGGCACAAACATCAGCCGTTCCTTCTAAGTGGATCAAATCCTATAAAGAAGTATTAGAAGTGCCTAACTGGGAATTTATGGAACGCTACGAACAAGACAACGTTCAATATGTTCACGGTGAAGGCGGTACTGCAAGAACTAAATGCCGTGCTGATATGATGAATACAGTACAAGGACATTTACATACACAAGCCTATTGCGAACATTATGTTGGTAAAAGGTTTAGAGTATTCGGAATGCAAGTTGGCTGCGGTATAGATCACGACAGTTATGCAATGGCATACGCTAAATATGGAAAAAAACCCGCTATTGGTTGTTCAGTAGTATTAGACAATGGAAAACTACCATTAAATATACTCATGCCTTTGTAAAGGCCGTTTTTAAGCTTTCTAAGACCATTTTACCCACTCTAAGCTCTTAACTGCCTTATTTCAAATAAACTTTCTTAAAACGTTTTATTTTTAAATGTTATCAACTTTTTAATAGTTGAAAACTTTTTAACGTTTAAAAGCTTAAAAGTCAAAAATTATTCTTATCTTCGC